>OFGM01000950.1_pt1 | contig 20717 bp, 24 predicted proteins | sample 1521741 | NCBI WGS metagenome assembly OFGM01 (sample SAMEA3504079, study PRJEB24116) | mouse gut metagenome | biome: mouse gut; feature: mouse-associated habitat; material: faeces | place: Denmark | collected 2011
ACCAGTTGGAATTAAACATAAGTAAATTACATTTTGAAATCTGTCAAACAAAAAACCATACACTATCTGTCCTATGGGCTGAACGCATAATGTAATCGTAGATGTATAAGCCATCACTTTTCCGATTAAATGATTCGGTGTCCTTTGTTGTATAAGTGAAACTGCAAAAATAGAAAAAATGCTGATTGCGACCTGCATACCGCAAAGCGATACAACGGTAATCACATACTTTATCATCGGATTCACTGGACAAAGGAAAGCGATACCCACAGGAATCATAAAAATCCCCATAGAAGCAAGAAGGATAGATAATCTGTGTATCCTCAACTTTGTCGTAAGAAGTCCTGCAGCAACACTTCCTAAAATTGTAGCGACCGCTAACGCACTTTCCGCTGCCCCGTAATACTGTGCATGGAATCCGAGGACGGTACGCACAATATACGGCAGACCGACTATGGTAATGCCCATCACAAAGAATCTTGAAAATGCGGTCAAAAGCAGCATTTTTGAAATGCTTACCTGTTCTTTTGATATGTACTGCATACTCGATAAAAAATCCTGCTTCACAACCGACAGCACCCCGCCCTTGCTCTGTGGTCGCTGATAACTTAATTTTATACAACATTCAAACAGGGCAGTAAGAAAGAAACAGCCAACACTTGCATACATGACAGGCTTTAACCCAAACATTGCATACAATACGCCACCCAACATAGGGGCAACCAAATAGGACAGGGATGCCACTTGATTTACAACAGCATTTCCTTTCATTATGTTATCGCCTTGTAGCATTGTTGGAATACACGCCTGCACCGTAGGCGTTTCAAATGCCCCCAGAACAGAAAGTATAATAAGCAATACACTGATTACAACAAGGTCGTTTCTTTCAGCCAGTAGAAGCGTTGCACATAGAACGGATATGCCTGTCAATGCATCTAACGCTACTATAATATTCCGCCTGTCCGCCCTGTCCGCAAGAATACCGCCCAATGGTGAAAGAATAATAGTCGGAATTGTCGCAACAGACAATATCCCTGCGAATATAGCGGCTGAACCAGTCACTTCCAGTACATACATAGATAACGCAAGTTTCAGAATAAAATTTCCAAATAGGGACGTTAGCTGTCCTAAGATAAGAAGAATAAAATTTTTTGTAAATAATTTTTGCGTCATGGCTCATTCCCTCCTTTTTGTGAAATATCATTGATAAATTTTTCCGTAAACAATACGGCTTCATCATCGAAAATCGGCAATCCCATATGTTCTAACATTTCCGTGACAAAACGGTACTTATGGTGTAATTCTTCCTCTGTTGCAGGAAATATCGTTGGCATCAGCCAAAAGTTAATGAGCGGCAAAAGCTCGGAAAGCTCCCTTGCATATTCCGTCCTGATAGAGCCGTCATTCTTTCCCTCCTCTAGCAATTCCAACCATAAAGGAGTAAGCACACGCCTGTTTTCCGCTATTGCTGCGGCTAAAATATGCGGGTCTTTCAGAATAGGGACTGCCTGCCTGTTCAGATGATTGCGTTTGTCATCGGATTGATTCAGTACTAGCAATAACCTGATTTTCTGCAATCCGTTTAAATCGTTCCTCTCCTTGACTGCATCAAAAGGATTGTTCTCAAAAAACAGTTGATTCCCCAATGCGTACATGACATCTTCTTTGCTCCCAAAACAACGGTAAAACATTCCTTTTGCCCCGCCCACCATATCCATAATATCGGAAATTGAAGTTTCCTCATATCCTTTAGAAATAAATAAGTTTTGGGCAGCATTTAGGATTTCTTTTCTCCATTCCTCTGGTGTCTTTTTTACAGGTCTAGCCAAATATTATTGCACCTCCCGTTGTATTTTGTTATTGACTTTAAGTCAATAACTATTTTAGCACCATTCTTAAATTTTTGCAATAGCCATAATTTGTCATAACGCAGAAATTACTTATTTGCAAAATACACAAAATTCTTGACATTTAAAAAGCGACAGAGATTTTTCCCTGTCGCTTTTGTCCACTTATGCAAAAATGATTTCCTTGTTTACAATCTCCCTTGCACAAGCTCTTATGTTGCCTAACTTTCCTACCCATTCTAAGGCATTTTCAGCCTTTAGTTGTTCCGTTATGCCTTGTGTCTGTTTCATGTCCTCAATGAGCCTTTCAAAGCGTTCCTGCGCCTGTTTGTCAATGCTGATAAGATAAACATTTAGCTTGCCGCTTGTAAGAAGATTGGTGTATGTAACTTTACAATATTGCTTCAGATAATCCAGATGCCGCTGTCCCCATGTGCCTATCGGCAGTTCTTCTTCGGCGGGCAATCGCAAATCTGGAATAAAATATCCATTTTCTTCGTGATATGTACCGCCTAACTGTTTAAATAATGATTCGTTCATTTTGTAATTCCTCCGTATGAATTAAATTTACCTACAATTCAATCATTCTGGCTGATTACAAAGTCTTTTAGTTTTAACTTCCTTATGGAAAGTTCCCCATGGGGAACTGATTGAAATGCTTTCAAAATTTTTAAAGAAAGAAGATAAATAAAAATGAATATTATTTATGCAACATATAACATCAACCATAACAGCATTGACATATATACTTATGCAGGCTATTTCTTGCGGATAGATTACAGCAAAGCGGAAAAAGGATTAAAAACAACGCCATGTTCCGAATGCGCCTTAAATGCTTTGGCAATAGATAAACCTCTGGAATATGCAAGACTATATCTTGAGGGCGGTATGCAGCTATGGGTAAATGCGGAAGATTCCTTGGAATTGTATTAAATCCATACGAAAAATGTCGGGGAATGGGAGCTTATTATAGCCATTCCCCGACATTTTTGAAAATATGGAGTCATTTTATTTGCACAAGTTCTATTCCTTCCTCTTTTCCGAGATTTCGTGAGTACAGCTTTTGTTCGGAATTATTCCAATGCTCATGCGCGCCGAGGTTATTAAGAGTATGACCGTTGCCGTCTGTGTAAGTTGTTCCTGACGGCGCATTTCCCACAAGACCTGCTTCGTGCAGATAATTTTCGTTGGTAATGTCTGCCGCCGAACGGTTATTGCCTGTTACAGCCGGTTCATTATTGAGAAAATCTGCTCCGACAGAATCAATCGCCACCGGGTCTTGTGATACAAAAATGCTTGAAGTGTAATCTCCGTTAAACGGCGTCTGCTGCCACTTGGAATTTTCAGCGGTAATAGAAGCGCCCTCGCTTGGCGCGCAAATGAAAGCGTCCAGCATATACAAAACAGTTTTGCCGCCGAGATTAGCATTTGCCATCAAATCTACCAGCGGACTGTAAATATCCATCTCCGATTTTGTCAGCCACTGGTGCAGGTTTGCTCCTTCCGGCGGACGCATCCTATTTCCATTGATAAAAGAGCCAAAATGATTTTTGCCGCATAATGTAATGCCGTAACTATGTCCTTTCAGATTCGCAAGATTGATCACATAGGCAGCCTCGGTCACACAGGTTGGCAGATAGTTTACTTTACCGCCGAATTTCTGCGACCAGTTGATCGGCGCGTTTTCATCCGCCACCCCATTGTTGCGACCGACAAACTGAACGCCCATTAATTCTCTGACAGTACACAGTTCAACCATATAATCGGGAAATAGGCGGGACACATCGTAAACGGTAATGTCAAACGGATTCACGCCTCCTTCTTTCACAAGAGAGGTGAGCAGGGCTTTGAGTAAGACCGGATTGGTATAGCTCATCTGCGTTTTTCCGGAGGTATCGTCATCAAATACCGCCGAGCCGTTGATGTTTGCCTTGATTGCAATTTTTTCGCCCTTTATATAGCCGCTGTTCATGCTGCGAGCCGTTTTGCTGGCAGAAAACAATGTGTTCCATCCGTCCTTTGCCGTGTCTTTGCCGCCAAGAGAAGCAATACTGTCGTTTACCATTTTCAGAATAACTGCTTCGTCAAAATGTTCCGTTTCCCACCAATAACCGCTGCCGTCCCATTCTACGGAGTCAGGGTTATGCGACCATACCACACGCCCTGGCATAGCGCCAATCCCTGTACCATAGGCTTGATGCTGCGGGTAATTACCGTCATAAGGAGGCATCTGTATCTGAGATGTTTCCATAGAATTGATTGCTGATGAATCTGAGGACTGGATTGCGTCTGATTCTATTTCTGTTTTAGTACTTGTTTCTGTTGATTTTGTGTCTTTCATACCACAACCGATCATCACAGATATCAAAAGAGTGATAACCAAAATAAGCGCTGGCGTTTTTACAACAGTCTTTCGATTCATGATGACCGTCCTTTCTGCTTTTCTTGTTTTTTCGTTCCTTTACATTTTCTGATTATGCCAAATGTATAATGTCCTATTGCTGTAAACAATCCCATCACTGCTATGTAGTCCAAAAGAAACTGTATTATCGGCTCCTCAAAATCAAAAAATGCAAATTGAATTTGAAGCAGCAAATAACTGCCGATGTCACGCTTTACAAACGCATACACACCGTATCCTGCAATTATCAGGGCAATGATACGAAGCGCCCATGTCCGCATGACAGATGGTTTTTTCGTCAGCCGTTTTGCCGTTCCCATCATCATATTCCAATGAAATCCAAGGTGCAGGCTCATAAAAACAAATCCCCAATAAGCTGAGAGCATATGCAGATTTCTCGCAAATGACAATCCATTTCCGGACGGCAGGAACGAAAATATATGACGGGATAACATTACGCCGCTGAATATAGAGACTGCCATTGAAAACAAAACCAACACAACAAGTACAGTTTGCTGAGTTCGCAGGGCAGTATATTTGCCCTTAATCAAATTTTTCGTCCATCTGCTATTTAAAATGTGGTGCAGAATAAAAAGTACAAACATAATGATACCAAGCAGTTCGTGGGATACTTGCCCAATCAGCTCATATGTCATCAAAAGCAAGAGTATCGCTGTCATTGCAATGTCTACCGCTATTTTTACAATCTGTTTTCTTTTCATCTTTCTCACCACCTTTTACAGAAAACGATTATTTGTTTAAACCGTTAATCCATTCTTCAATATCCTCAAAAGTCACATCGCTGACTTTTGAATGTGTGACCTTATATCCTTCTGACAGCACTGTTGCATCGGACTGTATGCTCTGAATTTCCGATATGGAATCTGAAAAACCGCTTCCACCGCTGGTAACAAACGGAATCATTGTTTTGCCTGAAAAATCATATTCTTCCAAGAAAGAATATACTGCCATTGGCATTCCGTAGTACCAGTTTGGGAAACCAAGATACACGGTATCGTACTCATCCATATTTTCTATATGAGAAGCAAGTTTCGGGCGGGAGTTTTCTGTGCTTTCTTTAGCGCCTTGCCGGTCGGTAGCATCATAATCAGCCGGATACTTTTCCTCGGTTTCAATCAAAAACAGATCTCCGCCTGTGGCTCTCTGAATTAACGTAGCAATGTACTGTGTGTTTCCATACAGCTCGCCGTCTTTCACAATCAGACTTGCGGAAGCAACAGCATCTACCCCGGCAGGAAAATCTGTGTTTCCTACGCGAGAAAAGTATGCAATTAAAGTTTTGGAGTCTTCCTCCTGCTTGGAATCCGCCGCACTCTGATCCACATCGTCCTGACCTGAATTATTTTGTTCAGTCCCATTTTGATTTTGGGTATTTTGAGCAGAATTATCATGGAATGAAAAATCACCGTTTTTTTGCGTATTGCTGTTGCATCCTGCAAATGCAAGCAAAACGAATGCACATAATAGTACCGTTGCTGCTTTTTTCATTTTTCTTGTCTCCGTTTCCTCCTCAAACTTCTCTTAAAAGCTCGCCTGTAATACAGCTCGGATATCGTCTGCATCCATCACTTTATAGCCACCGTCCATAATCAGCGCGCTTTTTACCATTCCGTCCAGCATAGCTTCCGCAGCGCCCAGTTCGGTAATATTCATAACAAGCCCGATTTTCTTCATCCACGCTTCCATAGCGTCAAGTCCTTCGTTTGCAACTTGAATTTCCGTCTTACCTTCAGGATTTACATTCCATACGTTCTCGGCATAGCGGGCAAACTTTGCCGTTCCGTAAGACAGGATATAACGGTAATATGGTATGGAAACAGCCGCAAGCGTCATGCCATGTGTAGCGTCCGTATGGGCGGCTACTCCCTGGCCGAGCATATGCGCCATCCAATCGGTGGTTTTTCCTTTTGCTACAAGCGTATTGAGCGCCCATGTCGCTATCCACATAATGTTAGATCGTGCTTCGTAATCGCTTGGATTTTCAACGGCAATATCGGCGCTGTGAATCAGAGAACGGAGCAGACCTTCCATGATATAATCGCTTGTATTGTCGTCCGTTCCCGAAAAATACTGCTCCAAAATGTGCGACATAATATCATATATACCGGATACCATTTGATACTTTGGCAGAGTGTAAGTAAATTTAGGATTCAGTATTGAGAACTTTGGAAATACATTTTCTCCGAATACGTGTCCGATTTTGAGTTTTTGTTCGTGATTGGTAATCACCGAGCCGCCGTTCATTTCGCTGCCAGTACCCACCATTGTAAGCACGCAGCCGACGGGAATAATATCGCAGGTTACATCATCAAAACGGATAAAGTATTTATCCCAAGCGTCGTCGTTGCAGTTTACCGATACGGAAACCGCTTTTGCATAGTCGCATACCGAGCCGCCGCCAACAGCAAGAATCAAGTCAGCCTTTGCGGCTTTTGCCCGTTCTATGCCCTCGTTTAATTTTTCCACAGTGGGGTTAGGCATTACACCTGCGTCTTCGTAGACCTCTTTTCCGTTTGCCTTTAGAATCTCAACGACCTTATCATAAATACCGTTCTTTTTAATTGAGCCGCCACCGTAAACAAGCAATATGTTTTTACCGTATTTCGGCAGTTCTTCGTTCAAACCATCCAGAGCGTTTTGACCAAAGTAAAGTTTTGTTGGATTACAGTAAGTAAAATTTCCTAACATAATTTTATCTCCTTTTTATGTGTGGCGCATGAAAGAGACGCGCCAAAATTTCTAAGTTCATCTAATTTAGCTGCTGAGCCGTTTTCCGAACCGTGAGCCGTAAATATCCCCATATCTTCCAGTCCGAGATAATCAAGAAAATCTCCTTGGTAGGAAAACATTGCTCCGTCATACATATCTGCATCGCCTGAGCTTAAAAACATGGCGACCTTTTTCAGATTTTTCGGTTTTTTCGGATAGGCAGCAGAATAGAATCTGTCCAGTACGCATTTAAGCTGACCGGATATGCCATGATAATAAATTGGAGAAGCAATCACAAGCATTTCCGCTTCTTTCAGCAAATCATAAATTTTCAGCATATCGTCCTTTTGAATACAACTGCCGTTTCCTTTGCTATGGCAGTATTCGCAGGCAAGACAGCCGGCGATTTTCATCCGGCACACATCCGCCACATCTACCTGATGACCGGCGGATTCTGCGCCTTCCTGAAACGCTTCAATCATTTGTTTTGTATTGCCCTTTGGACGGGGGCTTCCGTTCAATACTAAAATACGCATAGCTTTTACCTCCAGATTTTCACTTGTCTCATATCCGATATTACATTGTTTTTGTTAAAGACAGGATGCCGTATGTCAACTGGCACACGGCATCCCGCTGCTGCATTATAACGCTTTGGCAAGCTGATACGCCATCAATATCTGAGCCTTGATTTCTGCCATTCCATCATTCAGGAGGCAGGGTTTCCCCTTAAGATGGCTATTTTCACAGCAGATGCCTTCCCTATTCTGTTTTATTGCATTGTACTTAAATCCCTATATATTTCATCCGCAACAGGTTCCATCCACTCATTGGAGGTATCCTCTCCCGGACATTCTACTGCCAAATGGCTGAACCAGCAGTCCGATTTAGCTCCATGCCAATGTTTCACTTCCGGCGGAATTGTCACCACATCACCGGGTTTTAAGCTTTGGGCAGTTTTTCCTTCTTCCTGATACCAGCCTTCTCCGTCTACACAAATCAATATCTGTCCGCCGCCAGACTTAGCATGATGAATATGCCAGTTATTCCGGCAGCCTGGTTCAAAAGTTACATTTGCAATAAATACAGATGTGTTCTCCGAATCGGTAAGCGGTTTCAGATAGCTGTTCCCTGTGAAATACCTGGAATAAGCTGTGTTTGGCTCTCCCTGTCCAAAAAAACCTCCATGCTCTTCCTGCTCCCCATCGTCCAAATAAACCTCCTTTGCCATACGGAACGCCGCCCATGCATTAGGCCAGCCTGCATAGAATGCCAGGTGTGTTAGAATTTCGGCCATTTCCGTGCGTGTAACACCGTTTTTTCTTGCAGTAGAAAGATGATAGGACAAAGAACTATCAACGATTCCTTTGCTGATAAGAGCTGTAAGCGTTATGACTGAACGCATTTTTAAGCTGAGCTTATCCTCCCTTGACCATACTTCGCCAAATAATACATCATCATTTAACTGTGCAAATTTAGGGGCAAAGTCATCTAAAGCGTCTCTGCCCGCCGTTTGTTTCACCATATTAAAACCCTCCTTCGAGTCAAAAATTTCTGTTATTTCATATTCTTCAAGAAAAAATCAACCATTTTATCAAACGGGATAACATCTGTCTGATTGTACAAATCCGTATGGCTTGCTCCCGGAACAAGCAGCAATTCTTTGTTATCCTGATACTTGTTTCCGTCAATCATAGCGGCATAAGCGTCCTTGCCAAAATAGCAGGAATGCGCCTTGTCTCCATGAAGTACCATTACCGCACTTCGGATTTCATTGCTGTACTGGAGAATTGGCATATTCATAAAGGACTGACAGCCAATCACATTCCAACCGCCGTTTGAGTTCAGGGAACGAGGGTGATAACCACGCTCTGTTTTATAGTAAGCGTGATAGTCTTTGAAATACCACGGAGCATCCTCTGGCATAGGATCAGCCACACCGCCGCCGAGAGCATATGAGCCGTTTTTGTAATCTTCAAGCCGCTGCGCATTCATTGCCTTGCGTTTCTCGTAGCGGACTTCCTCGCTGTTTTCGCTGTCAAAATATCCGTTGGCATTGACACGGGACATATCATACATTGTAGAGGCAACCGTTGCATTGACACGGGTATCAAGCGCCGCTGTATTGATCGCCATGCCGCCCCAGCCGCAGATTCCGATAATACCGATTTTCTCCGAATCAACAATATCCTGTAATGAAAGGAAATCCACTGCCGCCATGAAATCCTCTGTGTTGATGTCGGGAGAAGCCATATAGCGAGGCTCGCCGCCGCTTTCGCCAGTGAAAGAGGGATCAAATGCAATCGTCAGAAAACCTCTTTCTGCCATTGTCTGCGCATACAAGCCCGCCGCCTGCTCCTTGACTGCGCCGAATGGACCGCATACGGCGATTGCGGGCAATTTACCCTCTGCATTCTTCGGCATATACATATCTGCTGCCAAAGTAATTCCGTAGCGATTGTGGAAAGTAACCTTGCTGTGATTTACTTTTTCGCTTTTGGGGAAAGTCTTATCCCATTCCTGTACAAGATTCAGTTCCTGAATCTGATTCAATTTTGCTTCCATTGCGCAAATCCTCCTAAATATGTTTTTTGTTAATGCTGTAAACAAGGAAATCCAGACAGTCTATCTGCTTTTGTCCGTCATGCACCGAATCCAGCAGATTGATTCTTTGTTTGGCGAGCAAAGGCAAAAGGCGTTTCCACTTATTTGCTTTTGCAAGCTCCATACAGGTTTCAATTAAATCTTTGCTGCACCCTGCGTCAATCAGATTCTGATGCAGGATTCCCATTGAATCTGATGCCTCTGACATTCATTGCGCCTCCTATACCTGTTATTATACGCATATTTTCTGATATGTCTAATACATATATTTCATATCGTGATATTCCTGGAAAGAATATCATAGCTGTGTTATACTGGATAAAAACAACAAGGAGGAAGATATGGAAATCCGTGTTTTGCGTTATTTTTTAGAAATTGCAAGAGAAAGTAATATGTCACGTGCGGCAGAAATACTTCATGTTTCCCAGCCCACTTTATCGAAACAAATGAAAGAATTGGAATCCGAACTCGGAAAAAAGTTGTTTCACAGGGGCAGCGCCAGTGTCAGCCTGACGGACGAGGGAATGCTTCTGCGAAAGCGGGCAGAAGATATACTCGCAATGGTAGATAAAACTACCAACGAATTTCGGGAACTTGATAACATTACTGGGGGAGAAGTTTATATAGGGTGCGCCGAATCACATCAGATAAAATATCTGGCACGGATAATTAAGGATTTCAAAGAAGCTTATCCCCGTTTCCGCTACCATCTTACAAGCGGAAATACGGAACAGGTAGTGGAACGCTTAGACCGGGGACTGATTGACTTTGCTTTTATCGTAGAGCCGCCGAATCTCGAAAGGTACAATCATATCGAAATACCAGGGGCAGACATTTGGGGGCTTGCAATCCGAAAAGACCATCCGCTGGCAGAAAAAAAGGAGATTGTTTTTGCAGATTTAATCGGAATAGACCTGATTTGTTCTGAACAGGGCATGAAATTTGATATTGCACGGTGGTGCGGAGAAAACGCCGACCAGTTAAATCTAAGCGGTACAATAAATCTTTGTTACAACGGCGGCGTATTTGTAGAAGAAGGACTTGGAGGTATGCTGACCTTTGACCGGTTAATGAATACAGGCGATGACAGCGGTCTGTGTTTTCGCCCTCTCTTTCCACGGCTCGAAACAAAAATGTATATCATTTGGAAAAAATATCAGGTATTTACACCGATTGCAGAATTACTCTTAGATGAGCTGAAAAACAGATTTCATTAAATATGTATGGAGTTGTCGCACTAATTGAATGATACCTCATAGATGGTATTTCCAATTATCCATTCAATGCAAAGGACATTTTCAGAAATCGAAAATGTCCTTTTGTGAGTTATAAGATTTTAAAATTAAGTCCCCACTGTCTTATATTTGTTAGCTTTAATTCATATGATTCTGGCTCATTTTTATCCCCTTAAGCTGTACCTGCTTTTCGACAGCCTCCACATTCTGCGCTAACTGTTCTATTGCGCCTGCGCGGTTTTCCGGCTTGAATTTTATTATCGAACAATCTATTACCCTAATTTTGTTATAGGTTTTTACACTAGATATTTGTTCTTCTATAATCTTTCCTCTGTCCATTTGGCGCCGCAGATTTTTTACGCTGCCTCATTCCTTCTTTTCCTTTTTTTGAATACCAGATATCCTCCTCTTTTCTAAATGATTTTTAGAAACCACCTGTTTCAAATTTTCCGATATTTCCTCTTTTCCGTAAGCCGCCTTCATTGCCGTTTTTAACATCTCTTCTGGCATTCCCATTTTCCCGGCTATGTAGAAAGCGCAGCTTTCCCCAGCTTCTCCAACAACTAATTGATAAAGAGGTTTCAGACTTTCCTTATCAAAGGTCATCTTCGCATTCTCAATCCTTGCTTTTTTATCTGCATATTGTTTTACCTCTGGATAATGTGTCGTAACAAGAAATAATCCTCCACTCTTTTGTAATTCTTCCAATATTGCAATGGCAATTCCCATGCCCTCTTTTGGGTCTGTGCCGGAACCAAGCCCATCCATAACTACAAGGCTGTCTCTATTAACTTTTTTTAATATTTCTAATACATTCACAATATGCGCTGAAAATGTAGAAAGATTCTCTGATATATTTTGCCCGTCACCTATATCACACAGAAAATTACTGTTCATACAAATTTCCGCTTTTTTACATGCCACGTGTAAACCGCATTGCGCCATCATACAATTTAATGCAACTGTCTTAATTGTAACTGTTTTACCGCCCGTATTAGGCCCTGTAATAACTACGCCATCAAAACTCTTCTCTATCTCAAATTGCAGCGGCACGCGCTCTGACGGAGCCATAAGGGGATGTCGTCCATCTTCTATTCGGATATATGCCCATTTCTCAGAGTACTGAAATTATCAGACAGGCTTTCCTTATTCGCCCGTATAACTGCATCTACTTTCTTCCGCATGCATCTTTCATTCCGTACAATTTCATCCGGAAAGGATTTTAAATCTTTTGAAGCATTATCATCTATCCTGCCATTTCTAATCTGCATACTAATGCTTTCTTTTAGATTATCCAGACAATCCAGATTCTCATCATAATATGCCAGCGATATTTCCCATTGTTTACAACGGCTTAGATAATTCTTTAACCGCATTACAGCAACAAGGGATTTTTCCATATCTTCAAGCTGTGAAATGGATAAACAGTCTCCTTTAGCAGCCGTTTGGATGCATTCTCTAATCCCACTTAAAGAAACCAACGGCGGATTTCCGCTTTTCTCCAATAGTTCTCTGGCTTCACTTGTCTCCCTTTGCCTTGCTATCAATTCATTCTCTGACATGCTGGGAACGGCGTCCTTAATCTTTTCTTTTGCCCACTCTGTAAGCGCCAGTTCAATCCACTTCTCTTTAATCTTATCAAATTCCAATACTTTATCTGTTTGAACCATTTTAACCCTCCTATTACAAAAAATAATTAACTGCTTGCGCTTTCATATCTGTGTACTCCATATGACCAAAATGATAATGCAAAAAAAGTAAAAATACACACAATTGCCACTCCAAAAAACAGACCCTTTACTGACAGCGCCCCTATAATTGCCTGTGTCGGCAACGTTGCAATGATTCCATATGGCAATACACAATAAAAAATAAACTTATAAATTCCATAAAAAGCAATCCCTGGTATTTTCAAACACAAGTCAATCGCTGTCTCCTCAATTTTCGTTAAATTGTTTACAGAGAAAACAAAAAAAGCAAAGCATCGTATCAAGAGTTCCAGATCGTAGTACAGTATCGTCATCATAAAAACCAGAAACAGATATTCAATAATTTTAGACCATGAAAAACCCATGTCTATTTCTTTCACCCCATACGCAATAATACATGCACTGAAAGCCAATAGCGGTATGGAACCTGGATTTATTTTTTCAAAAGTAATCCGCAATAGCGGATTTACAGGTTTGGTCAGATACAAATCCAGTTCACCTGTTTGTATTTTTTCAGGTATGGAAATCACTCCAAAAAAGTAAATTATCATATTAAGGGCATTGATCAGGGAAAATGTTCCTACAAAAACAAGGATTTCTCCATGCCCCCATCCACGAATTTTATCCACATGCCCGTAAATTGCCTCAAAGGCAAAAAGCTGAACCAGAAAATAACTGGCGTCAATAAAAAACGGTCCAAAGAATCCCAACCGGAATGTCATGATATGGGATAGCCTTAATTTCATTAATTCTGTCAAAAATTTAAAATTATTTTTCATATTCCTGCTCCATCATATTTAATTCGATAATGTTCATAAGTTACTTGATTTAAAACAAGAAAGAAAGCGCTCCATATACTTAAAACAAATAAGCCTGTCATTGCTTCATCTTCACATTTTCCTATAAACAGCATACTTGGGAGATATGTAACATAATAGAACGGCAGAAATCTCATGCCGGCTATCATCCATTCCGGCAAAAGTGCAAGGGGAATCACCGCTCCTGTCACAACTGCTGATAAATTATCCTTTATCATGAGAAAGGCACTGATCTCCTCAAATTTTAAAGTTAAAATCCCAAGGAAATAGTTGAGCTGAGCCATAAACAGCAGACCTAAAGCAACCATGATAACTCCGCATAGCAATATCTTCAAATTGATTGTATGTAAAATGGAAATCCTGAACAAACAAAACCACAGAACAGTTGCTAAAAAGCCAATGCCTGAAGAAAATGCAAGCTTCCCGACTTCCATCGCCACAAAATAGCCCTGTGTCTGTACCGGTATCACCATATATTTTGAAAAAGCGCCGTTTCTCAACATCCCCGTCATCTGCTGGCTGATTTCAGCAGACTTTTCCATCTGGAATAGATAGGAACTTATGATATAGTAAGAAATCATGGTGTGAAATTTCAATCCTGCTATCTGCTCTTTTCCTTCAAACAAAATACTCCATAAGATCCATGCAAACAATATCTTAGCCACTGACAGAATCACATCAACAAATACATCTGCTCTCCAGATTAACTGCGCTTTCATATATGCCCTAGCAATTTCCAAATATTTCTTCACGTTTTACATCCCCCTTATAGATACGCTCTACTACAGAGCCTATTTCTTCTTCCTCAATTCCAATATCCCGGATCGGATAATGACCTATATACGATTCCAGAACTTTTTCTGTATTCTGTTTTGGTATTTCAAGCGCCAGTTTGTCATTTGTTTTTTCTAATATCCTGCAATGTTCCGGGACATCAGGCTCTACGCTATGCTCAAAGTATATAGTCATTTTCTTGCTCTTCTGGTATTGTTCAAATAACATATCTGTATCGCCGTCATATATTTTTCTGCCGTAATTTACTACAATAGAGCGTTTGCATAATGCCTTAATATCCTCCATATAATGTGAAGTTAGCAGGATGGTCGTCCCTCTCGATTCATTTATATTTTTCAAGAAAGTCCGAATCTGTTTACTTGCCACAGCATCCAGTCCAATTGTCGGCTCATCTAAAAACAGTATTTTGGGATTATGAAGCAATGCAACAATCAATTCCATTTTCATCCTTTCTCCTAATGATAATGTCCTTACCTGTACATCCATAAGCTCCTGCACCTGAAACAGCTCCACAAAAAAGTTCTTATTTTTCCTATACTCGTCTTCTGGAATACGATATATTTCTTTAAACAGTCTCAACGTATCCTCCGCTGTCAGCTCAAAAAACAACTGACTCTTCTGCCCCATAACTACCGCATATTGATGCTTAAATGCCTTCTCCAGCTTATTAGGATAAAATCCCATGACCTGAATTTCGCCACTTGTTGGCGCAATAATACCAGTCAGCATCTTCACTAAGGTAGTTTTACCCGCTCCATTCGGTCCAATCAATCCTATAAACTCACCCTCATCCACATCCATGTTAAAGGCATCTACCGCAATTTTTTCTTCATATTCTCTATGGAACAGACCCTTAATACTTCCTATCACTCCCTCCTGCTTCTTATACCGTTTATACTTTTTCGTTATATTTTCTGTCCGTATCATCTTCATGTTTAAAACCTCCAAATGAAATATATTTTAGTTCAAGACACAAAAAACGTGGTTTCTGCCTATCATAAATAGACTGAAACCACGAATCCATATGTCTCAAATTGACGTAGTAAAACAAGGCTTTCCATGAAAGGATACCCGCAATGTCTTAAAACTTGCACTCCATTTCATAGTTGGTCTAAAACAAAAAAAGCATGACCTCTACAGTCATACTTTCCCTTTTTCTCATTCATCAAAACTAGACAATTATTCCCAGTGTATGCAGTATTCTGTAAGGCAGAAACAACCAGCATTCAATAATGCTGAAAAGGGCGCCGCAAATAAAACACTATCCCTAGCGCTTACCCTCTTTATTAAATTTAGTTGTTCTTTGTCATTACAGATACCACCAACATATAGCATATCTACCTTTTCTTTAAAATATGAACCTATTCTAACTCATAACTTTTCCAGTGTCAATATTTATTTAAAAGATATTTTAATTAAAAAATTATGACAACAGCAACGAAAATAAACGGGCAGACAGAAGAAAAAATCACAGCTTTGTATTGTAGGCTGTCGGTTGATGACGATAATAAAGACGAGGAATCCAACAGTATCACCAATCAAAAACAGATACTTTCTGATTATGCAAAGAAGAACGGTTATGCAAACACTATGTTTTTTGTGGATAATGAAATCAGCGGCGCGACCTTCCAAAGACCGAATTTTATGCGTATGGAGCGTATGGCGGAAAACGGTGAAATCGGCACGGTTATCGTCAAAGACCTCTCACGCTTCGGGCGTGAGCAGGTGGAAATGGGAGGCTTACGCAGGTGGTGTATCCATCGCTGGGTATCCGTTTTATCGCCATACAGGAGCATGTGGACACTTTGACCGGCGACGGCGTGGAGATGATGCCCTTCCACAATATTTTCAACGAATGGTATGCGGCGCAGACCTCTAAGAAAATCCGTGCGGTATGGCAGTCCAAAGCGGAACACGGCGAGCGTATCGCTTCCATCGTGCCATATGGGTACAGGAAATCGGAAGATAACCCGAAACAATGGGTAATCGATGAACCGGCGGCGCAAACCGTAAGGGAGATTTTTGCCCTGTGCCTTGCAGGGAAAGGCCCGATGCAGATTGCAAGGCAGCTTGAGGAAGAACAGATACTCTCCCCCGCCGCCTATTTTGAATCCATCGGCAGGAAACATGCGCAGAAAGTCCACAAAAACCCTTATGGTTGGGAACAGGCGACCGTCGGGTATATCCTTGAAAACAGGCAGTACACCGGCTGCGCCGTCAATTTCAAAAGCACTACCGTCAGTTACAAAGTCCATAAGAGAATCCAGCACAGCGAGGAGGATTACCAAATCATACCCGATATGCAGGAAGCCATCATCTCCGAGGAACAATGGCTGAGGGTGCAGGAGCTTCGCAAACACAAGCGCAGACCGACGAAAACCGGCAGGACAAGCCTTTTTTCGGGACTGCTCTACTGCTACGACTGCAAATCGAAAATGCACTTTGTAGCCGCCAAGAGCATGAAACGGAAACAGGAGCATTTCCGCTGTTCCCAATATAAATCCGGCAGAGGGGAATGCTCCATGCACTATATCCGTGATATTGTCCTTGAAAGGCTTGTGCTGGAAGCTGTCAGCGGCTTATCCGATTTTGTCCGCTGCTATGAGCCGGTATTCCTGTATCTGCTGGCAAAGAAAAACAACGCCATGCGGCAGAAGGAATACCAACAGCTTCAACAGGCTGTAGAAAACGGCACAAAGCGGATAGCGGAAATCGACAGGCTGATTGAAAAGGTATTTGAGCAGAACGCAGGCGGCATACTCTCTGATGAACGGTTTGCTAAAATGCTTCAAAGCTATGAAAAGGAGCAGAAATCACTGACGCAGGAAGTGGAAGAAAACCGCCAGACCTTGCAGAACGCCGAACAGCGGGTAGTGGATTTGAGACTTGTCTTACGCACACTTCGGGAAATGACCGACATTAAAGAGCTTACCCCTACACTTGTCAATTCGCTGATTGAGCGTATCGAAGTCCACAACAGCGACAAATCCAGCGGTCACAGCCATGTGAAGGTAGATATTTATTTTACGGCAGTGGGCATGATAGATATTCCCACGGAAAAAGAAATTCTTGCCACAATGGAAGAAATACAGAACAATCCGCAGGACTTCAAATTTGTGGCGTGACAAACGGATACGGCGCAGCCCTTCAAAGGAAACTGCACCGCATCCTACATAAAAGTATCCTTATCTGGCGACAGCTAAGTCTGTCACACCTTTACGGTCTATGGAGAATTTATTTCTATTATGTAGAAATTTGACCTCTACTTGTGGGGTAGAAAGCCCACTTGTACTGGCAAGGATTTTTTTAACGGGTTATCCGTCCCTTTATATCGTTTATGAAAATAGAAATTGCTATTTGCAGGCAATAAAAATCCCTCCAAACTTGAAACAGGTTTGGAGAGTGTTTGTTAAGTCTTTCGGGCATAGCAATACCGCCCACCAAGGGCGGCGTTCCATAAGGAAGTAAAAACCAAAAGACTTTGTAAACAGCCAGTATGATTGGATTGTAGGTCAAATCATACGGAGGAATTGCAAAATGGCAAAATCAATTTTTGAGAAATTAGGCGGCGAATATGAACAGCAAGGGGATTATCTAATACCACGCTTGACTGTACCCGCTGAAAAAGACCGTTCAATAGGCATATGGGGGGCGGCGGCATCTGGACTATCTGAAGCAGTACCGCAAAGTTACATACACCAATCTTCTCACAAGTGGCAAACTGAACGCCTACCTCGCCGACATCAATGAACAGGCACAGGAACGCTCCCACAGGCTCATAGAGGGCATGAAGCAGGCACAGGGCATAACGGAACAGCTAAAGGCAGAAAACGTCTTTGAATGGACAGGAAAAATCAACAATCTTAGCGCATATGCAAGAGAAATCATAGAGCAGGAAATAATTTATACATAAACATATTGTTACACCACTTATAGTATGTGGTTTTCTGTTTAATACATAATAAAATAGAGCCGTAAGGCTCTATTTTATTATGTATTAAATTATTTTTTCAACCTCAACCCTATTAATCCGAATAAACTTATTTTCTTACATAATATACTTATCAACAGCAAAACAATAAAACAAATCTACCGAACATCTTTCCAAAATTTCTTTTTTAATATCCTTCGCTGTAGAATTAAAGCTACCTCGCCGAAAAGCAAATAATCAAAGACATTACAATTACCACAAAAAAATCTCTAAAAGAGCGTAGATAACCATTGCTTCGTCTGAAGGGCGGTAAATATGCAGACTCCAAAATGGTTTTTGAAAGCGATGTTTTCTATATATTGCACAATTACACCCGCATTTTTTCTCTTGCACTAAAATATCTGATATGCTATATTATAGATAGAAAAGGGAAAGCCACAGAAGCGGCTCTACCCCCGAACAATAACTTTTTACCTCATAAGAGGCAAGCCGTCACTATTGCGAGTAGTGGCGGCTATTTCTTTTTTCCCTTGTAAATCTGATAAAACAAATTAGCAAGGGCAACAATGAGTATTCCAATCTGAATCAAATCAGCATATGTAACATACATTGTATCGCCCTCCTTTCTTTCGTCTGGAGGGCTGTTACACCCTCCGAAAATACAAGAGGGGTAAAGCCGCCATTGGCTCTATGGTTTCCCATAAAAGAAGTATAGCACACATTTTCTTGTCGTACAATTATAATATTCAAAGTCAATGTAGCATTAATATATGTTTTATCATATCTTTCCAGTTATATAGTATTCATTCTCGTTGTAAAGCTTATCAAAAAGCGACTGTTGCCAATCAGGAAAACATGAAAAATCTTTCTTTTGAAGCACCTCCTTATGATTTACAATTATACTTTGTTCTATCCGATATATTCTTTCTAAACATGAACCTTTACAGCGTTCCAACAAACCTATGTAGTCTTCTCTGTCTTGTGGAGAGTTTCCTTTTAATATTTCTTGTAATTCATTATTATAATCATCTATTTTATCCTGATTCTCTTTTATCTCATTAAGCAAACTTTCAAGCGTTGGTTTCTGCAAGGTGTAGAATCCTGTTTTTTTCATGTGTTGTTTTAATGTATCAAGCACACTATTTATATTTAGTTTTATAGCGTTGTGCATATGAGCTACGGGAAGCGAACATAAATTCAAACCATTCTTATCTGTAAATGTAACATGGCTGCCTTGTTCATTCCCATTATTATCTGTATAGCTATAAAAGTCACTAAAAACAAGGTAGTTAAAAATATCATTTAGAAGTGTAATTTTATCGCGATTTATTAAATTGTCCTTTCCTTGATATAGAAGATAATTCAAAATCAATATTATATTTTTATTATAGTCAGCCCATGAATTATCATATGCTTCATGCTTATTGCATTCAGCAAGTGTGTCTATACAGTTATCCCAAAGTCCAGTTAATTTATTAAAATCTGTTTTCTCATGTGTTGGCAAATCTATAAATCCAAGCAGATAATCAGCGGAACAATTAAAAAACCGACAACATGCTATAAGTAAGTCATCATTTTTATACTCATTATGATAAAGACAACGTAAAATCGTTTTTGAAAGTGTATCAGCGTTTTTATAATATCTTTTGTATTCATCGCTTGTACTATCTGCTAATTTATTTCCTTGATTATCAAAAATATAAAAGTTTTTATCTATCAATAAATATGCAAATGTTTTACAATCCTTAATGCCATTATCACACATGTATTTCCATAATCTATGGTTTGTTATGCTTTCAATATCCAGTTTATTCATTTTAGTCCATCCCTTCCAGAAAAATAAAAGAAAAAACCTTCTTTAATAGATTGTAATTAACATGTTTAAAGAATGTAATAAGTAAATATTTTTCTTTATACTTCTAGTATACTACAGTTATAAAAAATAAACAACATTTTAGGAGGTACAACATATGGATATGTTAGAAGTTTTGACGCTATTGTTAGTTATTTTTGCTGCCTTGACATACATAGATAATCGCTATAAAAAATAGAATGAATATCTCTTGTAGTCACAGAAGGCGTTTGTATAAATTGCAAACACAATTATACAATAATAATCAAACTAAATGATTCTACCGATAATAGTTTAGAAAATTGGAGTGTCACATTAAGAAAAATCAGTACACTATAGGTTGCACAGCTTTTTATGTATTCAAAAATACAAACGATAGGTATATGGGGAACAGCTACATTTGAACTATCCGAAACAGCACCATAAAGCAATCAAGGCGGATAAGCCAAAAACGCTTATCCGCCCATCCATAATTATTAGCAAGCAATTTACCGTTTAAAAGAAATTATTATCTGGTATATGTTCCATAATATCGCTAATATCGCACTCTAAAATATTACAAAGGCGGTCAAGCGTATTCGTGCTTACCGGCTGATTATATCTTAAACGGTAAAGCTGAGCCTTGCTCACATTATACTTTTTCGTCAGCATTGATTTTGTGATGCCCCTTTTTTCTGCCGTCTCCCATAGTTTGTCATACTTAATCATGTCAGCCCTTCTTTACTTTTTTTCTATTATCGCAGGAAAAAAAGCAGGCTATAAGGTTCCACATTCGGAACCATAAAGGCTAAAAAAAAT
>OFGM01000959.1_pt1 | contig 20552 bp, 20 predicted proteins | sample 1521741 | NCBI WGS metagenome assembly OFGM01 (sample SAMEA3504079, study PRJEB24116) | mouse gut metagenome | biome: mouse gut; feature: mouse-associated habitat; material: faeces | place: Denmark | collected 2011
TATAATACCACACCCTCACAGAAGTGCAACCCCTTTTCTGCACTTTTTTGCATTTCATTTTTTTGATAGTATCGTTTTGTACAAGTAAGGCCACCTGTCGATTCCACGTCCCCTCTCCATCTGCTGCAGTCCGTCATTCCTGCTCAATCCATTTATGCTCCGGATCCCTCAATCATCCCCATCTGCATATCTTCTCCCTTATTCAGTGATCCTCTTTCCTGTGTTCACCATCGGCCGGGAATGATACACTTACTGACATGAATGCAAAAGAAATCGCCCAGCTGCGGCGCCAGTTCAAAAAAGACAACAGCGATTTTTTCATTGCCAATATCGCTGCTGCCTATGTCTCCAATGAAAATTCGTCTCCGGTCATCAAATGCTTTGACATCACAGACTATGAAGACCTGAGCGAATCCGAACGGACCATTTACCTGGCAATACTCAAAAAGGCCCTTTCCGGCAAACTCGGTCGTCAGCTGACAGAGTACAGCTTTGAATCCGGTTCTGACTGTCAGCAGAAACTGTACGACCTGAATCAGTCCCGTCTGAAGGACCCGGACCTGGTCAAAGAATTCGTAAATGAATTCACCAGAAACACTTCCTACCTCAATGGATACTTCCTGATTCTTGCTGCCTGTGAATGGCAGGTCAAGGACCAGAACAAGCTGGAAGACAGCGGTTCCTCCTACCGTTTTCTGCTGTGCTCCATCAACGAAGTGACCCTGACAGACATCGGCTTGTACTTCAACGAAGAAACAGGCACGATGGAGAAAAAAGAGGACGTGGATATGCATGTCATATCCTCAGGACTGGATGGCTTTCTGTACCCCTGCTATACAGATGGCGGCGCAGATGTAAACCATATCCTGTATTATACAAAGACCCCCAAACGGCCGAATGAGATGTTCATCGAATACATCATCGGCACTATGTCGGATCTTCCGTATGACAAGGAAAATGACTGTTTCCGCAAAATGCTGACCGATGTCGCCGGTCGGGAACTGAATTTTGATACCGTCAGCCATGTGTACGGTTCTCTGCGGGACATGGTCGCAGAAGCGGAAGAAGACGGAGTCCCATTGGCACTGGATAAAACAAAAATGCGGGCTCTTCTTGAAGACGCCGGTCTGAACGAGGATACCCTGCAGCACTATTCCGCCGTGTATGACAAAACCGTGGGTGACAATGAGCTGAAGGCGGTGAATCTGATGGATTCCGAGAAACTGTCTGTCAGGATGAAAGACATCAGCGTCACAGTCCGGGGGGATGCGGCATGGAAAGTGAAAACACAGCTGGTGGATGGCAAACGGTATCTCATGATTCAGATCGACGATGGTCTGGAAGTAAACGGAATGGACGTCAATCAGTAAAGCCGTTTTCCTCCCTTTTCCCGCCCGTCCTTTTCATGCCTGCTGTCTTCCATCAGCATTCGTGCAGGAAACAGCAAAATTCAGAAACAACAGCAGCCGCAGTTCTGCCTGAGATTTCCTGCACGGAAACCCGGACAGAGCTGCGGCTGCCTTTTCATGATTCTCACACCGTTCCCGTTCCTGCCGATCCCGCCCTGTGTCAGGCTTCAGTTCCCTGCTGTCCGTCTGCGACTGATGAACTGCATTTTGCGTACCCGCATTTTGTCTGAAACAGTGACCTGCGTCCCGGGTCATAGACAGAACTTGCCCCGAACATCAGCAGTTCTTCCAGAGATGCAGCGGTTGCGGCAAGCAGTGCCAGTCCGCATCCCCAGTCTCCATAGCCGGGGATGATGGTGAACGGCACGAGGAATACGAGGATCGAACTGAGTTTGTCCAGCCAGGTATGGGTTGCGGCAAACTTCCGGAATTTGACTGCAATCAGAATGTAAACCATCAGCCGCAGGATCACCGCTGCAGCCAGCCATACCCAAATCCAGCGGGAGAGCAGACTCACCATGGCGGGAAGTATTTTCAGAAACGTGACTGAGTACAGGATCAGATCCGCCACGCTGTCCAGGAGTCTGCCAAAATCCGATGTCTGTTTTGTGAGTCTGGCCACCATGCCATCCAGTCCGTCGCTCAGTCCGCAGATCAGATACACACCATAGAACAGCGGTGAAAAAGGGAGGATCCAGATCAGGGCAACTGCCCCGGCAATCCGGATGCTGGTGATCAGATTGGGCCACGTAACAATTTTTTCCCACTGCAGCTTCACCTGCACTCCTCCTTTCCCTGCTCCTTCGGCAGTCAGCGCCATAGCACGCCAAAAAGAATCCTCTGTAGCCCCGCAATCCGATGACTGTCATTGTCTGTGCATACACGGGAATCCAGACGACAACAGCGGTTCAATACTGGAACATTCGTTCCGACACATATAAACCAGTCTACCACACGGCCCCCGCATTCCGGCAAGGGGCCGAAAGCTGTGATTTCCTTACCTTTTCGTTATCATTGGCTTATGAATGATACAGAAAAACAGAATGCGATTCAGGCGCTGACACCGCTGCAGAGAGCTGTCACGCAGGAAGGCGCTACAGAGCGTCCTTTCACGGGTCAATACGATGACTTCTTCGAGCCTGGGATCTATGTGGATCCCGTGGACGGCGTGCCCCTGTTTTCCTCCGCGGATAAATACAACTCCGGATGCGGCTGGCCCGCCTTCAGCAAACCGGTCTCTTCATCGGCTCTTCGAACAAAAACAGACTTGTCCCACGGTATGGTGCGCACGGAGGTCCGCAGTTCCTCTGCCGATTCTCATCTGGGGCATGTGTTCCCGGATGGACCAGCTGCATCGGGAGGACTGCGCTACTGCATCAATTCCGCTGCACTGCGTTTCATACCCGAATCGCAGATGGAGAAAGAAGGCTATGGAAACTGGCTTCCCCTGGTTCACCGGCAGTGACTGCAGTTCCTGCATACCGGGCGGAACTCTGTCTCTCAGGTCAGTCTGAATGACACCGGGCGACGTCCGGCTTTGTCATTTCTGCCGCCCGATCCAGTGAATTCTGTCCGGATCGAATTTGTCTTTGTCTGCCGGAACCGCAGCGGGGTGACCCACAGGGATCAGCGCAAACGGAGTCAGTCCTTCCGGCAGCTGCAGGACCTTGCGCACGGCTTCCATGCGGTCCTGTTCGGGATAAATGCCGAGAAACACGGTGCCCAGGCCCAGATCATCGGCTTCCAGCATCAGGTTCTCGCAGACGATTCCCATGTTCACCGGGATGTATTCCGGCGCGTACCCTGCCCCGTCTTCAAAACAGGGAACAATCACTGCAGGTGCAGCTGCGGCGCAGCGGGCATAGGGCGATGTCTGTGCAAGCGCCTGCCGGATTTCAGGATCCAGGACCACATAAAACTGATACTGCCGGTCGTCACAGGCTGTCGGCGCAGCCATGGCGGCTTTCAGGATCTGTTCAATCTGCCCGTTGTCCGGCACTTCGGGGGTAAACTGACGGATGGACCGTCGATGAAAAATGCTGTTCATGATTCTCACCTTTTCTTTCCTGCGGCTACATTATACCGTTGGCCAGGAACATGAAGGGTATGAGACCCCCGGGATTCAGCAGGGACCGACGGATTGAAGAGGATGTCCGGAACCCATCGGGAAGGAGAAAACAAACATGGCAAGGAACGAGACACTGATTCAGTACTTTGAATGGGATCTGGGTCCTGACTGCAGACTGTGGCGCCAGGTCTCTGCCCAGGCGGGGTTTCTGAAACGACTGGGAATCACCGGTGTCTGGCTGCCGCCTGCGTTCAAGGGCCAGGGCGGATGCCAGGATACGGGGTATGGGGTCTATGATTTGTATGACCTGGGAGAATTTCGTCAAAAAGGCGGAATCCCAACAAAATATGGTACGAGGAAACAGTACCTGTCTGCCATTTCCGCTCTCCAGAAACGCGACATTCAGGTTCTGGCCGATATTGTGCTGAATCACCGCATGGGGGCGGATCACACAGAAACCGTCCAGGCCCGGACCGTGGACCGGATGAATCGTGAACGGATACTCCAGGATCTGCATCCTGTGGATGTCTGGACTGCATTCACCTTTCCCGCCCGGCAGGGGAAGTATTCCGGCTTTCAGTGGCACTGGCAGGATTTCACGGGAACGGACATGGATGATGGCCATGGGTCACGGCAGATCCTTCTCTTCGAGGGCAAACACTGGAACCCCAATGTATCTCCGGAACTCGGGAATTTTGACTATGTCATGGGTGCCGATGTGGATTTCACGAATGAGGAAGTGCATCAGGAGCTGTACAGCTGGGGAAAATGGTATACAGAGACAACAGGCGTGAACGGATTCCGCCTCGATTCCCTGAAATCCATCGATTCTCATTTCTTTGAACAATGGCTGAAGGCCATGCATCAGACCGGCAATCATCCGGATCTGTTCATCGGCGAGTACTGGTCCGGGGATGTGTTTGTCCTGAAGAACTACCTGGAGCAGTGCAGACGCTGTATGCGGCTGATGGATGTGCCACTGCATTACCACCTGCAGCAGGCAGCAAGCTCCAATGGCCACTATGATATCCGCAATCTCTTTCACTACACGTTGTCTGAAACCGATCCGGGCTTCGCAGCGGCTTTTGTGGACAACCACGACACACAGCCCGGTCAGGCACTGGAGTCCTGGATCATGGACTGGTTCAGGCCCCAGGCGTATGCCTCGATTCTCCTCAGCCGCTGTCAGCTGCCCATTGTGTTCTATGGTGACCTGTATGGACTGAAGCGGGGAAATCCTCCGGTTCCGTTTCTCAGGGAGATGATCTGGATCCGGCACAATCTGCTGACAGACAATATTGTGGATCTCTGTGACGATGATCCGCAGAAAGCCTGCTGGATGGCCTGGGGCCGGCACCCGGTGATTGTGCTGTATACCATTGCGGACTGGAAACAGAGAAGTTTCTGCGAACCGCGTCTGGCAGGCAGAACAATCACGGATATCACCAATCCGGGTAATACCCTGACTTTCGATGGCCGGGGCCAGGTGACTGTCACCTGTCGCCCAGGGGGTCTGGCGGTGTATCTTCTGAAAGAGGACTGGATGAAGCTGAAGAAAGCCAGGATCCATCTTCAGTGAAAATACCGGACTGGCTGGCTGTTCCCCTGGCAGGGACAGACCTGGCTGATCCGGTTTTTTTCACAGGTTCTGCCATGGCTGATATGGCTCTGCCTGTTTCAGTCTTTCTCTGCTTTTCCGCTTGCGGGAAACTCCCGGATGGTCTGAATATCACCGTCCAGGTCCAGGTCCAGACTTCCCATGGAGACACCGACCCGGATCACGGGACCTTTTCCTGTTTCAGTCTCTTTCGTATTCGTGCACAGGATGCCGGATTCGGCTTTGGTACCGTTGACGGTCAGATCACCCATATCTGCATTGAGGTCCAGCAGCGCGTTTTTCTGCCGCAGATCCATCGTGGCACTGCCCATGGACACCTCTGCATCCAGCTGGCCGGTCACTTTGCATCCGGTCATGGTCAGACTTCCCATATCCACTGTCACTGTTCCGTTCTGCATATCCACGTTCCGCATATCTGCATCTCCCATGGATACAGAGGCGTTCAGAGATCCGGCCATGACGCCGGAGAGTTTCAGAGTGCCCATATCAAGAACCGCATCAATGGACTGCAGGCTGATTCCCGACAGTTCCAGACCGCCCATGGACAGGTTCACTGTCAGATTTTTCATCGCTTCGGGTACAGTGACCTGGACCACTGTTTCCGGATTGCTGCCTGCAAGGAACTGGTCGTCGTCCATGGAAGCGCTGAACACAGCTTCCTTTCCCCGGACGCTGTATTCAGTGTTCCAGCCGTCGCGGACCTCACTGTCTGCAGGTTTCAGTCCATGAGTCAGGATTTCAAACCGGTCTCCTTTGCGGATAATCACACTGGTGGCTTCCAGATTCAGGTCCAGGGACTGGATCTGACTGTTCCCTTGATAGTGGCAGTCGGTATCTGCATAGGGACTGATACCCTGCAGAGTGGCCAGATTCATGACCCGGGGACCGAGCATCACCCGGCACCCCAGCATCAGCAGGCCTCCTGCCAGCAACAGGCAAAGACCCCATTTTGCAAGTTTACGCACAGTTTTTTCCCTTTCCTTTCTCTTTCAGCCGGCGATACAGCGTCGAAAGTTTCTCAACCAGCATGGGAAATCCATTCCGGAAGACCCACCAGAGCCCGGCGGTCCCCAGACAGAACAGCCCCAGACCTGCCATTACGGTCCCCAGAAGATACAAAGAACCGGCGGGGTCTGCAGGAAGCAAAGTGAACATTTTCCAGAGCATCACACAGGTGCTGAACAGCCCTGCTGCACAGATCACGACCAGGGCCAGAAGCAGAGCCAGGATGACCAGAGCCGCTGCAAGCAGCAGGCAAAGAACACAGGCTGCCAGAGGCAGGGACAGCGGAAGGGAAAGAATTCCGAGTATCAGGATCCAGAGATTCCGTCTCTCCGTATGTGCTGCTGACCGGATTCCGGCAGCATACGAAGGCTGGCCGGATGTGGATCCTCCGGTCCTCCGGGATGTATACTCCCCATATCCCTGATATGTGTCCTGTCTGTATGGATTCTGGCTTCGGGATCCTGCCGGCTGCCCGGCCATCCTCAGACCCTGTGGCAGCGGAGGTACCTGAGCCACGAGATCTGCCTTCATCTGACGGGCACAGCTCTCCGGTGATCCCAGCGCCTCCAGGGCTTCCTTTTCCCCTGCCTCATCAAAATATTCCGCCACATAGTCCAGGATATCGCCGGTCTCCTCCTGTCCAATCCCCTGCAGGTTTTTTTCCAGGATCTCCAGGTACTCACGTTTTGTCATCCTGCCACTCTCCTTCCAGTATCCGGTCTATCCCGGCTGTCAGCTGACGCCATTCACAGCAGTACTGCGTCAGCCTTTCCCTTCCTGCTGCCGTCATCCGGTAGTACCGCCGGTTGCGGCCATCCATTTCCGTGTCATAGGTCTCCAGCAGTCCTTCTTTTTTCAGCCGCCGGAGCACGGGATACAATGCCGACTCGGATACATCCAGCACCTGCCGGACCTGTCTGGTGAGCCGGTATCCGTAAAGATCTTCCCGGTCAAGAACTGCCAGCACACACATCTCCAGCAGTCCGCCTCCTGTCTGTATCAGCATACGTTCTCCTTTCATCTATATTATACGGCGAATAATATTGGAGATTCTTACAGCTTTCGAAAGATTCCCGAATGGTTTTGCAAAACCCGTTCTCCGGTTTCTGTAAAGCCTGAAGGCACTCCCCCATTTCACACATTTCATAAAAAAGACAGGTCCACCACTTGCAGACCTGTCTTTTTTCATCCCTTCCGGGGATCAGTCCATTTTCTCAAAATCGGATTTGGGAACGCCGCAAACCGGGCATACCCAGGAATCGGGGATATCTGCAAATGCAGTTCCGGGAGCCACGCCGTTGTCAGGATCGCCTTCCGCCGGGTCGTAGATATACCCGCAGACTGTGCATACATATTTATCCATGAAAGAATCTCCTTTCTGATGACTTTTTTATATCACAGAGATCAGTGTTTGAAATGGCGAACGCCCGTGAATACCATGGCAATGCCGGCCTGGTTGCATGCATCGATGGAGAGCTGGTCCTTGATGGACCCACCCGGCTGAATAATGGCCGTGACACCGGCAGCCGCTTCCACCGTATCAGGCATGGGGAAGAACGCATCGGATGCCATAACCGACCCGGATGCCTTCGGGCCGGCCTGTTCGATGGCAATTTTTGCAGCCCCCACACGGTTCATCTGACCGGCACCCACGCCGATCGTCATATCGTCCTTGACCAGGACGATGGCATTGGACTTCACGTGCTTCACAACCTTCCAGCCAAAGAGCAGCTGCCGGAGTTCTTCCTCCGTGGGCTTTCTGTCCGTCACACACTCCAGTTCGTCTGCCGTGACGCTTTTCACATCCATGTCCTGTACCAGCAGGCCGTCGTTGACATTTGTGTATTTCTTCGTGTTGCTGGGCTCCAGCGTGGTGTCGAGCTTCATTAGCCGGATGTTTTTCTTCCGCTCCAGGATCTCCAGCGCTTCGGGTGTGAAGTCCGGAGCAATGATGATCTCCAGGAAGATTTTGGACAGCTTTTCCGCCAGTTCCTCATCCACCGGTTCATTCAGCGCCACAATGCCGCCAAAGATGGAAACCGGGTCTGCCTCATAGGCCTTGTCCCAGGCTTCGCTGATCGTGTTCCCGATGCCCACGCCGCAGGGATTCATGTGCTTCAGGCCCACAGCCGCCGGCTGTCCCTGGAAATCCTTCAGGATCTCGATCGCCGCGTTGCCGTCCTGAATGTTGTTGTATGACAGCTCCTTGCCATGCAGCTGCACGGCATTAGCCAGGGAGTACTGCGGATTCATTCCCTTGTAGAACGCCGCATTCTGATGCGGGTTTTCACCGTACCGCAGATCCTGCACCTTGTCGAACGTGATCGTCATGCTCTCCGGGAACTGTTCGCCGGTTTTCTTCGTCAGGTAATCCGCAATCATCGCATCATACCGTGCAGTGTGCCGGAAGACCTTCGCCGCCAGGTGTTCCCGGGTTTCAGCAGCTGTCTCGCCGTTTTCCCGCAGCTCCTGCAGCACCTGCTCATAATCCGCCGGATCGCAGATCACGGGAATGAACCGGTAGTTCTTGGACGCCGACCGCAGCATGCTCGGGCCACCGATGTCGATGTTTTCTATGATCTCTTCATGAGATACGCCGGGTTTCTGCACCGTTTCCCGGAAGGGATACAGATTCACCACCACCATGTCGATGTCCTGGATCCCCAGGTCCCGGATCTGCTTCACATGCTCGGGATTGTCCCGGACACACAGCAGGGCGCCGTGGACATTCGGATGCAGCGTCTTCACCCGGCCATCCATGATTTCCGGGAACCCTGTCACATCGGAAATGCCGATAACATTCAGACCCGCTTCCTCCAGGGCCCGTTTTGTACCGCCTGTGGAAATGATTTCATACCCCAGTTCTTCCAGTCCCCGGGCAAAATCCCCCAGTCCTGTCTTGTCCGATACGCTGATGAGAGCTCGTTTCATACCTGATTCCTTTCCTTGTTGTTTCCTGTCTGTTCCAGCTGTGCAGACATCCGCCACTCAGTCCTGATCATGGACAGCCTGGTTCACCGCCCGCCAGAACAGATCGTATTCCTTTGCATGGACCGCGGCTTCCAGAGCCTCCAGTCCGCCGCTTTCCGGCACCGGTACCCGCTCCTGCAGAATCACCGGTCCGGTATCCACGCCTTCATCCACATAATGAACCGTCACACCGGTTTCCTTCACACCCGCATTCCAGGCATCCAGGATCCCGTGTGCCCCCGGAAATTCCGGCAGATACGCCGGGTGAATGTTGATGATGGCATTCGGGTAAGCCGCCAGCAGTGTGGGGCCGACAAACCGCATATAGCCGGCCAGAATAATCAGTTCGACCTCCGCTCTGCGGAGAATGTCCAGGACCTCCGACTCGTAGTCCTTCTTGTCCCGTCCCTTTGCCTGAACGTAATGTGAGGAAATGCCATGGTCTCTCGCTCTTGTCAGGCCAAAGGCATCAGGCCGGTCGCTGATCACAGTGACGATCTGTGCCTCCAGATCTCCGGCTTCCTGCCTTTTCAGCAGCGCCTCCAGATTTGTGCCGTTGCCGGAGACAAAGACAGCCGCCCGTTTCGTCATTCGATTTCTACCTTCCCGGATTCCGTGACCTCGCCGATGACGTAACTGGTTTCACCCATATCCGCCAGGATCTGCTGCGTCCGGGCGGCGTCTTCAGGTTTCACCGCCATGATGAAGCCGATGCCCATGTTGAAGACGTTGTACATTTCCTCTTCGTCGATGCTGCCGTATTTGGCAATGACATCGAAAATCTCCGGCCGCGGGAAGCTGTCCTTTTCGATCCGCACACCCTGTCCATCCTTCAGCATCCGGGGAATGTTCTCAAAGAATCCGCCTCCGGTAATGTGAGACATGCCGTGCACATCAATTTCCTCCAGCACCTTCAGGACCGGACGGACATAGATCCTGGTGGGAGTCAGCAGCACCTCTCCCAGTTCACGGCCATCCAGTTCCTCCATCTTCTGGTGAGGATCCAGTTTGGCATCCTTGAACAGAACCTTGCGGACCAGGGAAAAACCGTTGGAGTGCACACCCGTGGATGGCAGGCCGATCAGCACATCACCGTCCGCAATGTGCTCTCCGGTACGGATATCTTTTTTGTCCGCCGCTCCCACACAGAATCCGGCTACATCATAGTGATGCACATCATACATGTCCGGCATTTCCGCGGTCTCGCCGCCAATCAGGGCACACTGTGCGTCGACACAGCCATCTGCCACACCCTTGACGATCTGCTCGATCACTTCCGGGTGGTTCTTTCCCACCGCAATGTAATCCAGGAAAAACAGCGGCCGGGCACCCTGCACGAGCACATCATTGACGCACATGGCCACAGCGTCGATGCCAATGGTGTCATGTTTGTCCATGGCAAAGGCAATCAGAAGCTTGGTTCCGACGCCATCTGTGCCGGAAACCAGCACCGGTTCCTTCATACCGTAGCAGGAAAGGTCAAACAATCCCCCGAAGGCTCCGATGGAATCCTGTGCTCCCCTGATTCTGGTTCTGTCGACATGACTGCGGATCCGCCGCACGGATTCATAGCCGGCTTCCAGACTCACACCGGCTTTTTCATACTGTTCTGCCATTTTCTTCATCCTTTCGTGTCTCTTCACCGCAGCCAAAGCAGGCGCGGCATGCTCTGATGCCCAGAGCCCGGGAGAACTCCTCCCTGGTCAGAAACCGGACAGAATCCGCCCGGATTTTTTCTTTCAGTTCTTCTTCTGTCCACCTGGCGCCGGCCAGCTCCTCTTTGCGGCTGCTTTCGGCTCCCTTCGTGCATTCAGTGCAGATCACAGGAGCTGCAATCCGGACATGGATCTTTGCAGCCCCTGCTTCCCGCAGCAGCTGGCAGATCCTTGCCGCCGTGCTTCCCCGCACAATGGAATCATCCACCAGAAACACGTCTTTGCCGGCCACCACCGACGAAATGGCGTTCAGCCGCACCCGCATTCCCTGTTCTCTCTGCATCCGCGTCGGGCGAATGAATGTCGAACCGATGTACCGGTTTTTGATCAGACCGGTTTCATAGGGAATGTTGAGTTCCCTCGCAAAGGCAGCCGCTGCATCAATGGCTGTATCCGGCACACCGATCACCATATCCGCCGTCTCCGTTTCTCCCTGTGCCAGGGCACGGCCGAACGCCTTGCGCGCACCGAGCACCCCGCGGCCGGCAAGAACAGAATCCGGTCTGGAAAAATAGACATATTCCATCGCACAGGGACCGAGACAGGGGCCGTCCGCCGGGAGCAGCCAGCGGCCTTCGCTGCCTTTGCCGAACCTGAGAAGTTCCCCGGGTTCCAGCTCCCGGATGTGTTCGGCTCCAAGAATCGACAGGGCTCCGGATTCTGTGGCAAAAGCCTTTCCTCCTGGCGCTGACGGGACATCCGCCACAAACAGGGACCTCGCGCCTTCCACACTCCGCATGGCATACAATGTGCTTTTGGTCATGAGCAGAAACGTCCAGGATCCCTGCATCTGCCGGCAGGCATGGGTGATTTTTTCAAACAGGTGTCCCGATTCCCTCTGTATGAGATGGGCAATGACCTCCGCATCCGACAGTCCCTGAAAAATCAGACCCTGATTTTCCATGGATTCGCGCAGAGCAGCCGCATTTTCAATCATGCCCGTGGATACAATGGCGAAGTGCCCCTGATAGGCCCGGACCATGACCGGCTGAAGATTCTCATCCATCCTGTCCTGTTCCAGACGAAGGCGCACCTGGCCAATGGCAGCAGTGCCGGGGCTTTCCTGTACGGGTTCGGCCTTCAGCAGTTCCGACAGGAGACCCCGCCGCTTGTAACAGCGCAGGGTTTCCCCGTCGGTGACCGCAATTCCCACACCATCCTGCCCGCGATGCTGCAGTCCATGGAGCAGCAGGGCGCAGTCAGCTGCGGCGTGCGGGACATTGAACAGACCTGCGATTCCCGCCATATCCTGCAGGATTTCGCGGCTCATGCGTTCTCGTCCGGCAGGGGGTTGCGGGTGAAGAACCGGACACCGGATGCAAAGATGTCCTGGTCTTTGTCCCCGTCAATGTTGATGAACAGGCCCTCTTCCCAGCGCTCGCTGTGACCCATTTTGCCCAGTACCCGGCCGTCTTCGCTGGTGATGCCTTCCACAGCCCAGGCCGATCCGTTGATGTTGTCTTCCCCCATCATGCTGGGTTTGCCTGTCTCATCCACATACTGTGTGGCAATCTGCCCGCTGGCCGCCAGCTGCTTCAGGGTCTCTTCATCTGCCACGAACTTGCCCTCTCCATGGGAGAAAGCCACTGAATGCACCTGACCCGGTGTGAAGTCCTGCAGCCAGGGAGACTTTGTGCTGGTGATCCGTGTCCTGGCGATCCTGGACACATGGCGGTCGATGTCGTTGCGGAACAGCGTCGGGGCATCCTTCCCCTGCAGCCTGTCACCGCCCGGAAGCAGGCCTGACTTGATCAAAGCCTGGAACCCGTTGCAGATTCCCAGGATCAGCCCGTCGTTTTCCTTTCGCATCGCCTCCACGGCAGCGGCGATTTTCGGATTTTTCAATACATTCGCAATGAATTTTCCCGATCCATCCGGTTCGTCCCCCGCCGAGAACCCGCCGACAATCATCAGGATCTGCGCCTTGCGGATTTCGTCTGCCAGCTGATCCACACTTTCATTCAGTGCCTCGGGCGTGCGGTCATTGAGGACAAACTGCTTCACCTGTGCCCCGGCACGTTCAAACCGCCTGGCGGTGTCCAGTTCGCAGTTCTGTCCCGGGAATACGGGAATCAGCACCCGCGGCTTTTCCACCCTGGTTCCGGCATACTGCTTTTCTCCCTGGACCAGGTCTGCAGCAGGCCGGCCTTCTCCATCCGCTGCCTTTCTCGGATACAGGCCTTCATATGTGGATGTCCAGGCGTCAAAGGCATCCTGCAGAGCCGTTGCCTGTCCGTTGATGGTGACTGTCTCATCCGCTGTGGTCTGCCCGATTTTTTCAAACCGTCCATCCTCCAGTGGTTCAGAGGCTTCCACGATCACGGAACCGATGCCAAATCCCCAGGGATCGTCAACAGTCACATCCGCACCGATCCAGTTTCCGAACGCCATTTTGGCCAGAGCCGCTGCGATCCCGCCATTGTTGACAGACCGGGCGGCCAGGATCTTCGGAGCTGCCTGACGCAATGCACGGAAACTGTCTTTCAGCTGTTCATAATCCGGACTGCCGTCTGCCAGCGGCCTGTGCGCCAGCAGGTACAGGTCATGACCGGCTCCGGCAAATTCTGCCGGCTTCACCTCATCGGCCTGACCGGTTGTCACGGCGAAGGTGATCACCGTGGGCGGCACATGAATGTCATTGAAGGTGCCGGACATGGAGTCTTTGCCGCCAATGGATGGGGTGCCGAAGGCCATCTGTGCGTCGATCAGACCCAGCATGGCTTCCAGAGGCCGTCCCCATTTCACGGGATCTTTTCCCAGCCGCTCGAAGTACTCCTGGTTGGATAGCCGTGCGCTGAGGGGATCCATGCCCAGGGCCGCCTGACGGGCCAGGGCTGCCACGACCGAATAGGCCGCGCCCAGATACGGGGAGCATTTCGCCACCACAGGATCAAAGCCGAAAGTCATGGCACTGACTGTGTTCGTGAACCCGTCCACCGGCAGCTTCTGTACGCTGCCTTCCTCCGGCGTCAGCTGTTTCCTGCCTCCAAAGGGCATCAGAACCGTGGACTTGCCGATGGATCCGTCGAACATCTCGGCAAGACCGATCTGGCAGGCCACATCCGGCCGCTTCAGGACCTCTGTCAGGGTCGTTTCCCTGGCGGGTGCAAAGGGATCGTCATCATAGTCCGAGGCAGTGACCACCACTTTCTGGTGCTGCCGGACGCCATTGGTATCCAGAAATGCCCGTGGCAGATCCACGATTGTCTTGCCGCGCCAGTTCATCACAAGACGTGGTTCTTCTGTCACCACAGCTGTCTGGACACAGTCCAGGTTTTCCTGACGGCACAGTTCCCGGAAGGCTTCGAATTCCTCTGCGGGAATGACCGCCGCCATTCGTTCCTGGCTTTCGGAAATTGCCAGTTCCGTGCCGTCCAGTCCTTCATACTTCACCGGCACGGCATCCAGGTCGATCACCAGGCCGTCCGCGAGTTCGCCAATGGCCACGGAGACACCGCCGGCACCAAAGTCGTTGGCCTTGCGGATGCGCCTGGTCACCTCCGGGTTCCGGAACAGGCGCTGGAGCTTGCGTTCTGTCAGCGCGTTGCCCTTCTGCACCTCGGAGGAGCACTTCTCGAGACTGGTGTCTGTGTGCTCCTTGCTGGATCCGGTGGCACCCCCGATGCCGTCGCGGCCTGTGGCCCCGCCAATCAGAACCACAAAGTCTCCGGGCTGCGGTTTTTCCCGCTTCACATGGGATTTTGGGGCAGCACCGATCACGGCCCCGACTTCCATGCGCTTGGCTGTGTAGCCGTCGTCATAGATTTCCTCCACGAAGGTGGTGGGCAGGCCGATCTGGTTGCCATAGGAAGAGTAACCGCGGGCAGCAGTCCGGGAAATCTTCGACTGTGGCAGCTTGTGCTCCATGGTCTCGCTCACAGGCCGGTTGATGTCGCCGGCACCTGTGATCCGCATGGCCTGGTACACATAGCTGCGGCCGGACAGCGGATCCCGGATCGCGCCCCCGATGCAGGTGGCGGCCCCGCCGAAGGGCTCGATTTCCGTGGGATGGTTGTGTGTCTCGTTCTTGAACATCAGCAGCCAGGGCGTGTTCACTCCATCCTCATCCACGGTGATTTCGATGCTGCAGGCGTTGATTTCATCCGACACCTCCAGGTCTTCCAGCTGGCCGGTCTTTCGCATGTACTTGCCCACGAGACTGGCCATGTCCATCAGGGTGGATTCTTTCCTGCCTCCATGGACTTTGTTTCGGAGGTCCAGATAGTTTTCATACGCCTCCTGGAGACGTTTGTGCAGGCGGTTCTTTTCAAAGACCACATCTTCCAGGACGGTTTCAAATGTGGTGTGACGGCAGTGATCGGACCAGTAGGTATCCAGCACCCGGATCTCCGTCATGGTGGGATCCCGGTGTTCATCGTCCCGGAAATGGCCCTGCACAAACGCCAGGTCCTCCAGGCTCATGGCCAGCCCCAGTCTGTCATGCAGGGCAGTCAGAGCCTGTTCATCCATGCCGGTGAATTCTTCAATGACAGGAACCGGCTCCACCTGCACATCCTGGTCGTTGTCCAGGACCGTGAGGTCCTTCCGGCGGGATTCCACAGGGTTGATCACGTAGGCAGCAATGGCTTCTTTCTGAGCCTCTGTCACGTTTTCCATCTCCAGCAGGGTGCCGCTGCGGATCACAGCGGGTTTCCGGCCGGAAAGCAGCATCAGGCACTGCATGGCAGAATCCGCCCGCTGGTCGTACTGGCCGGGGAGGAATTCAAAGGCAATCATGTCTTCGCCCTGCGGTTCGGCAATTTCATCCGTCACGGCTTCCGCCAGCACATGCTGTTTCAGCAGCGACACTTCTTCTTCATCGGCTCCGAAGATGTCATAAATGTTGTATTTCAGCAGACGGAACTCCTCCGGCAGATTCAGGGACTGACGGAGTTCATCCTCCAGGGAACGGCTTTCGACACGGAACCCGGGTTTCTTGCGGACAAAAATTCGTGTATTCATCAGAGCCTCGATCCTGCCAGGACCGTTTCAGCCTGGTCTTTCTTGAACTGCACCACTTTCTGCTGCACTTCAGCATCTGCAACGCCGATGATCTGGGCAGCGAGGATGGCAGCATTTTTGGATCCCGCCTTGCCAATGGCGACGGTGGCCACCGGCACACCCCCGGGCATCTGCACGGTGGAAAGCAAAGAATCCAGACCGCCGGAGACTTTGGTTTCCATGGGAACGCCAATGACCGGCAGCGGTGTCGAGCTTGCCAGTACACCGGCCAGATGTGCGGCTCCTCCTGCGGCGGCAATGATCACCGCCACACCAGTGTCGACAGCTGTTTTGGACAGTTCCAGCACGGCTTCGGGCGTGCGGTGGGCACTCAGAATGCGGACTTCAAAGGGGATGCCGAATGTTGTCAGCATCTCCATGCAGGATTCCATCTGCGGCAGGTCGGACCGCGACCCCATTACGATCAGGACGGAATGTTTCACAGGACTCACCGTTTCCTTTCTTTTGTCATCAGGACGAAAAAAGCGCACCGTGTTTCAGGTACGCTGAAAAAGACTTCTGCAGTATCTTCTGTCGTCAATCTCGTTAAGACCATAACCAGACCCTCCAAAAGCGGGGATTTCCCCTATGAGTCATATTACCGCAGGTCATTGGAATTGACAATCTCTATTTTCTTGTCACCGATTTGGTATCTCTGTATCCTCTTCACCGGGCTTTGGACGCTGCAGGACCAGACGATACAGTTCATTGGCAGACAGCCCGGTTTCAGCCGCCACCTGTTTTGCCGCTGCCTTCTGCTTCATTCCCTGTGCCGTCAGGGCCATGACCCTGGTGATGGCTGCTTCCGTACTGACTTGTTCCGGCTCGCAGCCTGCCACGACCAGCACCATTTCCCCCTTCAGTCCGTCTCCGGCCGCCGACAGCAGCTCCTGCAGAGTCCCCCGGAGATACTCTTCGAATTTCTTTGTGAGTTCCCGCGCCAGACAGGCAGGTCTGTCACCAAACACTTCCACCATGTCCTCCAGGGTGTCGACAATCCGATGGGGGGCTTCATAGAATACCAGTGTCCATGGAACCGTCCGGAGCTCTTCAAGCTCTTTTTTCCGTTTCCCGGATTTCGCATCGAGAAATCCATAAAACAGGTAGTGCCGTGCATCCAGACCGGAGGCAACGAGGGCATTGATGGCTGCATTGGGGCCGGAAAAGGAAATGACCGGCCAGTTTTTCTCTGTGGCTGCCCGCACCAGGTTCTGCCCGGGATCCGAGATTACGGGATACCCCGCATCGCTCATGACCCCCACTTTGTGCCCCGAAGACAGTTCTTCCAGGATCTTCGGAATGCTGACACTCTGGTTGTGTTCATGGTGGCTGATCAGGGGTTTCCGGAATCCCAGCAGAGACAGCAGCTTTCCGGTATTCCTGGTATCTTCACAGGCAATCACATCACAGGACTCTATGGCTTCCCGGACACGGTCGGAGACCTCCGACAAATTGCCGATGGGAGAAGGGATGAGCAGCAGGGCCGGACCGTCCTGTTCAAAGCTTTTCTGCCTGTTCACCGCTTGTCCTCTTTCCCTGACTTTTCCTGTTTCTCCGCCCGGCGGTTTCTGGTGCCTCCGGCCCGCGGATCCCGGCGTCCCCCACCGGATTTTCCCTTTTTGCGTTCACGTCCGGTGCCTGTGGAGTCCGGCATCTGTTTTCTTGGTTTTCCGCTCTCGCGCAATTCCCGCCCTTCACGCACGCGGCTCTCCCGGCTGCGGCTGCCGGTTTCTTCTGACATCCGTTCGCGGTGTACTGTCTGCAATCCCGGTTCGACTGCGGGTGCAGCCGGGCTGTCTGCCTGCTGCCGGTCACCGGTAATTTTCGGCAAACATTGGTGTACATTGCTGTACTTTTCCTTTTACTAGAATCTTTTTCCAATCACCTCCTCTCATACCATTGCTTACATAGTATTCGGAAACAAACATATTGGTAATGCCATAATGTTCTATTATCTGTACTTTTATAGGCACTTTGACAATCTGATTGTTGTCAATATAGTAGGCAGTTGTCCTGACAGTTTGCACATTTGCTTGAGGCGTCTGCTGTTGCCGGGTGTAAGGCTGATAAATAATTTGTGCTTTAGCTGTAATGCTGCAACAAACGGCAAATAATAACATTAATAAAATCGTTTTCATAATAATTTAGTTTTAACGTGATTATTCAGTCGGCTCTACGGGTGTTTCGGTTATGTCTCCTGCATTGAAATCCAAATCTGTATTCTCATTAGTCATTTCATCGTCTTCAAGGTCAAGGCTGAAACCATTGTCCGATGAAGAGCCCACAAGATTGATGTTTATTGTCGTGAGGACATTTCTTTTCAGTGTGACGATCTTATTCTCAAGTGTTTGCGTGATATTGTTTCCCCTTGCCCAAGTAATATTTAAAACACTCTTCAATGAATATGTATCTTTCAACCAGCAGTCATAGACGTCTTTGAAAGTAAGGATTGCTTCATGAACGACTGTCCCGTCTGAATCCAAATTAGAAAAAGTCGCTATATTGTGGTTCATCTCATCTGTTAATCTTACACTTAACTTCCCGTCCGTAAGTCCATTGACATTTATCTGTATGCCGAACACGCATTTTTTCATGTTGATTGATACCGTACCACTCTGCACTGGAGTATAATTTGTCACTTCTCCGTAGTACCGTTCTGTTTTAGGGTAAGAGGTATAGACATTATAATATGCCTGATATGATGAATTATTCATATGCGTTGCTCCATTGCCAAGACCTGTCAGGTGATTGTTATCACCCAATATGAATTCATTCTTGATTGGAGTTAAGGCAGTATAGTACCGGTAGTCCTCCATTTCATAATTATATGAATCTGCTATATAGGGAATATTTTGTTTACAGAACGGATAGCCATATCCTGTTTCATGTGGAGTTCCATTATAAGTACCATTTCCGATAAAGGAATTATAAACCCTTAATTTTGTTTTCCCGTCTTTCACCATTGAACAGACAAATTTGTATTTGTAACCAGTCAGCAAGGATATTTTCATATCCGCCACATTGTCAAACAGGCCATAACCGTATACATCATTGATGTTTCCGTCCTTTCTCTTGTCGTAATATACACTGATGCCATAGATGTCCTTAGATTCAGTCTCTGCTCCTGCTGCCTTTGAAAGCGGCGTTTCCACAATTGTTATGTCTCCTGCCATTGCAAGTGACACGATTATAGATTCTTCAGCCTCCTGTGTATATTCATCCCCGTTTCCCATATAGACTGCTTCGCAAGCCGTGAGGCAGACAAGCAATGTTGCCAATAATAAATGCTTCTCCATAATGTTTTTGATGTCTGATTCAACTATTTTGTTCTTCATTCTTATTCTTCTTGTTTTTATTTTTATATATGACATGCTTTTGCCAATACCAAACAAGATAACCTATCAGCACTGCAATTTGTATTACTGCCGTAGCAATACACAGATGAATGCCGACTAAAGTCAGTTTTTTCAGTTTAAGATATTCTCCTGCGCCAAGTGTAAGCAGGGCGATAACAAGGGTTAGATTCCCTTTGCTAATTTTTTCTGGTAAATATTTGCACATAATATTTACTTCTCGCCCAACTCCAAGACGACATCAAGTAACACAAAAAGAAAGTGTGGAGTTGTTTCGTTTATTAATATGAAGGTTGTGGAAAGACCCAAGCAAAAATAAACGATGCAATACCCCACACTCGTATAGATATGGCGCACAGGCATGCCCATTGGGGCACACCTCGCCTTGTCTAAACAAGAATGAGTGTTGTCCGTTGTGCCTTTTTGCTTAAGAAAACTTCCACATTTTCATATTAAGGCAGCGAAAACACTTTCAATATGTATGTCTGACAGGATATCTCCCGAAAGACGATGCAAAGGTAAAAAATGTTTCCCAACAAACAACACTCATAAGTGGGGTATTGCCTTGTATGTATGTTACTTGATTTTTGGATTTATCGGCCATGTCCGGTACCCGATTGGGCAATAAAAAGAATTTCCCGAAATGACGTCCAGCCGAGGGTAGATGAAAAGCTTGCTTTCATTATGCTGGGGTGAGGCTGTCATTGTAAGGTCCGTAGGTTTCAAAATGACCGCATTGCCAAGTCAATGGAAATAGGCCATATCTCAAAATAGGCATTGTCATATGGGCTCACCGTAATTCTTTCGCAAGTCTGAAATGACCATATCAAATGCAATAGCGAACATCGTCCTATCCATTACATTTTCGCAGGCAGAAAATATTTTTCCTCTCCGTAGAATATCCTGCCAAACTTGTCCTTAATGGAGATGATGATGCCCTTGAATGGATTTTTTCCCACATCTATAACCTCTCCCTCTATCCAATCGGCTTCACCTGTAATTCTTGGAGAAGCCTTTGCAATATCTCATGTTTTCATAATCAAATAAACTTTTATGCCAAATGCAGATTTATGAAACTTTTTTCCAATTAGGCAAATTCCGGGCAACCCATATCGTTTTCCTGTTCCTTGCCCGCTTCAGCTTCTCGCGTGTCTAAACACTTTCACGAATCTTCGCCTCATATTCAATGATGAGCACAGTCGGCATGTGCCTTTCAGGTGAGGAAAAACAATCGGACTCAGGCGAAAAGCCGGTTGGCAAATTAATGCAGGCATGCCGGCCAGTCTTAAAAATTATGTTACTGGGTGCTCACTGCAAGATTCAAGTCTTGCATAATGCTCTCGGATTGTATCAAAGTTCTTAGTATATGACAATTTTCAGATTGAGGCTATATAATATTTTGATTATCAAATA
>OFGM01000963.1_pt1 | contig 20480 bp, 21 predicted proteins | sample 1521741 | NCBI WGS metagenome assembly OFGM01 (sample SAMEA3504079, study PRJEB24116) | mouse gut metagenome | biome: mouse gut; feature: mouse-associated habitat; material: faeces | place: Denmark | collected 2011
GACAGGCTCACGCCCATCGCAAAAGCCAGCAGCAGGGACAGCTTTTTACAGAACTTTTTCCGCATAGGCATCTGTTCCTTTCTTTTTCCAAAAATAAAAGACGGCTCCCGCCGCCTTTCTCACACGCCTTCAGCTTACACAGGTTCATCATCCTCTGCGTCAAAATCGCTCCCGTCCTCATCGTCAGCCCCGATGTCCTCCGGGAGGCCGTAGTCCTCGTCATCCTCCGAATAGTCGGCGTCCGGGTCCGGCTTGGCCTGTTCCTTCTTCCCGCCGCCCTTGAAGAACTTCGTATAGGCGAAGAAGCCGCCTCCGCCCAGGAGCGCCAGCACAAGGACCAGTACGGGCAGGGGGTCCACCTTTGCGGCGGGCTTGGCCTCATCCGGCTTGTCCTCGTCGTCCCCGTCCTCCGGCTCCTGGGTCTCAGCGGGCGGCTGGACCTCCGGCTCCGGCTTGGTGTATTTCGCCGCCGTGTCCTCATCCATCAGGGCCAGCAGGTCCGCCTCGTCCACCAGGTTCAGGAAGTGGACGGTCTGCTCCCCCTCGTCATCCCGGTCGATGATGAGGTAGAAGGTGTTCCCGGCCTTTGTCACCAGCGTGATGAACTGCTTGCCGGAGCCGTCCGCATGGGCCTCATCATAATCGTCCACCAGCGTCAGGTTTCCGTCCGGGGTGAGGGCGGCGGAAGGAGGACCTGCCGCATCGGTATTCCCCATGCTCATCATCAGCAGGAGCATCATCATCAGGGTGTCCTCGTCAAAGCCGCTTGTGTCAGGCGCATCCTGCCCCTCATCCGCGGGCGGGGCGGCAGGGGACTCCTGTTCCGCCACATCCAGATAGTCCTTGTAGACATACCCGGTGGCCTCCGGGACCACGACCTCATACCAGTCGCCGCTCTCGCCAACGACCTCCACCTCCGTACCCCGGAGCAGATGCCCGATCACCGAGTGTTCCATGCCGGAGCCGGAGCGGAGGTTCAGGTAGGTGTCGCTGCGGACATTGACTGTGCCAACGGCAACGGTCTCTGTCGCCGCCTCCGTTCCGGCATCGGCATCAGCATCGGTATCGGTCTCCTCGCCGGTGTCCTTGCTGGTATCGCCGCCCATCAGGGCCTCCATGATCTGCTCCATGCCCTGGGCGGAAAAGGTGATCTTCCCGTCCTCGCTGATCGTCACACCTTCCGGCAGGACGATCTTCGTGCCGAGGGTGGCGCCATCGGGCAGGGCGGGGCTGTCAGTCTCCACAGCGTCCCCGGCAGTCCCGTCCGTTCCAGCGGGGGCTGTCTCCACAGCCTCTGTCCCAGCGGCCCCCTCCGTGGAAACCGGGGAATTGTCCGCCGCAAAGCACACGGCGGAGAGGTTCCCCATCATCAGAACGCCCGCCAGAAGGCCGGCGATCATGCTCTTAATCTTCATGCTCTTTATCCTCCTTGATCTCAGAAGTATTGTTGTCACGGCCAGCCAGCGCATCCGGCGCGCCCGCCCCCGGCACAGCGGCCGGGAAGGGGAGCAGCCCGCCTTGCAGGGCTTTCAGGACCTCCGCAAGCTGGTCCGGGGTCAGGTTCCGCGCCCGCACCATCTCGTGTATCTCCGTGTTCTCCTGCTGGGTGTACTTCTGGCAAAGCTCCTTGTAGCGGGCGTCCCACAGGTCGCGCTTTTCCTTTGCGCGGTCCCGGTCGGCCCTGATCTTGTCCAGTCTCTCGCTCATTTTCGCTCCTTTTTGCTGTGCCTGAAACGCCCGGAACGGGGATGCGGGTGTCCCCGCTATCTCTCTATGCCGGGGGAGTGCCTCTCCTTTTTCATTTCAGGCGGTTTCTGTGTTGCCGCCGCCTTTCTCTCCGCAAGGTCCTTTATCACCGATGTCCGCCCCACGGCCTCCTTCTCCGGCGCAAAAGCCTCCCGCTCCTGGGCGTCATACAGCGCCTGCAAGCGGCCTTCCGCCGATGTGAGCATATCTTGCAGGATGGCTATCCGCTCCTCTATGCGGTCAGATGCGTCACTTGCGCCGCCTGTCTCCAGCATGAAGCGTTCCAGCCGGTCCTTTTCGCCGCCGATATACTGCTCCAGCAGCTCACACTCGGCCATCAGGCTCCCGATGGTATCGCCAGGATATGCCTCGGATGGCTGGCGCGGGTCTTTCCCCATCTCATCCATCTTGTTCCTCACCTCCCATGGTCTTGTGGTCTTGCCAGCGGCGTCACCTGATGCGCCCGAAGCACAGGAAATGGCTCTGCCAATAGCTGCTCTCGGTGCTGGCGTAGGAGATGGGGTTGCCGCAGTGGATCATCATCCCATCGCCCACATAGATGCCCACATGGGTAGCGTCGCTGGGGTCTGAGGCGTCGTAGGTGTGGTGGAAGAAGATCAGGTCCCCCGGCTTCGCCTGGTCGGGCGGGATGATGTCGCAGATATTTTTCAGCCCCCTGGCGCCCAGCCGGCCCACGTTCCAGCCATTGCCGCTGTGGTTGATGACCCACGACACGAAGCCGGAGCAGTCAAAACTTGTGCTGGGGGAACTGCCGCCCCAGACATAGGGGTAGCCCAGGTACTTCTCCGCCTCGGTTATCATCCTGCGGAATTTCTCATCGGTCAGCGCCTCGCCGGGGATGTCATAGTCCGTGTACTCGCCCCCGGACACGCCGTACACATCCTCCCCGAACAGCTCCGAACGGTTGCCGCTGGTCGTCATCAGCACGTCGTAGCGGTCGGCCTGCTCCGTTGTCAGCCCGGAGTCCCGGATCACCGCCCCCAGCCCCTTGTTGGTCAGCTTCACATTGAGGATATGATAGTTGTACGGCACTTCCACATCGTAGTCGTTGCCCTCGCTGTCCGTCCTGGTCTCTGTGCGGTAGCGGACCTCTACCTCCGGCGTGAGGGTGAGGGTGTACTGCTGGGCGAACAGGCTTTGCAGGGTGCTTTGCACCTCCGCCCTGGTGTAGTCCTCGAACAGGACGGTCAGGTAGGAGGCCAGCTCATAGGGGTTGTGGCCGATCTCCGCCAGGTCGTAGCGGTACTCGTCATAGCCGGGGTGGGTGCTTTCGATATTGCTTATCTGGTTGTCCAGGGCAGTCTCCAGCGCGGAGTAGTCCGCGTCGGCCCCCAGGATGTCAGCGTCCTCCGCCGTGTAGGAGGTCCCCAGCACAGCGTTCCCGCTCCCGGCGAACATGGCGGTGCAGGAGGAGAACATCCCGGCGATGAGCATCACCAGAAGCCCCAGGGCGCCAACGATGAGGATGGCCTTGGGATGCTCCTTCACGAACTCGATCCCCTTGTCCACCACTGACTTCGTTCCCTCGGCGGTCTTTTTGCCGCCCTTCGCCGCCCCGGAAGCCCCGGCTTTGCCGCTGGCCTTGGCTTCCATATACCGCTTTTTCAGTTCCTGCTTCTGCCGCCACCTGGAGATGGGGTTGGAGGAGGGGTTGGTGTCATTGTGGCGCTCCCGCTGGTACAGGGCCTCCACATTGGCGCTGTCTGACTTCCGCTCCAGCCTCGCCGCCTTGTCGTACTGTTTCAGCTTGTGGCTGTAATGGCGGTTGTTCACGACGTTCCCGGTGTTCCGCACCGTGGACTCCCCGCTTTGCAGGGCATCCGCGCCGGAGTTGCCCTCACCGTCATTGTCCGAACGGCCCACAGCGTCCCGGACGGTGTTCCTTGCCGCATGGAGAGCAGCGGCGGGGGCGTTCACCGCCGCCCGGCCACCCACTCCCGGCTTCCGGGCGGTGGCTTCCGTCACTTCGATGCGGAGCTTGCCCCTTGCGGCTTTCGTAGACTGCCGTTCCGGGCGCAGCTTATCCGAGAGCCGCTCCGCGGTGGCCTCCACCTTGCCGCTTCTGGCGGTGGTGCGGGGTCGCCTTTTCGAGGGGGCTTTTTCCTTTTCCCTGTCCGCTTTGGAGGACTGCCGGGACTGGTGGAGCTTATCCGACAGCCGCTCATCCACGGCCTCGGCCCTGCCGCTGTCACGGATGATACGCACACGCCTCTTGGTCGGGAGCTTCTCATTCGCCCGGTCCGCTCTGTCGGCGGCCTTGTCCGCCTTTTTCGCCGCCCTGCGGATGTCCCGGTCAGAAAGCTCATCCTCCGTAAAATGGAGGCGGCGCGCCTTGTCAGCCATTGCTTACCTCCCGTTCCTTGACCTCCGTCAATTTGGTCGTCATGATCTTGTAGAGTTCCAGGTCGGTGGGGAAACGGTCCACGAAGGGCAGGATGACATTGCCGAAAAACAGCAGCCCCTCACCCTCGCCGGAGTGGGTCACATAGGAGAGCTGGTGGGGCGAAATGTTGAGCTGCTTCGCCAGGATGGCGCGGTCCCCCGCCGCCTGGTTGAGCATGATGATGAAGTCGCTGTTCTCAAAGATGTTCTCCACTTCCCGGCTGGAGAGCAGGTCCTTCACATTCTGGGTGATGCCGGTGGGGATGCCTCCCCATTTGCGGAACCGTTTCCAAATCTCCACGGAGTAGGCCGCCGTCTGCTCCTCCTTCAGGAGCAGATGGAACTCGTCCATGAAATACCGGGTGGCCTTGCCCGCGCTGCGGTTCTGGGTCACGCGCCCCCACACCTGGTCCTGCACCACCAGCATCCCGATTTTCTTCATCTGCTTGCCCAGGTCCTTGATGTCGAAGCAGACGATGCGGTTGGTGATGTCCACATTGGTGCGGTGGTTGAAGATGTTCAGGGAGCCGGTGACATAAATTTCAAGGGCGGTCGCCACATGGCGGGCCTCCTTTTCCTCCTGCTTTAAGAGCGCCTCGTAGAGGTCCTGCAAGAGGGGCATATTCTCCGGCCTGGGGTCCTCGAAATACTTCTGGTATATCTGGTGGACACAGCGGTCGATGACCGTTTTCTCCACCGGCTGGAGGCCCTCCTTGCCGCCTACCACTAGCTCGCACAGGGAGAGGATGAAGTCGGCTTTCAGGGCCACGGGGTTGTCCTCCTCGGAGTAGTTCAGGTTGATGTCCATCGGGTTGACATACTGGCTGCTGGACGGGCTGATCCTGATGATCTGCCCGCCGAACCGCTCCACCAGCGGCGCGTACTCCGCCTCCGGGTCGCAGATGATGACATCATCGTCCGACACAAGGAAGGCGTTGGCGATCTCCCGCTTGGCGGCGAAGGACTTGCCGGAGCCGGGAGTGCCAAGGATCAGCCCGTTGGGGTTTTTAAGAGCCTTCCTGTCCACCATGATGAGGTTGTTGGAGAGTGCGTTCAGGCCGTAGTAGAGGGACTCCTTCCGATCCTGGAACAGCTCCTGCGTGGTGAACGGGATGAAGATGGCGGTGGAGCTGGTGGTAAGGCCCCGCTGTATCTCGATGAGGTTCTGCGCCAGCGGCAGGGAGGACATCAGGCCCTGCTCCTGCTGGAAGTCCAGCCGCCGCAGGACGCAGTTGTGCTTCTGGGCGATGCTCTGGGACTGGAACACGTTGGTCTCCAGCTCCTGCTCGGTGCGCCCGGTGTTCATCACCAGGAACGTCACCATGAACATCCGCTCGTTCTGGCTCTGCAATTCCTTCAGGAGCGCCTTGGCGTCCCTGCCGTAGGTAGCGAGGTCGGAGGGGATGATGTCGATGTCGTACCCGGCGCGGACGGCCTTCTTCTGTTCCTCGATCTTGCTGCGGTCCAGCTCCGTGATGGTGTGCTTCACCGTCTTGATGGCCTTGTTCTGGTCGATGGACTGGATGTGCATGGTTACGATCTGGCTGGAGTCGATGTCCAGGATGTCCGCCAGCATACGGTCGCTGATGTCCGAGGCGGTGATGGACAGGAACGACAAAGCGCCGTACATACCGCCCACCTGGAAGGTGCGCCGGCCGTTGAAGGCAAAGGCGGCGGGGGCGATGAAGTCCTTCACGGACAGCCCGGACTCCACCAGCCACTTCCACTCAAAGGCGAACGGGTCGCGGTCGCCCATGTGGAACATGGAGTGCATCAGGCGCAGGCGCTCCTTCCCGTTCAGCACAGCGGCGGTCACGCCGATGCGCTTGAAGTTGTTCAGCAGGTCCGTCTCCACATGGTCCAGCCGGGGCTTCGCCTGCCGCATGGAGGCCGCCTCGATGCCGAAGGTCAGGTACTTCGCCTTTGTCAGGCCGTTGTTGCCCCTGGCAAGCTGGCTTTTCAGCATCTGGCTGTACTCCGCCCGGACGCTGTCAAAGGCGTCCCCAGCGGGCGGGATGCGGACGGACTTCTCGAAGCTCTCCGCGTCGGTCGCCATGTTCATGAAGGACAGCTCGAAACGGATGGAGCTGTCGAAGAAGTTGAGGAAGCTGCACCACTCCTCAAAGATGGCCGTCTTGTCCTCCTGCTGGGCGAGCTGGTAGTTGATGTCGTTGAACTGGACGGTCTTGGTGTAGTAGTTGTCGGTGACACGGCAGATGCCGTCCGGGAACATCCGCTGGAACGGGATGGACTGCTGGGCGGTGCGGGGAGTGCCGTCATCCCTGCGGGCCTTCTCGATGATGGCCCTGATCTGCTTTTTCTCCGCCTTTGTCAGGCTTGCGGGGAGAGCGATGGGCTCCGCTTTCCCGCGCCCGCTTTTCCGCGTTTTGAACAATGGCCTGTACCTCCTTTTCCACTTGGTCCTGCCGCATGAGGGCAGAGTAATAGTTGTTGGTCGCATAGGGGCGGACCTTGGGGCGGACGAACTTCGCCTGGATGAAGTGCCGCGCCACCGCCTCCAGCGGCTGGCCGTCCTTCTCGTACATGGCGAGGAAGAACAGCGGGAGCATGAGGACAATCATCCCCATGACGGAGAGGCTGGTGTTGCCGGAGCGTTTCATCAGGAAGAACGCCGGTACGCCGATGAGCGCCGCCGCGCCGAAGCAGACGAGCTGCCGCTTCGTCAGCCCAAAGAACACCTTGGTCTTTACCCGCGTCAGGTCGCGGGGGATGGAAATATACGCTGCCATGATGACCTCCTTTCCCGGTCAATGGGCGTTCAGTACGCTTCGGGCAAGGCCCCCGGTCTTGAACAGGGTGAACACCAGCAGGACCGTGTACCCCACCACGCCCCAGAGGGAGCCAACTATATCCGAAGTGAACGAGATGGACTGTATCAGCACAGCGTAGATGCCGACACAGATGATGATGAGGAAGCCCTGGAAGCCCAGGGCGAACAGGGAGCGGAGGTAGTTCTGCCCGGTCTGGCTCTGCTCCCGGCTGCCGAAGGTGGACAGCGGGATGGGCGCGAGGCTCGTCATCAGATATATCTCGATCATGCGCCCGTAGACGATGACGAAGATCACGATGGAGAGTATCCAGAGGGTGAGCTGGATGACGAAGCTCATCAGGTAGATGCCCAGGAGCGTACCCACGCCGTAGGTCTCCAGCGTGGCCTCCATCGCGGCGATGGCCTCATCGCTGACCGATGTGGACGCGCCGATGATGCCCCCGCTCTGGGAGATCACGCTCTGGCAGACATCAAAGACCGCCATCACGATGTTGAAGCAGTTGGAGATGAGCGTGACAGCCACGAAGGTCTTGAATATCCACTTGAAGATGATCCATGTCTCGAAGTTCGAGAGGTTGTTATGCTCAATGATGAGCTGGATCAGCTCGTAACAGGCAATGAAGGTGAGGATCAGCCCCGCTATGGGGATGATGACGGTCTCCGATACGCTGCGTATCATGGAGAAGATGCCGGGGGAGAAGCTCGCCGGGGTCATGCCCACATCCGTGGCGATCTCCCCCACGCGGGAGTTGACCGAATCGAAAACACCTGTGAGGTTGCCCATGATCCCGCTGATAAGCAGCTCTTTGAGCCATTCCGCGATTGCGTCAAGAATACTGCCCAAATCAAATACCTTGTCCTTTCATCTGGTGGGGCAGGGCGGCAGGGCGCCGCCCCGCCCTGGTTACAGCGGGCCTTGTCCTGCCTCCGTGTCAGGCGGTGAACAGCCCGGAGAGCAGGGGGACCAGGGTGATACCGATGAGGGCGACGCCTCCGCCGGCCATCAGCTGCTTCATGCCCTGGCTCTTGGCTCCGGGGTTGTCGTTGCCGTAGCCCTCCAGAAGGTTGATCGCGCCCCACACGCCGAGGCCGGCGCCCAGCGCCACAACGAGGGTCTGCAAAACACCGATCGCACTGTTGAAAAATGCCATAAATTTGTCCTCCTTAAAGACAGGGGGCAGAGCCTTTGCCCCGCCCGGTTCGTGGAATGGTTTTGATGGTACAAAAGGGCGCCCGCCGCCCCGCATAGTCAGCCCGCCTGTTGGATGCCTGCCGTAAGGTAAGTGGGGGCAGCTTCATTACAGGCGGGCGTTGTCCCACGCAGGGAGGGAACGCCCGGACATGGAAAAAGCCCCGCAGAGGGGGCTTTACGGCGTGGCGCTCATCCGTCCGCGTCGATCACATCAAACTCGTCCTTCGCCCGCAGCTTCAGCCGGTGATCCAGGAACTTCTCGATGTCGAAGCGGTTCTTCTCGTCACAGTCCGCCGTGTACTGGAAATTGGGGTGCTTTGTCAGGTCGTACTTGTCCGACAAAAACGGCCTCACGCCCCGGAGCTGGAGGATGCACTTGCCGCCGTCCAGCACCGCCAGCTCGTCCACGCTGGCCAGCTCATGGCCCGTCCGCTGGTAGTTCACGCTGTGGGACTCCTGGCTGCCCTTGCTCACCCCGGTGTTGAACATATCTATGGTCTCCTTGCCCAGGGCGGCGGAAAGCTCCTTCAAGGTGGTCGGCTCACTGCCGCCGAGGAAGATGCGGGTGTCCATGTTGCCGATGATGGTGTCGGCGTTGTCCTTGTAGATGGCCTTTAACTGGGACTGCGCCTGCAATACCAGACAGGCGGAAATCTCCCGGCTTCGGATGGTGGCTACCAGCTTTTCCAGCTTTGGAATCTGCCCGATGTTGGCGCACTCGTCAATCAGGCAGCGCACATGGACCGGGAGCCTGCCGCCGTACACATCATCCGCTTTTTCACAGAGCAGATTAAACAGCTGGGTGTAGCACATGGAAATCAGGAAGTTAAAGCTGTCATCGGTATCGCTCATAATAAGGAACAGGGCGGTTTTTTTGTCCCCCAGGGTGTCCAGTTCCAGCTCATCATAGGCTGTGACCTCCCGCAGCTCGGCAATATCGAATACCGCCAGCCGCGCGCCGCAGGAAATCAGTATAGATTTTGCGGTTTTGCCCGCCGCCAGCTTATATTTTTTGTACTGCCGCACCGCGAAATGGTTGGGCTTCTCGGATTCCAGCGCGTCAAACATCAGGTCAACAGGGTTTTTGTATTCCTCATCGTCCTCCCGGACCTCCATCGCGTTAATAAACTCAATCAGGGTGGAGAAGTTCTGTTCCTCCACCGGGGCCTCGTAGTGGATATATCCAATCAGGGCGCAGTACAGCAGCGTTTCCGCTTTGACCCAGAAATCGTCACCGGCTTTCCCCTCGCCCTTGGTGTTGGCGATTAAGGTTGTCACCAGCTTCAAGATGTCCTTTTCGCTGTGGATATAGGCGAAAGGATTGTATTTCATGGATTTTTTGAAGTTGATGGTATTCAGCACCTTGATCCGGTACGGTTCATAGATGGTTTTGCCGTTCTTGTCCTTCATGGGCTTTCCGTCCTTATCCAGCTTCGGCGCGCCCCGTTGGAGCAGCTTTCCACATTCGATCAGGATTGTACCTTTCGGGAGCGTTCTGTCAAGATAGAAAACGGAAAAGTCACAAACAATTTTCAATTTAGAAATTCGCCGTTTTCACATCGTCACGCATGAGCCGTTTCATCTTGTCCTCCAGCGTGTCACGGCTCGTCTTGCTGAAATGAACGCCGATGATATAGGTGGTGTTGCCCATCCGCATATTGAATGTTCCTGCCGGAGCTGCCTTGGGTGCTTTTGCTGTGGTTGTGTTCTGTGCCATTCGATACCTCCTGTAAATGAGTAAAGCCAGACAGGGTGTGTGTCGGCAACGAAGTCCGGCAACAGGCTTCAAAAAACCTGTAAAACACCTTATCTGGCTCTTTATACTATTCTTTATTTCTTTTTGATTTTCTCCGTTGCTTTGGTTGCCGGAAGAAGAAAAAGCCTTGCAAACAAAGGACTTTTGAAGATTCTGCCCGGCAACGGGGTCGGCAACGGGATAACAACCAGCCCTGCAACGGAGTGGTCAATTTCAGAATGGAAGCTCCATCTGGCTCAGTTCTTCCTCGGTCAGTTCTTGAAAACCGTCCAAAGAATTTGAGCCTGTTGCTGATAGCCCGTTGCCGGGCGGTGGGGTTCGTTCCCATCCTCGCTGTCTGCCATACTTGGCAAAGATACGGGGATTGGAGAATGGTTTCCAGCCCTCAATGCTGTTGTTCATGATTTCGTTTATCTCTCGAATTTCCCATTGCTTCGGCTCGTCAAAGGCATGGTTCAGAGCTTCGGCATAAATCAGCTTGGAGCAGACCTGTGTGCCGCTAAAGTTATCAAGGAAAGACTGTATCAGTCCTGCCTTGGTGTCCTCCGGCATAAACTCCTTTTGCAGTTCTCGCAGTTCCTTTTCCATCTCCTTTGAAAGTGTCAGCTTCAAAGGGAAATTACGATAGATGAACATGGCTTCTGCCCACATCATATCAATGTAGGCTCTGGATGCTGTTTCATCTTCCAGAATGTGAACCTCGGCTTGCTCCGGGTGTACCATGATGGGCATAAATCTTCGGTTGCCGCTTCGGTCAAGCGGTAGGAAGTCCAGCGTGTTGGAGCTACCGCCAAATACACATTGACGAAGTCTGTCTGCCGGATGCGTTTCATACGGCACTTTGTAGGTCTCCTTTGTTCGGCTGATAAACGATTTGATGTCCTCAATGCTCTTGGCGTTGGCTGTAGCAATCATTTCCGACATTTCGATTATCCAGTGTCCCTGCATTTTGCGGAACACATTCTCATCGTCAATCTTGCGGAGGTCATCGGAGAACCATTCGTCCTTGACTGCCAGCAGGCGGAAGAAAGTGGACTTTCCTGCACCTTGCCCACCGACAAGGCAGAGCATGACTTCAAACTTACAGCCGGCTTTGAATACCCTGTGAATTGCTCCCAACATGAACAGCCGCAAACATTGATAGACATATTCGCTTTCCTCTGCACCGAGATATTTTCTCAGAGCATGGCGGATGCGTTCTGTGCCGTCCCATTCCAGACTGTTCAAATAGTCCTGGATGGGGTGGTACTTGTTGCAGTCAGCTACGATGGCGATAGCTTTCTGGATTTTCTTCTCGCTGGTCAAAGCATAGTTATCTTCCAGATAGAGCATGAGGTAGTTCAAATCCGTATCGTTCAGCGTGGCTGTCTGCTTTTTCCACCATAGCGGCTTTACAATGTCCACTCGTTCGGTCAGCAGATTGTAGCTGATAGCTCCTTGCAGAAGTGGGTCTTTCATAAAGACGGTCAGACAATTTCGGATGCTATTTTTAATAGCTCCGTTATCGGTCAAGTCCAGACTTCCTCGGACTTCTGCTATGCCTTGGCTCAATTCTTCTTTCTGCAAATCGCTGTTCAAGTTTCATCACCTCGTTTCTTTGCTCCGCTACAAGAGCCTGTCTTTCTTCGGGAGACCCGTCAATCAAAGTATCAAGAAGATATTCGATGTAGCTTGTCTTTTGCAGGGCTTCCACGAAAAGCGGATGCCATTCATCCTCCGGCGTTTGTGGGTCGTATTGTCTTTCCCAGCTTCGCAGAAGATGAAAGTAGTCGGACAGCACTCTGAAACATCGTGCTTCCTCTTTCTGATAAAGCTGCTCGGCAGTAGGCTCTCGGATTTTCGGTCTGACTGTTGGCTTGTGTCTGCTGTCATAGCCGATACCAAAATCATCAGCCAGCTTCATAGCGGCTTCTTTGCAGGGCAGACCGAACAGCCGGGAAACAAAATCAACTGCATCTCCGTCCGCTTGGCAAGCAAAGCAATGAAAACGCTTATCGACTTTCATGCTTGGGTTCTTGTCATTGTGAAAGGGGCAGACTGCCATGCCGTTGCGATTAACTTTAATGCCGTACATTTCTGCCGCCTGTCGGGTGGTAACATTGCCTTTTACTGCTTCAAATACATTCATTGCATCTTCCTTTCGGGGAACAAAAAAGCACTCGACATTTTCAAAATGAAAACGGCAAGTGCCTGTTAGAGTTCCATATTCTGTTTTCGTTGGGGTTTCTGTTCCTGCGTGGACGGCTTCTCGGAATGGTCTGCCATGCGGTCATAGACGGATTGCTTCTGCGGTGCTTCCTTGCTTTCTTCTGTGCCGGGCGTTGCCTTGCGTACCCAATAGCGAATATCTTTGAGCTTCTGCAAGTCTGCCTGGACTTCTTCAAGGGGAACACGCAGCTCTGCGATTTCTTCAAGCAGCTTGGCACTTTCTTTTTTCAGTTCCTTTGCTGTGGTGGTCTTGGCTTCGGGGTGCTTGGTCAGAACAGCTCTGGCTCGTTCAAACTTTGCAATTTCGGGATGCTCCTGTTTGAACTTCTCCTTGGATTTCTTGAAGTAGATTTTCTGATACTGCTCGTAAATTGGCTTGCACTCCTTGTAGGTGTCAAGGCTCAATAGAATGCTGTCAATCGTCTTAACTCGCTTTTCCTTTACTCGCATCTGTCCACGGAGATCTGCGGCATCCTTGCCGGAGTTCTCAATGTGGGCTTCCAAATCTTCCACGGTATGAAGTCCTTGGCGTTTCAGATAGCCGATGGCTTCCGTCACTTTCTTCAAATCCTGTGAAGCTGCTTTGCTTCGCCCGTGAGGTGTCCAGTCCTTTCGCTCATCCTTGCGGATGTCCAGATATTTCATCAGCAGACCCGGAAGCAAACTGGCTTCGTATGTGGCTTGCTCGGCAGCCAGTTCCTTGCGACACTCGTTAAGCTCCACAATCCAGTCACGGAGATTAGCGATAATCTTCTTGATGGACTGCATGATGCTGTTGGTCTTTCGGATTTCTCGGTTGAGATTTCCGATGTCCGTTTTTATTCCTCGGCGTTCCATTGCGGTGACAGCCGGACCCATGTGGACGGTGGGGATTTGGTCAATGCCCTGTGCTTCATAGGAACGCAAGTCCACTCGTTCCGGTCTGCCGTTGGCTTCCAGATATTTATTCTGAACATCCTGCCAACCCATACGCCAGACCATTCCATATTTGCGTTCGTTCCAGTCAACGGTGTTTTCCTTGTGGCTTTTCCAGTTGCCGGAGGGGAGGCGGATGCGTTCTCCGTTCTCGTCAAGGTCGTAAGCCTTGCGAGCCTTGGGAAGCCACTTTCCGTTTTCGTCCATTGCTCGCATTGTCAGCAAAACATGAGCGTGAGGATTGTGACCGGGCGGGTACGGGTCGTGAATGGCAATATCAGCAATCATCCCTTTGGAAACAAAAAACTCGTCGCAGTATTCTTTGACGAGCTTCACATATTGTTCTTCGGGAACTTCTCTCGGAAGTGGAAGATGGAATCTTCGGGCAAGCTGTGAGTTCCATTGATTTTCGATTTTCTCAACGGCGTTCCAGAGCGTGTTGCGGTCTGCGTACTCTGGCGGCGCATGGGGCGGGAGCAGGATTTCCTTGTGGGCGACTTCATTCTTGTAGGGATAGTATTTCTGCTCCTGGTCGTAATCAGAGAACAGCTTTTCGCCGCTCTGGTAGGCAGCGGCAGAAACAGCGGATTCATTGTTGCTTCGCTTGATGATGGTGATTTTACAGTGCGGGCATGGCAAGTGTGCGCCCTCCTTCCTCCCGGATTCCGGGCATAGAAAAAGCAGGATAACTTTTTCAGTTTCCTGCTTGGGTGTGCCGCCGGTGGGCGGCAGAATATTTAGTTTTTTGATGGGTTATCAGTTCGACAAACGGGAATTTGTTTCAAGCATTGAAATACATATCATAAACAATATATCCCTTTATATTTTTCAATGCTCCCTCATAAGTTTCTTGACACATCATACAGCGTGGCTCTTTCATCGGTATCCCACTTGTCGGATAAATGTTATACTTTGAAGATGTTTTAAACCCAATACGATTATAAAAATGATAATCGCCCTCAACCGTAATCCCTTTATATCCTGCATTTCTAACTTTTTCAATGCCTTGTGTAAGCATTACAGAGCCAATTCCCTGATGAAAGTGGTCTGCATGAACAGCCACAGGTGCAAGCATAACGATATTTTTTTCTTCCCTGTCATCAATGTGTACTCCATTTGGTGTTGAAGATAATGGAAATCTCGAAAACAGAAAATGACCTACTAATTTACCGTCTAATTCAGCAACAAACGATAATTCAGGGATATAATATTCCGAATCACGTATTTCTTCTACCAAAGCAATAATATCTGTTCCATCCGAGTAGTCCGTTCCTTCTCTAAATGAACGTAAAATCATTGAAATTATCTCTTTATAATCTTTATGCGTTTCTTGTCGTATTAGTATATCATTTCTCAACGCTTTGACCTCCTTATATAGTCTTAGTTATTTTCTTCTCACATTTTCAAAAGACAAACCAATCATACATATCCCCCTAAATTCCAATTTATCGCTGGCACTATTATACAGCTTTAACTTGCTAAATGGAATAGGCTTTATGAAAGATTTTCGGGCGGCAAGTCCACAAAGGGGTAGCTGGCAAAGCCAGCGCAGGGGAAGGGCAGCTTCCCCTGTGATGATTGGAGCAGATTGGAAATCTACGGAAATCATCTGCTGTCCGCAGGGCGCAATGCACCACTTCCCTAAGTGGTGTATAATTGCGCCCTATCCGAGTTCTTGGATAGGGCGCATTATCCCAGATGTTCAATTACTCGAGGAAATTCTTAATAACCTTTTGTATGTGGGGCTCCATGCAAAAAATCTCGGATAAAATTTATCCATATGGGCATAGTACAGTTAAAGCCATCAAACAGGAGGTTTTAACTATGGGTTACCAGACAAAGGAAACCAACACAGTGCCATGCGGATACCGCGAACTGAATCCAGAGATGAGGGCTCTACTGGCGGAGTACCTTGAAGATGGGAAACACAAGGGGCTTCAGGAAAGCAGCATCCATCTCCACGATAAGATTGGACACTACTTTTTATCTGCTCTGGCTGACACAGGCTGTGCGGTACCACAGGCAATGAACGCCCAAAATGTAGGAATTGCGTGCTTGACGATCAGCAGTAAATGGTATCTTTCCCACATTCGGACATTTCTCAGGTATGCGTATCAGGCCGGACATACCGACAGGGATTATAGCGGCATCGTCCCTCTTTTCAAGAGGCCGCAGCCATATCCCTCTGTTTATACAACAGAAGAAATCCTGAAGATTGAAAACAGCATAGACCGGGACTCTCCACATGGAAAGCGCGATTACGCGGCACTGCTTCTTGCGACACGGTTGGGAATCAGGAGTGGGGACATCTCCGCCATGACATTCCGGGAACTTGATTTTGATAGGAACCTGATTCTGCTTACACAGCACAAAACGGGTGTTGACATTGAACTTCCCATGGTCCCAGATGTAAAAGCCGCCCTGAAACAGTATTTAGAGGAAGAACGGGCCTGCTATGACAGCCCGTATGTATTTCTCCGCATCGTTCCCCCTTACAGCCATATCTCTGTGCAGGCAATCACCAAGATTGTCAGAACTGCCATTATGGTAGCTGGAATCGATCCGGCTGGACGCAAGCAAGGCGCACACGCTTTCCGGTCATCCCTGGCAAGTTCCATGGTCAATGACAACATCCCTTATGAGGCGGTAAGGAAAGCCCTTGGGCATACAGACCAGAACGCCATCCAATCCTATGCCAGTCTGGATGTGGAGCAGCTGCGGAACTACGCCCTCCCGGTCATGGAGGCGACAGGTACATTTGCCGCTTTTCTGGAGGGGAGGTGGCTCCTGTCATGATAGAGTTTCAGTCTGTTTTCAAACATGAGCTTGCAGAATATCTGGAGATCAGCCAGGGGACTATCAGCGATGATACTTTACGGAGTACACGCAGAATACTTCTTTCATTTGACTCGCTGCTGGTGGAAGAAAACGCCGGCAGGATTACGGAAACAGCCATCAATCACTGGATCAGGGGGCTGCAGCAGATAAACGCGCCCAAAACGATCAGTGATAAGATAAGCTGTCTCCGAAAATTTTTGAGGTATCTTCAATACAAGGGATACAATGTTTTTATGCCAGCCTGCCTCAAAACATCAGACAGCTATGTCCCATACATTTTTTCGGACGGGGAAATCCAAACGCTTCTATCCTGTGCCGACAGTTGGGCCAACAAGCATACAGACCCTAAAATCCGCCGGACGGACATGGAGTTCTGTATGCTGCTCCGGATGCTCCTTGGGTGCGGGTTCCGCCTGGGAGAACCGCTTGCCGCCAGGGTAAAAGATGTAAATTTCCGCAATGGGACCATCCTGATCCGCCATGCCAAGAACGACAAGCAGCGTGTTGTACCAATGGACAGGACACTGACCGAAATGCTGGAAAGATACTGTATAGCCATGGGGATAAAAACGGAACCGGAAAGCTGTCTGTTCCCGGCGGCCAGCGGCCAAGGGGCTTCCGCCAGCAAAGGAACCTTTGAACTACGGTTCAAGAACCTCTTGCGGGAAACTGGTCTGTATGTGCCGGAAAAAGCCCATTCCAGAGGGCAGTGCCTCCATTGCTTCCGTCACTATTTTGCCATCCATTCATTTGCGCAGACAGAGAAAAACGGACGCCCGGCAGATGACTCTGTTCCGTTCCTGTCAGTCTATCTTGGACACCATGACATGGACGAGACGGAGAAATATCTGAAATTCAGTGGTGATATGTTTCCTGAATATACGGAGCTGTTTGAAGATTATGCCACTGGCGTATTCACGGAGGCGGCGTATGAGGAAAAATAAACTTCCTGAATTCATGCTCCTCCTGGAACAGTTTTTTACGGAATATATGCCGCTCTCGTCAGGGCTTTCCCCTAACACCACGAGATCCTATAAATACGCTTTCCGTCTTTTGTTCCAGTATGTTTATCAAGCAAAGAAGAAAAATGCTGGCGAAATCCTCTTCCGGGATTTGGATTTCGATACTATTGACGGCTTCCTGAAATGGATCGAAGCGGAACGGGGATGCTCAGTATCCACAAGAAATCTCAGGCTTTCAGCATTGGCCTCTTTTGCCGGTTATGCACAGAACAGGAATTTTGAAGCAGCGACTGTGTTTGCGAATGCGGTGAAAAGAGTGCCTGTAAAAAAGGAGACCATACAGCCGAGGGTCACCTTTACACTTGATGAAGTTTCAGTCCTGCTCCGGCTTCCCAATCCTGAGAAACGGCTGGGCTTCCGTAACCAGGTTCTTTTGAATCTGATGTATGCCAGCGGAGCCAGGGCACAGGAAATCTGCGATCTCAAGGTCAGGGACTTCCTGGTTGAGAAAAACCTCTATAAGCTGACAATTACCGGGAAGGGAAATAAAACCCGCAGAATTGTGATCGCAAAGCCCAGCGGAACTCTCCTGGAACGGTATCTGGAGGAAACGGGAAAAGCCAGCCGGTTGGAAGCCTACATCTTTTCCAGCCAGACCCATCTGCAGATGAGCATTTCCTGTATTGAGGAGATTTATAAAAAATATATCGCGCTCGCAAGAGCCGGGTATCCGGAAATGTTCCTGGGAAAACGCTACACCCCGCACACCATGAGGCATACGACTGCCACACATATGTTGGAAGCCGGGGTACCGATTATGGCAATCAAAAATTTCCTCGGACATTCCTCGATCTCCACAACAGAACGGTATGCTGAACTTTCACAGGGAACCGTAAACAGGCATATCCGGGATTGGAACGAAAAGTGGTTTTCCCATCAAAAAGAAAATCCTGTTACACAAAAGAAAGAGCATCAGCTCCCTGACTTCCTGAAATAGTTCTTACATTATCCGAGGCAACTTCTCTGAAAGCCTTTTATGCTGGCGGTTTTGAGAGTTTCCTCGGATAATTGATTATCTCGGATAATGCGCCCTCTTTCAGAGGGGGATTTTCCAGCTTGTCACTTCGGAAGCTGTCAACGTGAACGCGCCCAGCTCGTCCACGTTAAAACTTCCCTTCAAAAATCAAGACGCGCCCGGCGCACTTTGATTCTGGAACAGTCTTTTTTATCGTTCCTGCTGTCGGGGCTTCTTGTCAGGATAGAGCTTCCCGGCGACAACGGCGGCATGGCTTTTTATCTTGATTTCCCCTTCCTGCTCGCTGCGCTTTGCGTTCCGGTAGCCTTCATCGGAAAGGAAGAAACGGAACCGCTCCCCCTTAAAACCGACAAAGCACTGCTTCTGTACTTCCAGCGTAATCATGTGCCGGGTTTCCGGGTGGAACCGTTCCTTTCCTGACAGGTCATGCCCCTGCATAATCGGCTCCTGTAGCTTTGCCGCCGCAAGCCGCTTCGATCCCCAGGGCGTCCGCCGCCTGGGAGGCGAAAAAGGAGAAGTGCTCATGGAGGAACGCCTCTTCCGGGCGGTAGTCCAGGCCCAGAATCCGGCCCAGGCTGCTGTCCCGGTAGCGGGGCAGCTCCGCGCGGCTGTAGGCCAGCCGGGCGGCGATCTCCTCCGGGCCGTAGCACACCCGCAGCAGCTCCCGCTCCCCGGACAGGCAGGTGAAGGCCAGCCGGGAAGGGACTTCGCCCCCAAAGTCCACGTACCGCAGGAAAAAGTCGTTGTGGATCAGGTGCTCCTCCCGGACGGCGGAATAGAGCAGCGGATCGCAGTGGATTGGCATCCGTATCACCTCGTTCTCAGTTGAAAAACAGGAGCCGCAGGGCCCTTCGGCCCGCGACTCCTGTTTGCGTTATGTTTTGCCGGATGGGCCGTGATTACACGAACTTACCGGTATTGAGCTTCACGCCGGGACCCATGGTGGACGCGGCGACGCAGCTCTTGACGTACTGGCCCTTGGCGGCGGCGGGCTTAGCCTTGACGATGGCACCCATGAGGGCGTTCAGGTTATCGCCCAGCTTCTCGGGGCCGAAGGACACCTTGCCGATGGGGCAGTGGATGATGTTGGTCTTGTCCAGACGGTACTCCACTTTACCGGCCTTGATCTCGTTGACGGCCTGGGTCACGTTGGGGGTGACGGTGCCGGCCTTGGGGGAGGGCATCAGGCCCTTGGGGCCCAGCACCTTACCGAGACGGCCCACCACGCCCATCATGTCGGGGGTGGCGACGACCACGTCGAAGTCGAACCAGTTTTCCTTCTGGATCTTCTCCACCATGTCCATGTCGCCCACAAAGTCGGCGCCGGCGGCGCGGGCCTCCTCGGCCTTGTCGCCCTTGGCGAAGACCAGCACCCGGGCGGTCTTGCCGGTGCCGTGGGGCAGGACGATGGCGCCGCGGACCTGCTGGTCGGCGTGGCGGGAGTCCACGCCCAGCTTGACGTGCAGCTCCACGGTCTCGTCGAACTTGGCGGTGGCGGTCTTGATCACCAGCTCCATGGCCTCGTTCACGTCATACTGGGCGGCGCGGTCGATGAGCTTGGCGCTGTCCACATATTTTTTGCCTTTCGTAGCCATTACTTCTTCCTCCTTTCCCTTACTCTTCCACCAGCACGCCCATAGAACGGGCGGTGCCGGCGATCATGCTCATGGCGGCCTCCAGGCTGGCGGCGTTCAGGTCGGGCATCTTGGTCTCGGCGATCTTCTGGCAGTCCGCCTTGGACAGGGTGGCGACCTTGGTCTTGTTGGGCACGCCGGAGCCGGATTCAATGTTGCACGCCTTTTTGATGAGCACGGCGGTAACCTGGCTGATTTTATGATAGAACGAGAGGTCAAATATGTTGAGGCGAATATTAAAAAGCAGATTAAGGAAAACAGTGTTGTTAAAATACGTTATTCTTTGAGAGTGCAGGGCGGAAAGTTTGTCACGGTAGAGGATAACCGCAAAATTGTAGATCAGGATGATGGAACAAAATCAATGCTCTGCAGTCTGAAAAATGTCACGCAAAGCTATTACGATAACGATACAGCAATTTAATAAATGACAGAAAAAAAGCAGGTCGTTGACCTGCTTTTTTATTTTTTATTGGTTGAATTTTTGTATTTAAAGAATTTATATCCGAACTGTGTAAACAAAACGACATAAATCACAAACAGAATTAAAAAAGACCCTTCTATAATAGGATTAGCGATGTAATTGCCAAAAATACTTGGTATTATTGTGCCGAAAAACAGTAAAACAAGCGGAAGAATTTTCCATCTGAACACTCTCTTCATCATTTCAAGCCTTGATTCATCATCACAAAAAATTTCTTCACTTCCATTCATTTCACAGGCAGGCTTTCTGAAATAGCTGTAGCCGGCAAAATCCTGCAGGTATTCCCAACCGCAGTCACTGAACATCTGCACATATTCACTCTTATGTGAAATGCCGTCAGGATTATAATCAAGCTGATAGACTACATCCTCAGGCTCGCATTGTTCAAAGTGATAAAAACAAAAATTCAGTTGTGTAAATTTCCACCCTTTTTTATGCATTCGGCTAAGGTAATCCTGTTCCTTTTCCCATTCGGGTACGGAGAAAAATTTCAGTTCGGTTTTTGTGCTTATCATTGT
>OFGM01000979.1_pt1 | contig 20278 bp, 10 predicted proteins | sample 1521741 | NCBI WGS metagenome assembly OFGM01 (sample SAMEA3504079, study PRJEB24116) | mouse gut metagenome | biome: mouse gut; feature: mouse-associated habitat; material: faeces | place: Denmark | collected 2011
GATTGGAGTTCTTTCTTGAACGATCCATGGATCTTTTGATACGGCGGATTTCATCCTGGGCAAGCTGTACCCCCTCCGCCAATTCTTCCAAACCGACGTTTTTATTGGCGCTGAACGCCAAGGTCTGAGGACCGATGTCAAGACCAACGCAGCCTTTGCCCATGATATGAAGCAGCTCTCCGGTTTCCGGCTTGACCTTTACAGGAGAAGGTCCCTCCAGAACCAACTGAAGAAAATATCTCCAGCCTTCTGGATACGCTTTTCTGATGATGCGGCAATAGCATACCCGCCGGCTGAGAGCATCTTTTTCGTAGCCATATGGATCCTTGCGGCTCCGTTTAACACGAATACAAAGCTTGTTGGAGCCGCCGCCAAGGGTTACAGCCATTTTCTCCTTATCAAAAACGATATTCGTCTTGTTGCTTTTTCCCTCAATGGCAGCAAATTGAGCGAAGGGGGAAAAAGAAATATCTTTTCCGTTTCTGTACAGCTTTGCATCAAACATGGCCCATACGGAGTCAGCGATTTTCTGGGCAACAGTGCTGCCAATCAAGGTTTGATAGCTCTTCCGATATTTCTTCATCTGCTTTTCGAAATCAGCCTTAGAAAATCCATACCTGCGAATTATCTCGTTGCGAAGCACACATAGGGCCTTTTTCTTCTCTGTGAATTCATCCACCCTTGATTGAAGATATGCCAGCTGCTGTTCATCTTTACCGAAAAGACGAACCGCTTTTTTCTTCCCAGCATTTTTCTTTTTTCGGGAGATTTTCTCTTGAAGCTTTTCCAGTGTCTCAACCTCATCGACATATTCAGAATAAAGATCTGCTAACGCTTTCTGGTTGCTCCTCCAGATGCGAGTGCGCATCATCTCAGTTAGCTGACGGGAGTACCAGGCTATGAGATTGTTTTTCATGTTGTTTGCGATGCGAAACATCTTATCCAATGTATCATGCTGATGTCTGGAATAGTTCAGTGGCAACTCTATGATACACCGCTCTCCAGTCGCTGCTGTCTTATTCCATGAGCTCATAAGAAAACCTCCTTCCTCGGAAAAGATATTCTATATTATGCCATTATCCGGAAAAACATCAAGACTTTGTACTGAAATTTTTGAGTTATCTCTAATTCATTCCCTTTCTTTTTCTGATCCATTCCCAGTTGCCGCTTTCATCCCACCCCTTACGGAGTGGGCTTTCTCGCGGCTATTCTGTAATCATCAAACACCCCTGCCCTCTCCCAACGACTGGGAGCTTGTAGGGGACTGTACATCGCTTTATTTATCCTCTGGTAGAGAGTCCGAAGGAAGCGGCAAATCGAGTTTTGGATGACCCATTTCATCAAAATATGTACGCTCTGTCCCTGGAAAAGCCAAGAGCAGAGCCTGGAGCACGGTTGGATAATCATGAAAAACCATCATCCATATAGAGAAAAATCCTACTTGTTTAGCAAGTTCAATCGTTTGCTGAAGATAATTTGTTGCCAGCACATCTTCTTTATCGGAGATAGACTCCCATGTCTCCAAAGAACCTCTCGCAATTCGATACACTTCATTCCGCCTGTTAAAACGGCGATCCTTCTCCTTCTGGGTCGGCCTATGTCCTAATTTTACCAGGTTAAACAAATTTTGGGCTTTCTCCAAAAACCTCCCGCTAGGATCTATTTGCAGCGCAATTTTCCTGTTAATTCTTGGAATGCCATTTTCATAAGAAAAGGCAATGGCGGTATTGTCTGTATCAGGCCACAAATACTCCTCTATATTATCAGCGGAGGTCTTTTTTGATTTTCTGGAATTACAGTATTTGCAAGCCAAAAGGAGATTGTTCCAGTCGGTCCTGTCTCCGCCCTTAGACTTGGATGATATATGTTCCACTTCTGGAACATGGTCAATTCGAAACTCGCAATAGGAGCAATACACTCCAATTCGCCGCTCCAAATATGGAAGCGCCTCTGAATAATGTGAAATTTCTCTGTATGGAGAAGTCCCCTTGTTAATCGGTCTCATTTCTCTTTATTTTTATCTCCTTAGCCGCATTTTGTTGCCTGATTAAAGCAAGATAGGCGGGATTATCACTGTATTCCGCCTCTAACTCTTCCATCATTTTGCGCAACTCATCCAACTCTTCTGCGCTACGACAATCATCTAGTGCCTTAAAGTAATCCTCTGCTGCTTCATACATTCTTTTCTTCTTCTCGCTGTATTGAGGCATTTCCACACCCATAATATCCTCAGCGATGTCCTCAATACTTTCCCCGGAGTACTCTTCTTCTAACAAATCAGAGTCAAGCGAATGCAGCTCGCCGTCCTCCAAAGACTGAATAATGAAGGGAGAATGCGTTGCACAGATAAACTGAATTTGGGGGAATAAATCCTTCAGGATGCCAATAATCCGTCGCTGCCACGTAGGGTGCAGACTTAAATCAATTTCATCAATAACAACGACACCAGGTGTCTCCTTGAGCGCGTTCCCCTTCAAATAAGGATTGAGCATACACATTCTTGCCGCAATATCGAGAACGATTTTAATAACATTTCGATATCCATCACTGAGGGTGGTAAACGGAACAACCGTTCCCTCTTTAGTTCTCAACGCAACAAGGTCTTTACTATACCGGGTTGAGAAAATCACGCGCTCATCTGGAGCAAGTTCATCCTTTAATGCATAGTTCACCGCATCAAGAATGGCCTCATATGCCGGGAACTTTTTCCCGGCATGCTCCTCAGCAGCTACAGATTGAAGTCTCTGAATGTATTCAAAAGCGAATTCCACACCGTGCTTCTTATCTAAACACCTGTTATAGGCATCTGTCCGTCCATATACTCCATCCGTGCGAGACGAAGAATTGCTCTCGTTCCACAGGCGAGCAGAGCTAAGATATAGGACAAGCGGAAAAATTATACACTTATCTTCATGTATGGCCTTCTCAATCGCAGATTCCCATGACACAACAACAGGCTGCATGGGATTAGGCTCATCAAATTTTGTCCTTCCCTCTGCCTTTTCCAAAATCCGCTGGAACGAAATAAGCGATTCACCGTTTTCCCAGATAGCAGAACACTCAATCTTGCACGGAAACTGAGGAATCCCGCCTGTTGTCATAACCCCATCTGACTCCGACACAAGAGGTTTAAGATGGACATCGCTTTTAGAGATGTTAAAAACGAACCGGCTCGGAACATATTTCTTATAGGCAGCCAAATATGCTCCCAAAGAAACGCAGGCCGCCTCTAACACAGTCGTCTTTCCCGATCCATTTTTCCCAGCAAACACATTCATTCTAGGATTCAGCTTAAAATTCTCTTCTAAAAATTTTCTGTAATTCGAGATGCGAAGTTCATCAATACTTAATTTGCACATATAAAAGTCACAACCTTTCTGCTCTCAAGCAGCGAAAAAGCGAAATGTTTCCAGCATTTAAAGGTAGTATACCACAAGAATCAAAAAAAAGCACGGGGAATTTGAAAAAATGATATCCTCCGTAGAAAACCCTTCCATCCAGCAACGCTGGGCGGAAGGGTTCTGGCAGTTCCTAGGCATGGTCTCCATGGCTGTATGGATACAGATTGTGGGCGAACCTCTTTTCTTTTTATTGAACAGCCTTGGGAGTCTGTTTGTCCTCCTTTTTCTCCTTGGCTTGAGCTTTCCCCATGTCAATGAGGAATTTATTGAACAAATCGTTCAAATACCCCATTACTTTCCACGTTTCGACCTCATAGGTATGATTGCCTTTTTTCAGGACAACATATGGAACCTTCCCGAGAGCGGTGTGAGTTGGGCCGTTTATCAGGGCAAAGGGTCTATAGGTTTCTTTTTTTGTTACCCATTCCTCATTCCACTTAATCCCAACAACTTTTCCGCCAGTGACACGGCTGTATCCCTTGCAATACATACACTCGTCGATAATCAATCCATAAATATTGGGATTGACTCCAGCTTCCCCAGCCGCCTGCCTGAACTCACTCCTTGTCATATCAATCTCCTCCTTTTACTGAGAAAACAACAAATCCGTCGTGATCGTCTATTCTTTGGTGCTTCTCTGCTAAAACAGCAATTGCATTGTGCATAACTATTTAGTCCCTTCTTTTACAACCTGTTTTGACACTATTTAATATTATGCATTTATGCGAGAAAATATCATATTCTCGGGAATTCTCTTTACAGGGGGTATCTCCCTGGTCCTTATCGCATAGAGGACTACAGGACGACTAGGATTTTACGGAATTTACAAAAGATAATAGAATTGACTACAGGTGCGACGTGTAGTATACTATATAAATACTCCGTCTTTTGTGTCGGAGAGATTGGATGAGGAAGGATGCAGGTATTATGCATAAAAAGATGAATAGCATTTATGTTGGTGAGGAGAGCCGACAGCGGAACGTACCAGATGTCCGCGGCAGGCAGGCCCCCAATCCTCAGATGCCGGAGGAATCTTACTATGTCTATAAAAAGGTCTTTTCTCAGCTCACCCCCCGCGACATTCCTCAGCCCCAGGGCGACGTCTACAGGGGATAGAAAAACAACCACAAAACCTTTTGCGTTATCTGTCCCTCCGCAAGGCCGAAACGATCATAGAGAAGGTTTTGTGGTTGCTTTTTACCTCTGCCATGTAAAATAATGTCAATTGCAGCCGGACTCTGTCGATTTGACTGGTGGACTGCGGGAGGTGAGCCGCCATGATCGAAGCGTTTTGCGCCATAAAGGACAGGAGCTCTTTTGTGAGTTCCTGTCCTTCTTTTCATATTGCTCATTCCAATTCCTTACAAGTGTCTGGCTTAAAAATTCCCTGCACTCCTACCCAAATGCACCTCAGTTTCCACTTCATCCGGGCCTAGAGTCTTAGGACACAGGTTTGCGGTTTGGTGGGTATACCTTATTCTCGACAGCATATATCTCGGCTGGCAAGTTAAGCAGCCTCTTGTACGCCGAAACAATCCCTCTCAATTCCTCTCGATAGTCATTCATCGGATATTTCTTGGGAGGCAAATTTCTTTCAGTCAGCGCCTGCTCAATGCGATGGAGTTCATCGAGGGTGAAGCGAGGAGTGGGATCCTGAGTAAGTTGATTGTAGAGATTGCCCACGCGAGTCAAGGTCTGCTTGGCGGCAGGGTCACTATTGATTTCAACATTATCATTCGCCACCACGATGATGTTTTTTACATGAACGTAATTCATCATATCCCGCCCGAGCAGGTCATTGATGAATCGCTCCAAAAAAGCAATGTGTCTGTCGTTTTGTTCAAAGGGATTCTCCATCCGCTCCCGCCTTGCCGGCCTATCCGGAGAACTGGAGGGGTATTCCTTATACCAGTTTCCGTCTCCAGTCACAACGAGTCTGTACTTTCCTGACGCCCCATAGTTCTTTGTCTCGATAGCAAACAATCCATACGGTGCCATTACAAAAGTGTCGGTTTCAACACTGTCAAAACTACCGGAACTGCTAGGAAATTCCAAGCGTAGGTTATGGATAACAAGAAACGACCCCTGATGCAGCTCTAATATCTTTTCGACCGCCTCCTCTCCATCTATTCCAGCCTTAATAATACGATACTGCCCCAAATAATATTGTATCCGAAAAGAAATCAGAGCATTAAGTTCCTGATACCTCAGCTCCGTAAAGGCTCTTGCTTGGGCGTATAATGGCTCCAGAAAAGAGTGGGCAGAACGAACAACAGGCGGCTTGGAAACAAGTGATAAGGGTTCGCTGGTCTTTGATAACATCATGAGGTGAGGCGCAGCACCTCCGCCTGCATCTGAATCCGAAACAGCTTCAAAAAGCCCGCTATGAAGTAAGATTTCCTCAATAGTAGAAATTTTTCTATCATTCTCAACCTTAATTGCATCAATTTCTTTTTGAAAAATCTCTACGCACAGATCGCCACAGATAAAAGCCCGGGCTTCGTTTTCCCCTGCCTCTCTTACCAAATCATAAGCCCCATATTGCCCGTCAAATATCGTCCTAAGACTCTCCCCCAGCTGATATTTGTCAATAGCTACCCTGGTAAAGGTAGCTCTGTTTCTTGCGCATTTTTCTTCATATGCCATTCTTTTTTGATCGTACTCTGCAATTTTTGCTTGCTGTTGTCTTAATATTTCCGCTTCTTTTTCTCTTTGCTGCTCTTGAATTTTCAGTTGTTGCTGGTGAGCTTCCTCTCGTTGCTGACGGATTGCCTTTCGTTTTGTCTCATAATAGGAATCATTGATAGCGTAATTTCTCTTTGAGCGGAATCGAACCACTATGTACATAATAATTACTCCGCCAATAGGGAATCCCAAAGCGTGTGCGAAGCTACTATTCCACAAAAAATACTCCAATCCTTTTGAGAACAAGGTTATAGCAAAGACACACAGATACGATTCAGAAATTTGCCATATAGCAGACATAAGCACTTCTTGTTTGGAAATACTGATGTTTTCTGATGGATTTCCATTCTTCAGAAACAGAAATCCCCTTTTTGATATTATCCCACCTAAAACCGAAACGCCTACCATCAGAGCTGAACCCAAGAATATCTTCACCCACAGAAGGTTATCCACTGATGGATTCGTCCCGTAGAGAAATCCTAGGATTATTGAGGCTGCTGCCCATGGCAATTTTTTTAGGAGAAAAAAGGTTACAACGACAAGGACTCCATAAGCAAGTATATCTCTCAAGAAATTACGCCCCTTCCAGCTGCTTTTGGTAAAATTGTTAGACGTAAGCCTGTAGGCAAACAGCGCCGTTTCCAGATGCTTCCCGTCCTTAGAAAACAGCATATCACACTTGCCATGAAATTTCCACCATAATCTCTTGTCTGCTCCCGCCACCTCTTTCCTCCGCCTGCTGCATGGGGACAGGATGTTAGCCTTACTATTTCCGGAAACAGTGCATACGAAACGTTCCGTATATTTTCAAGAGGCGTGGACCAATTGCACCAACTTACTTAAGTCGTATTTCAAAGTGAGCAGCTACTCACCTAGTTTTTACAAAAAGAGAAAATTCCCAAATTTTCCTTGCCGGCACAGAACAATTCTCGGAGAGTTTCACTTGTGCTGACCGCCCACATCTTTACGGGGTGGGATTCCCGCATATTAGTATTTCTCATTGTGAGAAAGTCTCCGCCAACACAGCCGGTCGGGGATAAAAACCCAAATGGAAATAAAATAGGAGCTGATTGCGTCCATTGAAAGAGATGGACGCATTTTTTGCTTTTTGTTTGATAATTCGCCCTCTATTAGCATAATATCAAAGAAAACCAAAATTAGGATATCAATACAGAAAATCCGCCTCGCACAAAAAAGGACATAACATTACCAAGGAGATGATTGTCATGAAAAACGAAAAAACAATTGAAAAAAAGGCTATGATAAGGTATACTGGATACGATGCTGAACAGGAGGGTTCTTCTATGGCATTACCAATAAATCAACAGTTGACAAAAGTCAGAATTCAGGGTTTTAAGTCCATCAAAAGTCAAGAAATAAGCTTTAATCGCGTCAATGTCCTGATTGGGAGTAATGGCGCAGGGAAAAGTAATTTTATTTCAGCGTTTGCCTTCTTGGAGGAAATATTGAAAAAACGACTGGGACTATATTCCGCTCAACGCGGCGCAGAGAGCCTGCTTTATCGCGGAAGAAAACACACCGAGAACATTTCTATGGAATTTGTTTTTGGCAATGAAAATTCATATGGTTTCGAGTTAGTCCCTACAGATGACGGACGCCTAATTTTCAGCAGAGAATATTATGGCTATTGTACGACACACACAACGATAACTGCGGATGTCCATTCTGAATCCGTCTGGGAGCAAGGCGTACCAAACAATATCACGCCCTACGTACTCCCCATTTTGAAAAAAAACAGCTGGAGGGTCTACCATTTTAACGATACTTCTCCAGATGCAAAAATAAAGCAGGCATGCGACATTGTAAACAGCGCTTTCTTGCAAAACAATGCAGGAAATTTAGCAGGTTTCCTTTATTATCTAAAGGCGCAATTCCCTGACAGCTATAGAAAAATTGTTGACCATATACAGCTTGTTGCTCCGTATTTTGGGGACTTTTTCTTGGAACCACAAGAATTTAACGGAGAACAGATTCGTCTGAGATGGACGGAACGAACCCAAGATTCTATCCTGAACGCCTCTCAATTCTCCGATGGAACACTTCGATTCATTTGTCTAGCCACCCTGTTACTACAGCCAATCGAGCTTCGTCCCGCCACTATTATTATAGATGAACCCGAAATTGGGCTGCACCCCTATGCTGTCACGGTGTTTTCAGAAATGATTAGGCAGGCATCCACAACTTCTCAGATTCTATTGTCTACACAGTCTGCCGATTTATTGAACTATTTCGATCCGGAGGATGTCCTTGTAGTAAACAGAGACGGGGAAGGTACCGAGCTTTCCCGTTTGAATGAAGAAGAACTTCATATCTGGTTAGAAGACTACAGTCTCGGTGAATTGTGGCAAAAGAATATTTTTGGAGGAAGGCTTGCACGATGAAGACGGTATACGTTCTCTGTGAAGGCCCTACAGAAAAGCAGTTTGTTCAGGAAGTGCTCTACGATGTCGCATTAAGCAAAAATATCTATCTTTTAGCGCCAGTTGTCACGACAAAAGTAGCGGACAGAAAATATTATGGAGGTACATCATCATACAGGAAAATCAGGAAAGACCTCCTGAAGCTTTGCAACCATTCAGACGCTGTAATCACAAGCCTGTTCGATTTATACGCCTTGCCCAAAGATACCCCGGGATACAAAAACCAGACTCAAAACCATCATGACTGGGCATTAAATATTGAGAAATCAGTAAATGATGATATTGGGTTGAATAACCTACACTTTAATCTTGTTGTGCATGAATTCGAAACTTTGCTATATGCAAATCCGTCGGCATTTCAAGATTATAGTAAGGCAGTGGCGGAGATGATGGAAAAAGCCATGCTTACTTCTGGCGGTAATCCTGAACTCATAAACGACTGCTTTGACACTTCTCCGTCCCACCGAATCACCCAGGTATACCCAGAGTATTCCAAACCAACCGTGGGGGTCATTATCTCTAAAAGAATAGGAATAAACACGATGCGGGAAGCCTGTCCCCATTTCAATGAATGGCTCTTGTTCTTAGGTCTTTAATGATTGCCATTTTGATAAAAATTTCCCGTTCTGCATATACCCCATCAAGAAACCTTTCTTAGCTAACCGTACCAAACAGGACAGCGTGGTTTCTTCCCCTTGATGCGCAAGACTTTTGGGGGAAGGCCCCGAAAGTATCAAGGGGATTCGTATTTCAGAGTATGAATCAAATTATTTAGGAGGTATCTTAATGAAATCCAAAATCCACATCAAACTTTTGGCAGCGGCATTCGCTGTCTTCACACTCATCCTCGTCGCCATCCCCCGCGTCTACGCCACCAATTCCCCGTTCGTCGATATCCTTCCCGACTTTTGGGCCTATGACTCCATCCTGGAGACATATAACGACGGGGTCATGATGGGAACGGGGACGGATGAGAACGGGAATAAGGTGTTCAGTCCCTCCGGGAAGCTCAACATGGCTCAGTTCGTCACTGTGCTGACCCGGGCATTCTACAACGATGACGTTGCGAATAGCACCCGCGAGGGCGCTTGGCCGAACCAGAACTATGATGCTGCTGAAAAGCATAACCTGTTTGCCGGACTTACCCGCTGGGGCAGCGACATTGAAGTCACCCGCGAAGTCATGGCGCAGATGATGTACAACGTCATGGTTGACAAGGGGGTCGTTCTGCCGAACGATTCCGAAATCCAGATGACCATCAGCAAAATCCCCGACTTCGCAACAGTGGACAGCAGCTATGGAACAGCGGTGGCGGTGTGCTACTATCTGGACTTGCTCTCCGGTGTGAATGAGCAGGGCACTTTCGCCCCGAAAGGTCTGGTTAACCGCGCCCAGACGTCCGTAATCTATGTCCGTCTGAAGAAGGCAATCAGCACTCTGGGCACAGACGTTCCTGGAACTCCGGGAACAACCAATCCCGGCACGACCGATCCTGGTATCACCACTAACCCTGGCACTACCACCCCCGACACCCCTCAGAATCCTGGCGAGACCCAGAATCCTACAGAGGCAACCCTCACGAATGGTATGCCTGTGACTGAGGAGAATGTGCTTGCTTTGATTGAGGAGTACAAGAACGGGACGAGAGAGCCAGGGGAGAAAGCGAAGGAGGCTGGATTCACGTCATACGCCGATACGAAACCTACTCAGCGTTATGATCCATATAATCCACCATACTATATTGCGGGCCTTGGATCCGGAACCGAATGTGCCAAGTTTGCGTTCGCTTTTTGGGACGACATCTTTGGAGATGTTCCTTACCGCAAGGTAACCGACCCTTGGCAGGTAAGACCTGGAGATTTGGTACAGAACCCAACTCACTGGTATATCGCAACGAAGAGTGCATTCCAGAATCCTCTTTATGATTATGATCTCCCTTGCACACAATCCGTCGGTGGGGGCAAAACAGGATCAATTGGGTGGGGAACCAATAATAAAAGTATCGAAAACAGCATAGCAGTCTACACCCGCTATCCCAATTAAATTATAAAGGGACTGTAAAAACTCTAATCTTTAGAAGACGGTCGTTAATAAAATTCAGCAGAAATCTTCACAAATGAAGCTTTCTGCTGTTTTTATTTGATAACTTCCTTTTGTTCTGCACAAAATGTCTTTCACCCCCTCCTCTGATATTTTCCGTTGCCTTCTGCATATCACAGCAAAAGGCAATCTTTTTTTGCCAAATTCAAAATTAGGAGGAGTTTACCATGCGGTTCGCACGGATTCGCGGCCCCTGCCGCAGAGCAGGGTCACCTTGGACTGAACGAAAGAGAGGTGTTGTTATCTATGGCAACAAATAAGAAACAGGTCCTAAAACGACTATTGTCGCTGACTTTAGTAGTCGTTATGTGTTTTGGATTCATCCCTATCCATCCCAAGGCAGCTTCTCCTCCCGCCACCCTGACTAACGGAGAACCTGTTACCGTGGAGAATGTGCTTGCTTTGATTGAGGAGTACAAGAACGGGACGAGAGAGCCAGGGGAGAAAGCGAAGGAGGCTGGATTCACGTCATACGCCGATACGAAACCTACTCAGCGTTATGATCCATATAATCCACCATACTATATTGCGGGCCTTGGATCCGGAACCGAATGTGCCAAGTTTGCGTTCGCTTTTTGGGACGACATCTTTGGAGATGTTCCTTACCGCAAGGTAACCGACCCTTGGCAGGTAAGACCTGGAGATTTGGTACAGAACCCAACTCACTGGTATATCGCAACGAAGAGTGCATTCCAGAATCCTCTTTATGATTATGATCTCCCTTGCACACAATCCGTCGGTGGGGGCAAAACAGGATCAATTGGGTGGGGAACCAATAATAAAAGTATCGAAAACAGCATAGCAGTCTACACCCGCTATCCCCTCCCCTACGAATTCGAAGACTCCGAAGTCCATCTCACCTCAACTGCCCCCATCGGCACCCCCCTCTCTTCCCTCGAAGGTCTTGACTCTGTCAGGCTGTGGGCTTCGAAGGACGGGGCATCCAAGGACTTCGACCTACCCATCATCTGGGATGAGTCCACCTACAACCCTTGGACAAATGATGAGCAGACCGTTGAGGGAAAGCTGGACATCTCCGGTTATCCTGAGTTGGCAGGTGCCTCACTCCCCACCGTCACTGCAACCATTACCCTGGAAGGCAGCATCGGAGTCACTGATGTGAGCGTTGCTGCTCCCAGAATGATTACCGCAAAATACGGTACATCATGGACTGACCTCAACGCCCCCGACACTCTGACCGCCACCATCACCTATGCGGATGGCAGCACATTGGAGGAAGACGTTAGAGTTACCTGGGATTTCCTGAGCTATAGCGGTCAAATCGGCACTCAGACAGTCAAAGGCGTAATCGTAATTGATGACTCCAACGAAATCCTGGGTGTCCCGGAAATGTCTGCGTGGGCGGAAAAGCTCCGCAACGACGGCGCTGAACTGACCGTTCTGATTCAGAATGTTGGTACGGGCGTCACAGTGTTGGGCGAACCCTTCGAAGCCACTGGCTTCCTGGGCGATGCGTTTTCCGCACTGAACGGCGTTCCCAACACCGTAATGGTCAATCCGCAGCTTGCCTCTGGAGGGACCACAGAGCCATGGGAAATAATGGTGAATTGGGATACCTCCGCCTACGACCCTCTCAAGGAAGAGCAGACCATTACCGGAAAGCTCAACTTCAGCGGCTTCGTGGAAGAATTCCCCGAGACAACTGTCACCCTGCATATCTCTCTTGCAATTAACCCGAACGAAGCTGTGAACAGCATCACCCTCATCTCCCCCCTGACAATCAGCGGAGTACTGGGTGTAACCTTCGACCAGCAGCCGCTTCCTGAAAAGGTTACCGTCCGAGTCACTTACGCATCTGGACGCACAGTCGAGCTTGAAGCGAATGTGTCCTGGGACGGCTCCAGGTTTGACGCCAATTCAAATGGAGACCAACAGATACCCGGCACTGTCAGTTTTTCCAATGGAGAAATTCCGGAAGATACCGACCCGGCGAAGCTGCTTATCACAACCTCTATCAACCTCCAGATTCGCGGAACGGGTATCACTGTCGAGGAGATCACTCCTCTTAAGGGATACCTTGGCGCGAGTGTGGATGAGTTCAGAAGCCGCGCTCCCAGCCTGTTGAAAGCTACCGTGACCACCTCAACCGGGGCATCGCCTGAGTACGAGCTGCCAGTGACCTGGGATTGGAGGACCTTCGATCCCACTCTGGAAGAGCAGGTCATCCACGGCACCCTGTTTATGGGCGGCGATCCCTCGATTGAGAACCTTCCCAGCCCCGACGTCCAACTCCGCATCCTTCTCTCCGAAAAGCCCACCTATGCGACGGACTTTGAGAAGGTTTATGACGGAAAGCAGACCGCACTCCCGGTTGAGAAGCCGGAGGGCTGTACTGGGGTGAGTATCCGGTATGCCGGAACCACTGTCGCTGGCGCATCCGTGCAGGGTACCCGCGCTCCCTCTGAGGCGGGGACCTACACCGCAACCGTGACGCTCACAATGGCTCCCGGCTACAATGCAGGCGACCCGCTGACGGTCAACTACATCATCCACCAAGCAGAGCAGCCCTTCGATACCCCGGTCATGGTCGCATCCATGTCAGATTCGATTGCAGTAACCGCCATTACCGGCACCAAGTACGGCGTCGAGTATAAGATCGATGATGGCGAATGGCAAGACCGTAATATCTTCACTGGGCTGAAGCCAGAAACAACCTACACCGTTTATCAGCGGCTGAAGGCTTCCCCCGATGGAAACTATAAAGCCTCTGAACCGACTTCTGTGCAGGTTACAACCACAAAAACTGGATCTGCCAGTATTTCGATTCCTTTTTCTCCTCGTTTTGAGAGCAAGACCTATGATGGCGCCGGGCTGTTCGACGGAATGGGCAGTAAGTGGTACGAACTCACCTTTGGTGGAAACACTGTTCGCGTGACTATCGCCGCCTACCTCTCCCCCGACATCGACCCGACCTCTCTCCCGCAGAATTACGATGAGTCGAGCGAGGTGAAAAATCCGACAACCGCCGCTCCGTATGTGGTTCGGTACACACTGCCCGCAGGCTATGTCTGGGCAGATACTGGAGCGCAGACCATCTGCGACGGTCTCTGGATTTATCCCGCCTTCAGCGATATCTATGTCGGAGATACTCTGGCAGATGTCACTCTGGGCGGCGGCACCCCTGACTCCAACTCGACGCCGTCTGCCGGACACGGCATGCACTTCTCCCCTTCGAGCAATAACCCATTTGACACCAGCAAAGCCGGCACTTCGTCTATTTTCACTGAGGTGTCTACCGGTACAGCAGTAACTCTTTGCAAGTTCCCTGTAACCGTTCTCCCCTGGGTCATTACCGAGAAGGACGCCCCCACGGTCAAGATTGCAAATGATGCCATATTTGACGCATCCATGCTTCCCGTGACGGTTGCCGTGACCGCAAAAGCCCACGACCGGGAGAAGACCTTCCAGGTTCCCGTAACTTGGGACACTGCTGGGTTCGATGTCTCTAAGGACACACAGACGATCCCTGGCACCTTGGACTTCAGCGGTATTGCTGAACTGGAGGGTATTCCCGATACCAACATCTCCGTCATCGTTACCCGTCTGGCAGCCTCCATATATGTCCCCGCAGTCGATCCTATCGCCGATGTGACATATAGCGGCACCGGTCTGTTTGACGCCGGCAAGGATTATGTGGTAGACATCAATGGCGTGGATGTTCCCGTCCAGCGGACGGCTTACCTTGTCTCCGATGATTCTGCCGTCGAGAACCCCACTGCCGCCGGCAAGTACCGGATCCGCTCCGTCCTGCCGGATGGATACCTCTGGGAAGGAACAACCTCCCAGGAGCGGGATGAAAACGTCTGGATCTATCCGGTCGTCATCCCCATTTATGTGAGCGAGAGCCTGAGTAATTCCGGTTTTGAGACTGGAAACGGCGTATACTCGTTCAGCTTTGACGCAAATCCCGACTTTGACTCCTCCACCTCTGGAACAAAGACAGTCTCTGTCATCGCCGCCGGCGGCGAGTTCACAGAAGTGATCTCCCTGGATATCGACGTCCTTTCCTGGACAGTGATTGGGAAACAGACCGCCGAGGCTGCCGGAAAGTACGGCACAACATTTGATGCTCTGAACCTGCCCGCCACGGTCAAGGTGACCGCAAGAGGAAGCGGAGACGAGCAGGAGTTCGATGTTCCTGTGATGTGGTCCAATGCGAACTATAACAGTTACGCAGAGATGCAAACCATCGAAGGAGCTCTGGATTTCAGTTCTATCCCTGAGCTTTCTGGGCAGGAGGATGTAACGGCATCCGCCGTCATCCGGCTCGCTATGAATGAGGTTTCCGCTCCCAACATGGCGGACTTCACCAAGACCTATGACGGAACCAGCTCCCCCATGTCTGTCCCGGCGCTTCCGGTTGGCATTGAGAGCTGCGACATCTCTTACTCCGGCACATCCTTTGCCGGAAATGCGTATGGACCCAGTGCGGACGCCCCGGTAAATGCCGGTGAGTACACCGCAACGGTCTCCTTCACCATGGCAAATGGGTACGCCCAACTGCCTGCGGCAGAGGTCCCCTACACCATCAACAAGGCCGCTCAGGCCGCCCCCGCATTTATTGAACTGGCGGTCTCCTCCTACGACAGCATCGTCCTGAGACCTGTGGACGGCGCTGAGTACAGTAAGGACGGCGTTGCCTGGCAGAGCGACAACTCCTTCTACGGACTGACGGCGAATACGGAGTACACCATGTATGTCCGCATGCCCGCCACCGCTGATGGAAACTACAGCCCGTCCGAGTCCCTTACGATGTCCGTAACGACATCCAAGCGGGACGCCCAGGCTCCGTCCCTTGCAACACGCACCGTCACCTACTCCGGCGAACCACAGGCATACACCGTTGCCGCAATTACCGGAGTCAGCGAGACGATCATTACCTACGCCCTCAACGGGGAAATCCTGGCGAGTGCGCCGGTGGATGCCGGGGAATATGACGTCAGCATCTCGTTCCGCATGGAGAACGGCTACAAGCAGCTGGATCCCATGACGAGCAAGCTGATTATCCTCAAGGCGCCCCAGAACGCCCCCGCCGCCGCCCTGACCGCCGCCTCTGACACTTCCCTGACGGTTTCCAACCTCAGCGGAGCAGAGTACAGCATTGACGGCGGCAATACATGGCAGACCTCCCACATCTTCACCGGCCTGGAGCGAAATACTCATTACACCGTCCTGGTTCGTATGGCGGAGGATAAAAACCATGAGGCTTCCACCGCAACGGAAGTACGAGGCCAGACCACGACGACAACCTCCGAAATCCCCTCTATGTTGCCGGCCTATTCGGTGACATACGATGGGACTGCAAAGGAGTACCCCTATGCGGCAAGTCTGAACGACATTGCTGGCGTCCAGACCGTAACGGTGACCTACACCGGCACCACAAACGCCGGAACTGGATACCGCAGCACCACGCCTCCCACTGAGGCCGGTCAATATGCGGTGACCATCACCATGACGGCGAAGCCTGGATATACCCTGCAACAGTCCCTGATTGCCACCAAGCTGACCATCGACCGCGCCCCGCAGGAGCTGCCTGAGAACCCCAGCATTGCCAAAGTCACCACCGCAACCGTGACGGTCAATCCTATTGCGGGGGCGGAGTACAGCGGTAATAACGGGGTCTCCTGGCAGAGCAGCAATATCTTCAGCGGCCTTGCGCCGGAAACCTCCTTCATCGTTCTGGTCCGCATGGCGGAAACGCCTAACTATCTCGCCTCCGGGACAATCTCCCTGCCGGCGACGACTCTGGCGAATACCGGGCTGACCTACGATATTGACTTCCGGAACGAGACTATTTCCTTCAACGAGCAGGTCGTTGAGATGTCCCTGACGAATTTCTTCAATGGGACGATTTCCTCTGGCACCCCCGTTACTCCCGGGCTGGTACTCTTTGCCCGGCTGGTGGACAACGGCACCGGGTCTGTCGGGGCCTCTGTCCCCATTCAGATCCCCGAGCGTCCCGCCACCCCCGACGTGAAGTTCAATACGACTACGTATGAGCTGAATACCACATCCGCGATGGAGTATTCCGCCGACAACGGCGCAACCTGGTCGGCCTGCGGGGATAACATGGACGCCTCCTTCCTTGGCGGCTCCGTGCTTCTGGTTCGGTATGCGGCAACTGACGGTTCCTTCCGCAGTGATGCGAAGAACGTGTTTATCCCTGCCCGGCCCAATGCCCCCGCCCTGTCCGTCAATCTGAACGCGGAGCGGCTGAACACCACCTCCAACATGGAGTATTCGGATGACGGCGGCGCTTCTTGGGAGCCCTGCATGCCCGACATGTCCCTTTCTGACCTTGCCGGCGAGACTATCATGGTCCGCACCAAGGCCAACGCAAACAGCCCCGCCAGCGCCAGTGCATTCGTAAATGTTCCTGAGCGTGCGGACGCTCCTGAGTACAGCATCTCGATGTCCGCAGAGACATTGACCACCAATGCTCCCTTCGAGTATTACGTCAATGGCGAGTGGACCGAGGCCGAGACCCTGAACCTGTCCAGCCTGTGCGGGCAGACCATCCTGATCCAGTCCCCTGCCGCCGATGGCAAATTTGCCAGCAGCCGGGTGTCTGTCGCCGTTCCCCTGCGGGGGGAGACTCCCGTTGTGGAGGTGGAAGAGCAGACACTTACCATCAACACTGCGATTGGCATGGAGTATTCCGTGGATAACGGAGTGTCCTGGAACGGCGCAACGGTCAACATGGATATTGCCCCCTATGCGGGAATGACCATGCTGGTTCGCCGCTCCGTGACAGAGACAATGTTCGCCAGTAATCCCGCCGTTGTTCAGATTCGCTTCCTTGGCAAGGCCCCGGTCATCACCGTAGACAATGTAAGGGAGATTGCCGATACGACGGCTGAGATGGAGTATTCCACCGATGGTGGCAAGACCTGGACTGCCGCTCCTGACGATCTGGATGTTTCCAGCCTGACGGGCGGTACTCTGGAAGTCCGCATGAGCGGCACAGCGACAGAGTTCCCCAGCGAATCTGTCACCGTTACAATCCCCGTCCGCAATGAGGCCCCGGAGGTCTCTGCGGACATGGTATCCGGACAGTTCGCTTTCCCCGCTGGGACGCAGTATTCCCCCGATGGCGGCGACAACTGGATGGACGCCCCCAACACCATCATGGACTCCATGTATGGAACGACCCTCCTGTTCCGCACTCCTGCGGACGAAGCACACTTCACCAGTATCTCCGTGCCTGTGGCTCTGCCCAGCCGTCCCGACGGCCCCGCAGTCGCCTTTGACATGAAGAACCTGACCGTCAACACTACCTCCGCTATGGAGTACAGCAGCGACGGCGGCTACAGCTGGACGCCCGCTCCCGATGGTCTGGATGTTTCCGGACTACTGGGCAAGACGGTCCTGTTCCGTTATACCGCCACCAGCACCACTCCCGCCAGTTCCAACACGGAGCTGGAGCTGCCTGCCGGCGCTTCCGTTCCCGTTGTCTCTGTGGACTGCGAGAATGAACAGCTGATCGCCTCCGAGCTTACTCTGGAGTGGAGTCAGGATAATGGGCGCACCTGGTCTGTCTGCAAGACCCCCATGAATGTGGGAGAATATGCCGGCAGAGAGCTGCTGTTCCGCGTGCCGGGTACTACTGAGAAGCCCGCAAGCGCTTCCGTACCCGTGACAATTCCCAGACGGGAAAATACCCCCGCCGTGGATGTAGATGTCGTATCCGAGACTATCAACACCACCCCCGCGATGGAGTATAGCCTGAATGGCGGGCTTTCCTGGACGCAGGCTCCTATGAGCCTCGATGTCTCCCAGATGACTGGCGAGGCCGTCCTGGTTCGTACCGCCCACACCAGCAGCTCCTTCGCCAGCCATGCAGTCTCCGTTACCGTCCCCACCCGGGCCGGCTCCGTCAATGTCTCTGTGGACATGGAGAAGGAGATCCTGAACACGACCACTGGTATGGATTACTCCCTGGACAATGGGCGCACCTGGACACAGGCCCCCGCCGGACTGAATGTCTCTGGCATGACGGGTTCCGTTGTTTTGGTTCGCAGCCATGGGACTGGATTCCAGTTCGCCGGTGAGCCGGTAAGCGTAGCTGTCCCCATTCGAAAGGATGCCCCCACGGTCAACGCCGACCTTCGCAACGAACTGTTCTCCGTCCCCGATGGAGCGGAGTTCTCCAGCGACGGCGGCAAGACCTGGATTGCGGTTCCCTCCGCTATCACTTCCGAGATGCTTGGCACGACCGTTCTGTTCCGCTTCCCTGCGGATGAGTCCCGGTTCGCCAGCGCCCCCGCCGCTATCACCCTTCCCTCCCGTCCCGATGGCCCGACCCTCTCCCTTGACAGGGATGCGATGACGGTCAACACGACATCCGACATGGAAGTCAACGTGGACGGGACTTGGATGCCTGCGACCGACAATATGGATGTGAGCGGATACCAGGGAAAGACGCTTCAGTTCCGCTATGCTGCCTACGATACGATGCCTGCCAGCTCTGTCACTGAGCTGACCATTCCCACCGTTACCCCCGTCCCCGTCCTCAGTCTTGATATGACCAATGAACAGATCGTCTCCGACCAGGAGGGTTCCGTTCTGGAATACAGCGAGGATGGCAGCTTTGAGGACCATCCCACCCAGCGGGTGATAAACCGTGATTTCCCGGTACCGGGATTTCAGGTCAGGGAAGGGGAAGAGGAACTGCAGGTCATCACCCCGAAGGTGCATTTGACCTATGATAAACGTCCCTTTTCCCCCAACGGGCTGGAGATCCGCATCAGGGGAAACGGCTGTGCCAGCGTATGGCATTATGGGGAGGCCGTAAGGGACCTGAAAGGCACAGCCCGCACCCTGGATGAGGCAAGGGGGGAGATCCCCTTAGAGCCGGGGCTGCTGTCCAGGAACGGTATCACAGTTCTGGATGACAGCGGCACCATTACCCTCCTGGAAGAAGGCTGGGTAAGGCAAAGGAGCCAGGAAGCGGTGGACCTTTACTTTTTTGGCTATGGGCATGCTTACGAAAAGTGCCTGAGGGATTTCTACCATCTCTGCGGGCATACGCCCCTGCTTCCCAGGTTTGTGTTTGGCAACTGGTGGAGCAGGTACCATAAATATACAGAGCAGGAATATAAAGACCTGGTGGGGCGCTTTGAAGAGGAAGGGATCCCCCTGTCGGTGGCGGTGATCGATATGGACTGGCATCTGGTGGATATTGACCCCAAGTATGGGGACGGGTGGACAGGCTATACCTGGAACAGGGAGTTTTTTCCGGATCCGGAAGGTTTTATGGGGTGGCTCCATGACCATGGGCTGAAGGTGAGCCTGAATGTACACCCGGCAGACGGGGTGAGAGGGTTTGAGGAGCCTTATAAGGAGATGGCCAAAGCCCTGGGCAGGGACTGGGAAAAGGAAGAGCCCATTCCCTTTGACCTTACCAACCGGGCATTTGTGGACGCCTATTTCCAATATCTCCACCACCCCTATGAAAAACAGGGAGTGGATTTTTGGTGGCTGGACTGGCAGCAGGGAGGGGTGACCAGGATCCCGGGGCTTGACCCTTTGTGGATGCTCAACCACTACCACTATCTGGACAGCAAGAGAGATGGGGGCAGGGGCCTGACCTTTTCCCGGTATGCAGGTATTGGCAGCCACAGGTATCCG
>OFGM01000994.1_pt1 | contig 20006 bp, 22 predicted proteins | sample 1521741 | NCBI WGS metagenome assembly OFGM01 (sample SAMEA3504079, study PRJEB24116) | mouse gut metagenome | biome: mouse gut; feature: mouse-associated habitat; material: faeces | place: Denmark | collected 2011
GCCGGCTTCCCGGTCTATTTCCCCCGTCCCCTGCCCTGCCGGCCGCCCAAAGCTGCCAAAATTGATTTCTGCAAATAAAAGTGGTTTGACAGACTGTTTTAGTCAACCTATAATGAAATTAGCTAAGTTGGAATGGGTGAGAGAGAAGGCGGGCGGGATCGGCGATGCAGAGGATCAATGAAGATATAAAAAATGGAAATTTCCGGCAGATGTACCTCCTGTATGGAGAAGAGGCCTATTTGCGCAAACAGTATAGGGACAGATTGAAAAAGGCCATGATCAGCGATGATGATACGATGAATTATAGCTATCTGGAGGGAAAGGATATTTCCATAGGAGCTGTGATAGATCTTGCGGAGACCCTTCCTTTTTTTGCGGACAGAAGGGTGGTTGTCGTGGAAAACAGCGGCCTGTTCAAACATGGAGGGGAACAACTGGCCCAATACCTGGCTTCCCTTGCGGAAACGGCATACTTTGTTTTTGTGGAAACTGAAATCGATAAGCGCAGCAAACTTTTCAAGACAGTATCCTCCCAGGGAACCGCAGTGGAATTTCCCATACAGAGCGAAGCGACTCTGAAAAAATGGATATTGGGTATGATAAAAAGGGAGGGTAAACAGATCACAGAGCCGGCTCTTCATTATTTTATGGAAAAAACCGGTACGGATATGGAAAATATTCGAAAAGAGCTGGAAAAGCTCATGTGCTACTGCATGGAGAAGGAGGCGGTAAGGGAAGAGGATATCGAAGAGATCTGCACGAAGCGTATCAGCAGCCATATCTTCGATATGATCAATGCCATTGCGGATAAAAAGCAGAAGAAGGCGCTGGATTTGTACTACGATCTGCTGGCGCTAAAAGAACCGGCAATGCGTATTCTTTTTCTTATCGCAAGACAATTTAACTTGCTCCTTCAGGTAAAAGAACTGAAAAAGCAAGGATTAGACAATAAATCGATCGGTGCAAAGGTCAGCCTTCCGCCGTTTATTGCCGGTAAATATGCCGCCCAGGCCGCGAAATTCAGGACATCCGATTTGCGCACGGCCTTAGAAGCATGCGTAGAGGCGGAGGAAGCCGTGAAAACCGGAAGAATGAACGATATTATGAGCGTGGAACTGCTGATTGTACGATACAGTATATGATAAATGCCGAACGAATGGAGGCATACTCCGTGCGCCTCCTGTTGTTCAAAAGCAAGGGGGCCGATGAATTCAACATCATAAAATTCTATAAAAGAAAAATATTTGACAAGCCAATTCTTTCTTTGACATTTCCGGCATTTTCATTGCCGTCTTATGTCCTGTCCTGCCGCCCGGCAAATCTTTCAAAATTAATTTCCGAAAAAGCCCGTATGCCCGCTATATGCAAAATCTTAAGAAATAAAAGCATGACAAGAAGGTATGTGGGTATTATAATAATGATATTATTGGCTGCGAAAAAAATATATAGTTTATTTTAGGAGGAGGTGCCTGTTATGCGTCAGATACCGGTTCCACAGGAGATATACCGGCATTTTAAAGGAAATTTATATCAAATAGTAACGCTTGCGGAGCATTCGGAGACAGGAGAACAGCTTGTGGTTTATCAGGCGCTTTACGGCGACTTTAAAATTTATGCCCGCTCGTTATTGATGTTTATGGGAAAGCTGGATAAGGAAAAATATCCGGAGGCGAATCAGAAATACCGGTTTGAACGTGTCGCCCCTGACCAGGATAAAATAGTACCCTTTGCAAAGGGCGTATCTTCGGATGAAAGCCCGGTTTTTACCGAAACCCCTCATATGGATGAAGGCGCGCGTTTTCATAAAAGCGGGGAAAAAGAAGAGGCCGGAGAGACAGGGCTGGATCCGCTGGTGGCAGAGTTTTTGGATGCGTCCAGCTGTGAGGAACGTTTGAATATCCTTTCCGCCCTTCACCACAGAATCACCGGCGAAATGATCAATATTATGTCTATTGCTTTGGATATCGAACTGAAACCGGGGGATATCGAAGAACAATATGTGGAATTCAGGAACTGCTTGACCTTGATGGAAAGGTTCGAAAGCAACAGGCTGAGATAACGGATAAGGGAAAAACGGAAATGAAATATACACAAATTACAGAGGGAAGGTTTTTAAGCAGACCGAACCGCTTCATTGCCTATGTGGATATGGGGGGGAGGACAGAGAAAGTCCATGTGAAAAATACGGGGAGATGCCGGGAACTGCTGGTGGAGGATGCGGTGGTATATCTGGAAAAAGGTGTCAGCCCGGGACGTTCTACCGGTTATGACCTGGTGGCGGTAAAAAAAGGAGACCGCATGATCAATATGGATTCCAATGCCCCTAATAAGGCGGTGGGAGAATGGCTTTTGAAAAAAGAATTGTTTCCTTCCCTGACAAACATCCGGGCAGAAAAAACTTATAAGACTTCCCGGTTTGATTTTTATGTGGAGACGGAAGAAGATAAGATTTTCCTTGAAGTAAAGGGTGTTACACTGGAGCGGGAGGGCGGAGCTTATTTTCCGGATGCCCCTTCCGGGAGGGCGGTAAAACATGTGGAAGAATTGGCGGAGGCGGTCAAAGAAGGCTATAAAGCATATGTCCTCTTCGTAATACAGATGAAAGGCGTGGATTTTTTTGCACCGAATGCCGAAACCCATCCGGCATTTGCAGAGGCACTGGAAAACGCCCGAAAGGCCGGAGTAGAAATACTGGCTTATGATTGCACGGTAACGGAGGAGTCCATGGAAATAGGAAATCCCGTGCCGGTAAGACTGCAGGGAGAAGAAAAAGGCGAGCAGCGGATACTGGAAAAAATCGCGGAACCGCTCTTAAAATGGTATGACAAGGGGAGGCGCATACTCCCGTGGAGGGAAGACCCGCAGCCTTATTATGTGTGGCTGTCGGAAATTATGCTGCAGCAAACGAGAGTGGAGGCGGTAAAGCCCTATTATGACCGCTTTATTCAAAATGTGCCGGATATTCAGGCATTGGCGGAAATGGAAGAGGATAAACTGGTAAAGCTGTGGGAGGGTCTTGGATATTATAACCGGGTCAGAAATCTGCAAAAGGCCGCAAAGGTGATTGTAAAAGAGCATGAAGGAAAAATGCCGTCGGAATATGAAAGTTTGCTGGAGCTGCCCGGCATCGGAAGCTATACGGCCGGCGCAATAGCGTCGATCGCATACGGGAAGGCGGTTCCTGCGGTGGATGGGAATGTTCTCCGGGTTCTTTCCAGGCTGAGGATGGATGGGGAAGACATTTTATCCCAGAAAACAAAGACCAGGGTGGAAAAGGAACTACGGGAAGTGATTCCTGTAAACCGCCCGGGAGATTTTAACCAGGCGCTGATGGAACTGGGAGCTATGGTTTGTCTGCCCAATGGGGAACCCAAATGCGGCGAATGCCCATGGGAGGCTCTCTGCCAGGCGCACCACATGGGGAAAACGGCGGAATTTCCGAAGAAGAAAGCGAAGAAAGCGAGAAAAATAGAGGAAAAGACGGTTCTTGTCATTCAGGACGAGGATCGGGCTGCTTTCCGGCGGCGGCCGGAAAAGGGGCTTCTGGCGGGGATGTATGAATTTCCTGTACTGGAAGGAAGGCTGGCGGAGGGCAAGGTGCTGGAGATCTTGGGACAAATGGGGCTAAAAGTACTCCGCATCCGTCCGATCGGGGAAGCAAAACATATTTTTTCCCATAAGGAATGGCATATGGTGGGATATGCCATAAAAGTAGACGAGCTGGAACGCCCTGAAAAGCCGGAATTCCGGCAGGATTGGATCTTTGTAGACAAGAATGAAGTGAGGGAAAACTATCCGGTGCCTTCCGCCTATGCTGCTTATACGGAATATCTTGATATTAAGCTTGGAGTTATGCGCGATAAGGCTTCGCAGAAATGAGGAAAAAAATGAAATTATTGACAGTGACGATACCTTGTTATAATTCAGAAAATTATATGAAAAAATGCATCGACTCCCTGCTGGTCGGAGGCGAAGATGTGGAACTGATTATCGTGGATGATGGTTCCACGGACGGGACAGCCGGTATCGCGGATGAATATGCCGAAAAATACCCATTGATCGTCAAAGCGATTCATAAGGAAAATGGAGGACACGGATCCGCAGTGAATGAGGGAATCGAAAATGCATCGGGATTGTTCTTTAAAGTGGTGGACAGCGATGACTGGGTGAAAGAGAGCGAATATCAGAAGATCCTTGCATTTCTAAGGGAGACAGCGGGCGGTGGGGAAACGTTGGACATGCTGATCAGCAATTTTGTATATGAAAAACAGGGAGCAAAGAAAAACAAAGTGATGCGTTACCATCATGCCCTGCCGGAAGAGGAAATGTTTACGTGGAAACAGGTGAGGCATTTCCATAAGGGGCAGTATATCCTGATGCATTCGGTGATATTCAGAACGAAACTATTGCGGGAATGCGGGCTTAAACTGCCCGAAAATACATTTTATGTGGACAATCTCTTTGTTTTTGAACCCTTGCCTTACGTAAAAAATATGTATTACATGGACGTTAATTTTTACCGCTATTATATTGGCAGGGAAGGGCAGTCTGTCAATGAGACGATCATGATATCCAGAATCGACCAGCAGATCAAAGTAAACAAAATCATGGTGGATTATATGGTGGAAAACAGGCAGAAAATAAAAAACTGCCGCAAGATGCGTAATTATATGACTAACTATCTGGAGATCATCACGACAGTTTCCTCCGTCCTGCTTATTCGCGGAGGCACGCAGGAACACCTGGAAAAGAAAAAAGAACTGTGGAATTATATCAAACAGAAGGACAAACGGCTATATATCCGGCTGCGGTATGGGATCTTAGGAAATTCCATGAATCTTCCGGGAAAAGGAGGCAGAAAGATATCCATTGAAGGATATCGAATCTGCCGGCGGTTTTTCAAATTTAACTGATCGGTCAGTTGATCTGCGGCGTCGCTTTCTTGCGCATGCGCCATTCCCGGTACGCCGTTATGATATCATATTTATAAACCATCCCGTACATGACGGCCGCCATAATAAAAGCTGTTCCCACATCGAAAACGGAATGCTGTTTGATAAACATGGTGGACAATATGATGGATACGCAGAGGAAAAGTGAAGAAACGCGTATCCATTTTTTATTTGTGAGCCGCTTGTTCTTTACAATGGCAAAATGAGCGGCCAGCGAATTATATACATGAATGCTGGGCCATAAATTGGTCGGCGTATCGGTGCTGTAAAGCATGGATATGAGCCTGGTAAAGACGTTGTCCCTTGGCATCGTCTGCGGACGCAGGTGATGGCCGTTAGGAAACAGGGTGGAAATGATCAGAAAGATGGTCATTCCTGTGAAAAGAAAGATACATGCCCTGTAATAATCGTCTTTATCTTTAAAAAACAAGTATACGACTATTGCTGAAACATAGACAAACCATAAAAAATATGGAATGACGAATGCTTCGCAAAACGGGATGCGGTCGTCCAATGCCATATGAATGACCCAATAGTCTTTTGTAACTTTACGCTCCAGATATGCGAACCACGTTAAATAAATGATTCCATAAATCAAAAGCGGTATTGCGTGTTTGTATTTCTCATAAAAAAATCTGATTTTGTTCCCTTTCATAATTAATCCCTTTTCCCTTCTGTAATCTGCAAGCGGTAAGCCGCAGACACAAACTGGCTCTCCTCATAAACGACAGGCAAAAAACAACGGCTACATCATTAGTTTTATTTTTTGCGGCAGACAGGACACGGCGATACTATTCGATTTGGTATAGACCTCGCCGTCCGTATGTACCCATAACGGAATGGATGTCTGAAGCCTTACTTTGGATGCAGCATAATGCCTGATGGATGAAAATATATAGTGCTTCCCGAAAAATGCGGTGGGAAGAGCGGCTAAAATAACAGGTTTTGGAAGCGACCCGACAATGCACAGATCCAGTTTTCCGTCGCTGTCATCCGCCATAGGGCAGAATTGAAAACCGCCGCCTTCATATTTGTGTATCATAAAAGCAGTGAACAAAAGCCGGTCGATGTGGATAGGCGTTTGTTCTTCGTCCAGATAAATATCGCAGGAAACCCGTTTCGCGGCGATTAACTGCTGCAGAGCGATCGCGAGGTAAGTAAGTTTCCCGAGGCCGAGCTTATTTAATGTACTCTTAAAACGGGAGGCAAGCGCCTCTTCGCATACTGCGGCGTCAAATCCGATTCCGCTGCTGACGGCAAAAAATCTGTGCGCCGGTACGGCGGAGGATTTTATTCTGGAACGTTCCCTCGCGTCGCCGGCTATGATATCCGAATAAGTAAGGATGCCCAGATCCATCGTTCGTATCGTGTTTCCTTTTAAAATATTGCGAAGGATTTTCTTCGGATCTTTCGGGAGATTCAAATCTCTTGCCAGATCGTTGCTGGAGCCGGTAGGAATGTAGCCAAGTAAAACCTTGTCAAAATCCCGGATTCCCTGGAGGGCTTCGTTTATGGTGCCGTCGCCGCCAAGGATGATCAGTTTGACTGGAAGCCGGTCTGTTCCCTCTTTATCCGGGGCAGTCAGCCGTTCGACTACTTTGGTGACATGACCGACGCCTTTTGAGTACAAAACCTTGTGGGGAATGCCTTCTTTCCGGAATATCTGTTCCAGCTCTCCCCAGATGACCCGTCCCCTGCCCGATTTGGAAGCCGGATTGACAATAATATGGTACATAATATTCCTCCGTGGATGTCTGACGCTGCCCGAATGGCGGGCGGCGGGATATCTTCTGTTGAACATAAGGATGGCTGGCAAAGCCTGGCATCCATTGTTTTTGATCATCCATCATTTTAGCAGTATTTTATCACGATGTAAAGAAGACTTCTCGTATATATCCCTTAAGAATTCTTAAGAATTCTTTAAAATATATTCCTTTTACATAGTTTTCATTCAAAAGGATCTATGGTATACTTTAGCGTAATAGTGTAAAAAGGGATTGTTTATGAATAGGAGGATATGATATATGTATTCGTTTGATGAAGTAAAGAACGTGGATCCTGAAATCGCGCAGGCGATCGTGGACGAACAGAACAGACAGAACAGCCACATTGAATTGATCGCGTCGGAAAACTGGGTGAGCAAAGCGGTCATGGCAGCGATGGGGAGCCCGTTGACCAATAAATATGCGGAAGGGTACCCGGGAAAAAGATATTATGGCGGCTGCGAATGTGTGGATGTGGTGGAAAATCTGGCGATCGAGAGGGCAAAAGAGTTGTTCGGCTGTGATTATGCCAATGTACAGCCGCATTCCGGCGCACAGGCGAACCTGGCCGTCCAGTTTGCAATCTGCAATCCGGGCGACACGATTATGGGCATGAATCTGGATCATGGCGGACATCTGACTCATGGGAGTCCGGTCAATATTTCCGGGAAATATTTTAAGATTGTACCTTACGGGGTAAATGACGAAGGATTTATCGATTATGATCAATTAAGGGATATTGCCCTGGAAACCAGGCCGAAAATGATCATTGCGGGTGCATCCGCTTATGCAAGAACCATTGATTTTAAGAGATTCAGGGAAGTGGCCGATGAGGCCGGAGCTGTCCTTATGGTGGATATGGCCCATATTGCCGGTCTGGTGGCGGCTGGGCTTCATCCGAGTCCGATCCCTTATGCGGACGTGGTGACGACGACGACCCACAAGACGCTGCGCGGTCCGCGCGGCGGTCTGATCCTCTGCAACCAGGAAGCTGCGGATAAATATAATTTCAATAAAGCCATCTTCCCCGGCATCCAGGGAGGGCCGCTGATGCATGTGATCGCGGCAAAGGCAGTATGTTTCAAAGAGGCGTTGGCTGATGAGTTTAAAACATACCAAAAGGGAATCGTGGATAATGCCCAGGCGCTTTGCAGCGGTTTGCTGGCAAGAGGAATAAAAATCGTATCCGGCGGTACGGATAATCACCTGATGCTGGTGGATCTGACGAACTTCGACCTGACGGGCAAGGCGGTGGAAAAGCTTCTGGATGAGGCGCATATTACGGCGAATAAGAATACGATTCCGAACGATCCCAAATCACCGTTTGTCACAAGCGGTATCAGACTCGGTACTCCGGCAGTAACATCGAGGGGAATGGGAACGGAAGATATGGACAGGATCGCGGAGGCAGTCGCGCTCGTGATCAAAGGAGGAGAAGAAAAGATAGCGGAAGCGAGAGCGATCGTTCAGGAACTGACCGACCGGTATCCGCTAGTATAAAAGAGTGTTTCGCAGCTTTGCAGTTTCGAAAGAAGATAAAAAAGAGTTGGCTTCCGAGCCAACTCTTTGTATGATATCGTTCTTTTCGCGGAGCGTATGCGGTCAATAGCCAAGTTCTTCCGCGATAAAATAAACTTTAATCCTTCCCTGGATGCCGCTTCGCCGGGTGATGACGATATGATTGCACATACAGTCGGGGGAAAGGCAGTCTCCGCAGCTTCCGTTGGCGAGGCACGGAGTCTGGCGGTTCAGGCGGTGGGCATTGGGAGGAGCGGCGAAATTACGCACTCTTTCGATGCCGGTACCCACATCGGTAACGATCTTGTTCATGCCCGCTAAAATAATAACGTTTTTCGGGCCGTGGATCAGACATGCCACCCGGTTGCCGCTGCCGTCAATATTGACCAGCTCCCCGCCAAGGGTTATGGCGTTGGAACTCATAAGATAATAGTCGGATAAGACTGATTTGGCATACAATTCCCTGCTTTCTTCAGGAGAAGAAGCGCTGAAACGGTCAATGAGCTGATAACTCCCCTGGGATATCTTATCCATCAGGCCGGATTCCTTAATAGTTTCGCTGCCGCCCCATGAAATGGAACTGTTTTCTGGGATGGAAGATAGGACGGCATCCACGCAGGAGGCCGAATTTTCAAAGAAATAGCCCTCCATTCCTCTTTTTTCCAGATTTTTAATAATGCTTTTTGCGGTTGCCGCAAAAGCGGCCTGTTTGTGCGTCATAGCGTTACCTCCTTGTTATTCGTCAGATATTTTTCCGCCCGGCGGAAAGCCGACGCCGAAAGCGGTGCCAAGAGAAATACATACGGACTCTTTATAGTCGGCATAACCGGCAGCCATGGCTGTTCCGTCGTGGAGCAGGGTAAAAAAGAAATCTCTGCCAAAACGCTCCTTCATACAGGAGGAAAGATATTGGGCGTAATTGGGGGCGATCAGCCGCAGCTTTCCATATCCTCCCCGATTGGCGATTTGCCCGTTTTTTACGTAATTGGCGATGCTTAAAACGATATGCGGGTGAATAAGGAGTCCTCTGCCTTCCACTTCGTGGATGGTACGCGTGATGGTGTCGAGAAAATACCGGTTCAACGCCTGGGCCTCCGCTTCTTCGACCAGTGGATCTTTCACGTCCCATTCCACATGCCGGGATAAAGTTTTTCCAAGGATGATGATATCCTGAACCCGATGGCCGTCCATAATGGCATAACTCCTTTTGATAAAGCTCTGCCCATAGTCGAAGATCAGATTCGCCTGGCCGGTTCGGGAGTCGTCCTGCAGATAAGTAGTGCAGCCCCGCAGACCTGCGTAAGTGGAGTCTTTGCCGAGAACAATCGCATAAGGGCTTTTGCCTGAGGCCCTGAAAACCTGCTCCACATAATATTTTAACTGTTCTCCCAGCGGCGGGCTGGCAAGTCCGCCTACCAATATAATACGCTTCAGGGAACTCCAGTAATTCCATTCTTCATCGCCCCAGTCAGGGCGCGCCCTGCGGTTTGCCGGAGAACCCTCTTTCAGACAAAGAAGGATTACGGCAAGACGTTCGCCAAAAAGCTTCAGTATATCGTGTGCTGCGGCGCGTACATGGGCATCATCGCTTTCCAGACTGTATTCCAGGTGCAAAGGAAGGGATTTTTCCTCAAGGGAGGCGGCCTGGATATGGAGTCTGCCGGCGGCGCTCTTAATTTCCTGAATAAACAGGTCGGTGGAAAAAATATCCTGGGCGCTTTTTCCGGCCAGCGGCTGCGTAACGGTGCATGCCGGCATTTCCGCTATGATTAGTTTATTGATGGAGGCGTTTGTGCTGAGCATGCCTCCCGCTAAAAAAGGATTAAAAATAGTGGCTCCCTCCTTAAAATCATAAGATTGTCTATTTCCATTATACTAAATATGGTGGAAGGTGCAAGAGTGAAAAAAGTTTGTTAATTTTGTTAAAATCAATAAAATAAGTAGAAAATAAAGAAAAAATATGGGAATAAAATGTCGAATATTGGAAATAAAACTCAAAATAACACATAATATGGAGAAAAAGGTAAAAAAATGAAATAAATTATATTTTTTTGAAAAAAAGTGTTGACAAATTAATTTATCATGCTATAATGAATACATAAACAAAACAAATTCACATAGATAAAATACTAAAGAAAGCGAGGTACGGACCACCGAAAACGTAAGTTAATTCATTCATGAAAGGTACGAAAGAGTAAGGTACAAAAGAGATCGTAGTCGAGTACATAAGAAAAAGTAGCGAAGGACAAAGGATAATAGGATAGCAGATGGCAGAAGTGATAAATCAGAATACCATCGGGCAGGAAAAAGATTATCAGCCGTTACAGTACAGGCAGTACAAGAGAAAAATGGAAAGAGTACGAAAGAGAAAAATGAATAGTAAGTAAAAAGCAAAAAAATGGAAAACGGAGGTATAAACCATTGGACAGCATAGTTTAAGAGAGGATATTAATCGAAATGATTGATATCCTCTTTTCATGTATAAAAAGCGCTTAAGGCAACTGACTGCCGTATAGCGCATTGGCGCGGGCCGGACAGGCTTTTTTCCTGCCCGGCCCGCTTATGCCGCTATATGAACCGACTATCGCGGATCGGTTGAAGGGAACGGATAAATTCCTTATAATTCTTATAATATTTTAATCAGGACAGCAAAGGAGGTGAAGGGATGCAGGTGGAGTTAAAGATTGACAGCGCATGCGTGGAACCTAAAGTTATCATTGCGACCGCTTCGGTGACGGAAGAAGTAAATTGGATTTTAAAAAGATTATCGGAAGAGATACCGCAGGTGATTTCAGGGAAAAAAGACGAAAAAATAGAGGTATTGGATGAGGCGGAGATTATAAGGGTTTATGCGCAGGGAGGAAGAGTTTTTGCAGTGACCGATAAGGGGGAATATGTGCTGCGCCTCAGGTTGTACGAGGCGGAGGAGAGGCTGGACAGCCGCCGTTTTGTCCGTATTTCCAATTCGGAGATCATTAACCTGAAAAAAGTCAGTTGCTTTGATCTGAGCTTTACAGGGACGATCTGCGTGAAATTGTCAAACCATACGATGTCATATGTGTCGAGACGGTATGTCTCCAAAATTAAAAAAATGTTGGGAATATAAGTGAGATTCAAGTTTGTGTCTGTACGGCATCCACAAACTTGCCGATGAACTGTCTCAATAAAGTTGGGACAAAAGCCGTGCAGAAATGGAGAGAAGAATGAAAAGAAAAATAATAGCAAGGGGTATCTGGGGTTTTCCGGTTGGAATCGCGATCGGATATTTGATCACTATATTTAGTTCGTTTGTCTGGGGGAACGGATATTATTCGCCTTGTATGCCGGAATTGGTTTCTTCTATGGAAAGTGAGATCCATGCGGTTATGCTGCAGGCGCTGCTTTGCGGAGCGCTGGGGGCCGACTGCGCGGCAGGATCGATAATATGGGAAATAGAGAGCTGGAGCGTGGTAAAGCGGACAGGAATATATTTTCTGGCGATCTGCGCGGTTATGCTGCCGACTGCTTATTTTATGTATTGGATGGAAAGGAGCATAGCAGGTTTTTTAAGCTATTTTGGAATTTTTGCTTTGATTTTTCTATTGATCTGGGTCATCCAGTATATGCTCGGAAGGCGCGATGTGAAAAAAATGAATGAAAATCTTTCAATAGAGAAAAGATGAGATCGGGAAGTTTTGGCGGCCGCCGGAGAAACAGTTGAAATAGATATGGAAATTTTAACATAAATAGGGTATGATAGGCTATATATTATTTTTACGGAGTAGGATATGGGAGAGAAAAGAGAACGAGAATTTGATGAAAAACGGCTGTACAGAAGAAGAAGGAGAATCAGGAACCAGATCATGGCTTATATAACGGTAGGCATATTTTTTGCCGCAATCGTGGTTGGCGTTGTGCTGGGCGTGCAGAAACTGATGGGGTTCCTTGCGGAACGGAAACAGGCGGAAGAAATGGAAAGGCAGCTGGAAGAAATGGAGCAGCAGGATAACGAAAATGCGGTCGTAGAGCCTCCGGCGCCGATAGAGCCGTCTGCGCCGGCGGAACCGGAGCCAGAGGTGGATTGGCTGGAAGAAATGGTGGAAAGCGTGATAGCGCCGATGCCGTTGGAAGACAGGGTGGCCGGTTTGTTTATTGTGAGGCCGGAGGACATTACCGGAGTGGACACAGTGATTACCGCCGGAGAAGGAACCCAGGAAGCTTTGAATAAATATGCGGTCGGGGGTTTGGTTTATTTCAGCCAGAATATAAAGGACAAAGAACAGCTGACAGAGATGTTATCCAAAACCGTCAGCATGAGCAGATATCCGATTTTCCTCGCCGTGGACGAAGAGGGAGGAGCGGTAAGGCGCGTAGGAGGCAGCGGCATTGAGGTGGCTGATGTAGGCGATATGGCGGATATCGGAGCGGGCGGAGATTCGATGGCCGCTTATAATGCCGGGGCGGAGATCGCTTCCTATTTATCTGAACTCGGATTTAATCTGGATTTTGCTCCTGTGGCGGATATCGTGACGGATGTGTCTGCTTCGGCGATCGGAAAGCGTTCTTTTGGCGGAGATCCTGCAGCGGTGGGAGCTATGGTCGGAGCGGCAGTGGCCGGTATAGAAAATATGGGGATCAGTGCCTGCCTGAAGCATTTTCCGGGAATAGGCGCAGTGACGGAAGATACACATGAAGGGATGGCCAAACTGGAAAAAACGGTGGATGATCTGAGGGCTTCGGAGTTTACTCCGTTTAAAGAGGGCATTGATGCCGGGGTGCATTGCATAATGGTAAGCCATGTGTCCGCGCCGAATATCGTTGGGAGCGATACGCCATGTTCTTTGTCGGAGGAAGTGATTACCAATCTGCTTCGGGGGGAGCTGGGGTATGATGGTATCGTTATTACGGATGCGATGAATATGGCGGCCATTACAGAATATTACGGAGCGGATGAAGCGGCAGTGATGGCCTTAAAAGCCGGAGCGGATATGATCCTTATGCCGGAAGACTTTGAAATGGCCTATGAAGGGGTTCTGGCAGCGGTGCAGGAAGGTGTGATTACGGAAGACCGGATATACGAATCCCTGAAAAGAATATACCGCGTAAAATACCGCGACAGGCTGGACCAGGACGGCAATGTGGTGGATGGCATATCGGAAAGCCAGGAAGCGGCAGGAGAAAGCCAGGAAAATATAGAAGAGGAAGAGCAGGATGCTGCCGGAGCAAATGGGGAAGAAACGCTTGAAATGGAAGAACAATAAGAAATGAGAAAATAGTAGTTGACAAATGGAGGAGAGCAGTATAAAATAATATTCGGTGTTACGGTTTGCGCGAGTGGCTCAGTTGGTGGAGCGCGACCTTGCCAAGGTCGAGGCCGCGGGTTCGAGTCCCGTCTCGCGCTCTTTTTTCATGAAGCGGAAATGCTGATAATTGCGGCATTTCTGTTTTTTTGTGTCTGCAAATTTGAAGACAGTTGAAGACAGTCTATAAAGCCTGTCAGATAAGATTAGCTGGTTTAATTCTTTATGCTTACTCTGACTTCTATTTCCTTTTACTTTCCTATTTTAAGTGTGATATAATATTATATAGAAAGTAGGTGAAAAAAAGTGGCTCTGCTCATCAACGATTTAAGAAAGTTGTGTACAGATGATACTATTATAATGACTGCACATGTTATAAAACGGTGCAATGAAAGAAATATTGATTCAGACAGTATTATAAAAGTCATTATGCAAGGCGAAATCATAAAGCAATATGAAGATGATAAACCGTTCCCCAGTTGCCTGTTATTGGGAATGTCAATAAATGGCAAATACTTACATGTAGTCGTTGCAAGCGATAATATCAATTTGCATATAATAACGGCATACTACCCAAGTATTGACGAATGGGAACCGGATTTTAAAACGAGAAAGGGGCGTTAAATATGAATTGTTTTACTTGTGGAAGTAATCATATGATTGAAGCAACAACAATCTATGTTGAAAAATTAGAAAACGGTATCTTGATTGTGAAAAATGTTCCATGTAAAAAATGTTCCCAATGCGGCGAGGAATTTTTTTCAATGGCAATCATGAAAGAAATTGAAAAATTAAGCAAACAGGCAGAAAAAATTATCAGTGAAGTTATGATTATTGATTACAATAAGGCGGCATAGTATGTGCGAAAGCTTGAACCAGAATTGTAATTCCTTCTTTATTTTATGAGCTTTTTAAGGTGTTTGAAGGTTCGAGTCCCGTAACGGTTGCTTCCGTCAGGACATGGCAATCTACTTGTATTAATTTTTCATATTCAGCTCCTGAAATTAAATAGCCGCAAATGTGGAAATCATACAGTCCATCCTCATATAAAATGTATGTAATATTCCCATAATCCGTTTTATCGACCCATAGGTTCATGCAGATTCCGCTTGTATCATCCGCATTCACAATAGAATGGATCGCTGCAAGATCATCTGTATTTTCAGGAACAATGCTCAAATGGTCTACCGTATAAAAATTAGTAGTCTGCCAGAGAGAAATGCGATATTGTTCCGTCTTGCCGTCGTTATTGATGTCGCAGCTTCTATTATAGTCCTTTTCGTTATTTTCCTCCTCGGCTGTTCCATGAGGGAGGCGGGAACCGGAGCGGTAGTCCATGGCCAGCTTTTCCAATACAGGTTCCAGGTTTTGATAGGATGGGTTTTGGAGGTAAGAGGTTTGGACGTTGCGGCCGGATCGTCCTTCTTTTGCTGTGATGGCGATCCATACGCCGCCCTGGTACCTGCCGTTTTCATAACATTCCAGGGAGAGTCCGTCTATCTCCTTTTTTTCAAAGTTCCAGGTGGTTTTTGCCAGATAGTTTTTTTCGTTCCAGCGGATGAAGCGGAACTCTTCCTGGAGGGAGTCCTGCCCGTCTGTCAGAATATAATGACCATCCGGCGTTCCTTTGAAAAGATAGTAGGTGACAAGATGGAGGCTTCCGCCGAGATACTCGCAAAGAAAAATATCTTCGATGCCGTCATTATCCGCATCCGTTTCGATCCATACCCCCGATCCGTCGTAGGTGGATGCGATGGTCAGCATATGTTTTTTGATAGATGCATTCGCTTTGGCTAACTCTTTGATTGTTTCCATATCCAGCAGCCGGTCGGAAATTAAGGGAAGCATAATGTTCCGCATCTCTTCTTTGTCGCCTAAGATATATTGGGAAAGATAAGCGGTCAGATCTTCAGGTACCATTTCGCATCCCCGCCGCTGTTGTTTGTTTTCCAGGAAGAAATCGTATTGTTCCATTATCTGTTCGCCTGTTACATGAGCAAAAGTATTGTTTTCCTCTTTCCAGAGATATCCTTCCAAGTCATAGATGCTATCAGGATGTGGAGAATATTGGGGATCGAGAACCCAATCATTGCATAAAAGGTCGTCGTAGCCGTTCCGGTCAATATCTGCAACTGCCAGATGTTCAGGATTGGAATCGGTATCTTGCACCAGCAGAGGGGATTCGTAAGCTCCGGTGCGATATACGGTTATTTCATTGGGGGAAATCCGGGCGGTGGCAAGCATGGAATGGTCGGTTTGGCGATTCAACAGAAAATAATATTCCCTTTCGCCCATGCTGCTGCCGTAACGAACGGTATGTGAACCGCCGTTCGTAAATACCATCTGTTCGCCGATGAGATCCCGGAACGATTCGATATCGTTATTAAAAGCCGTAATAAGGGGAGAACCTTCCCGGATATGGAACAATTCTTTTCCGCCCGATTCATTTTCGGAAAAAAGAAAATATTCTTCTTCCGATGTACTAAGATTTTCTCCATATATCCAGCATCCTTCGATTTCATCGGTTGTTTGAATGGCTTGGGCCGTATATAGGAGGGGGACCGGAAAATATTCTTTTATTTTAGCGGCTAACTGTAAAGGCGAGTCGGGCATTTGCCGGATTTGATAGGGAGTGATTACGATATCATGTTCATAGCCGTCTTTGTGTGCTTCGATCGTTTCATCATTGGCGCAGATGCCGGCATATTGGGAGTGGGCATCGGTGAGGATGTACTGTTTGGCCCCTTTCCCGGATGTTTCTTCATATATTTCCCAGCCGGGCGGCAGAGTGATTGCCAGACTTCCGATAGAGATCCGTCGGCTCGTTTCCAATGGCTCCTCCAAAAGAACCGGATCGGAAGGAAGGATTTCCAGACCTCCGGTTTGCACAGGGGCAGCAGTGCCGCATCCTGTCAGGGAGGTTCCGGCTAAAAATGTCAGAAATAAAGCTATGATTGGAGGGATATGTTTTTTCATATTTTTTCGACAGTTCCTTTCTTTTTCCTGGTTATCAGTATATAGAAGGGATGTAGCATTTTGGCATCATTTTCGTATCATTTTTGCATCATTTTCAGATAAATGATGTTTTCCGTAATAGTATGACTATGTTCGGATTGGTTTTAACAGGTTGATTGAGGAGATATGGATGAGAGGAAAAAAGATAAGAGCGGTTTATCGTAGGAAAATCATAGGATGGATGCTGGCAGGAACGCTTGCTTTGGCGGGGTGTGCTTCCGGCAGCGGTGCGGAAGAGGAAATAGGCTTGTAATATAAAAAATATGGGGTATAATAAAAGCGATATAAAAAGCAGGAGGAGAATACAATGTTAGAAGTTGGAACGAAGGCACCGGAATTTTCACTACCCGATCAGAATGGGGATATCCATACGTTGGAAGAATACAGGGGGAAGAAAGTCATTCTTTATTTTTACCCGAAGGATAATACGCCGGGCTGTACGAAACAGGCTTGCGGATATTCGGAGCGCGCGCCGCTTTTTATGGAAAAAGGGGCTGTGGTGCTTGGCATCAGTAAGGACAGCGTAGCCTCCCACAAGCGATTTGAAGAGAAGCAGGGGTTGAAGTTTACCATTTTATCGGATCCTGAACTGTCTGCTATCCGGGCATATGATGTATGGCATGAAAAGAAAAATTATGGAAAAGTATCCATGGGCATAGTGCGTACAACGTATTTAATCGACGAGGAGGGCGTGATCATAAAGGCCAATGATAAGGTGAAAGCGGCTGACGACCCGGAAAAGATGTTGGGCGAAGTCTGATGAAAATTATTTTATCCCCGGCAAAGAAAATGAATGTGGACGTGGATACATTGGCCTGTACCGGAAAGCCGGTATTTCTTGCACAGACGGAGGAAATATTGGCATGGATGAGGAAGCTGTCCCGGGAAGAATTGAAACGTCTCTGGAAATGCAATGATAAGATCGCAGAGCAGAATTATAAACGGCTGGAGTATATGGATCTGCATAAAGGGCTGACGCCGGCAGTGCTTTCTTACGAGGGCCTTGCCTATCAGTATATGGCTCCTGCGGTATTTGAGGACGGGCAGTTGGATTACGTGCAGGAACATTTGCGCATTTTATCCGGGTTTTACGGCGTGCTGAAGGCAATGGACGGGGTGACGCCGTATCGGTTAGAGATGCAGGCAAAGGCTTCCATTGGCGGCTGCAAAGATTTGTATGATCTATGGGGGGCCAGGATCTATGAGCAGGTCAGGGATGAAAGTGGAATCATTCTGAACCTGGCTTCCAGGGAATATTCCAAATGCGTCGAAAAATATTTGACGGAGGAAGATACATATATTACATGCATATTCGGAGAAATGGCCGGCGGTAAATTTATCACCAAAGGAACCTACGCGAAAATGGCAAGAGGAGAGATGGTGCGGTTCATGGCAGAAAGAAAAATCGAGAAACCGGAAGAAATCAGGGAATTCCGGGGGCTGGGCTATGTGTTCAGAGAGGATATGTCAGGAGATACGGAATATGTGTTTGAAAGAATGCCCTGAAGTCGTGAGACATTCAGGGCATTGTATGGCTTAATATACGATAGCGTATACGCCGAACACGTTTGTATTAACCGTCAAAGTTTTGGGGTCGGTATCGGTATCTGCAAATAGTTTGTTAAGAGTTGCTTTTTCCTGATAACCTCCTTCGATAGTTGAAAATTTATAAATAGATTCTAGACAAGTCGAGTGAAAAAGTTGTCCGAGGACAACAAATATGCAGGAAGTGAAAAAATAAATAAAAAAAAGAATAGAAAAGAAAATGATTCTTATTGTATGAATCCATTTCTGTTAAATGAAATCAGGCATCAGGATATGGAACGAGTTTTTGTTCTCATCATGCGGGCAAAAAGAAAGGGAGATTATTTTATTTGGGATGTTTTGAGTTTTCTTGTATCAGAAATACAACTTCGGCTGCCAGAGTATGAATGTATAGGAGAAATTGTATGAATTATTTATGGGAAGCTTTATTGAAAGCGAAAGAAGAGGGAATTGATATCCATAAGCTGAAATTTAAAATAGCGAAATCTTATAGCCCTTATTTAGAATTGGCACAGGAAGATTTAAACAATATACAAATAAAAGAAGATATTCCGATAGAACTCAACCCATATTATCGGTTTGAAGAAATTTTTAAAGAAATAACATCACAGGAATTAGAGAGATATCCAGATTTACAGCAGGGGTTATTTCAGATTTTAATCGCTATGATAGGAGAGAATGATTTAAAGAGGGGAACGAATCGGGCGGAATATGAAAAAAAATTTCTGTATCAGGATATCATGTCGGGGTGTTATAAAGAAGAAATGAAACAGGCATTTTTGTATTTTACAAAAGAACAGCAGCAAATAATTTTAGAAGGGATGAGGCATTTATATACTATAGGAGCATCCATTGATCTGTTAAGACATATCCTTATTTCTCTATTTCCCGATTCTATTTTGTATCATCATAAAAGTCAAAATAAACTTCTGATTTATATCAGAGAAGAAAAGACAGAAGAAATAGAAAAACAGGTAAAAACGGTGTGTGAGTTATTTGGGGATCTGAAATATAACATAGAAATTTATTATCAATATCATTTCGCTATTTTAGGAGTGGACGATACTTGCAGGATAGATGAAATAGCGCTTTATGGAGGGAGCAACGATGTTTAAGAGCGAATATCCAATCTTTGTACATAAAAACATATTAAAGATAGAAATGCTAGAGAAGATACGGGATTATCCTAGAGATTTTTTGGATATTTTCTATCAAGAGTATAGCGATGGGGTTTTAGAAGGATGCGAAGTGGAGGTAAAAGAACATTTTCTTTTGCTTCATCCGGGAATTATTTTATTTCATCAGAGGATGTATTGTTCTAAAGAATATCAAAAGATTCCTTATTCTGCCACGGATTGCCTGATGTATTTGAAAATAAGATTTTTTGACGAAGAGAAAGAGATAGAGGGTGTGAAATATCTATCGGAGATTATATTGAGTGAAGAAGGGATAAATCAAAGGGATGAGATAGAATTATGCAGGTTTCATCTACAAAAGAAGGCGAAACTTCGGAGTGAATATCAGGATTTTGCGGATTTCTCCACAAAGTATAATACAATAAATCGAATCTATGTTCCTTATGCAGAAAAAAAGATGAGTACATTATGGCCTTATTTATTAGAATATTTTGCAAAGAAAAATATGAAAAAACAAAAGTTACAGACAGAAGACGTCATATTTTGTATGAATATTCTGCGCGATAAAAAAGCTGTTTCTAGAGATCTGATTATCACATATATAGAAAAGAAAACAGAAAGAGAAGTGAAAGATTTTGATAATTATAACTTATATTTAGAACTATTAAAGATATTACAAGAGGGTTCTTATGAAGAAAAGAAGAAAGAGCAGAGAGTAAGAAAGCCATATAAAATTATAGTAGATTAAATAGGTGATTGAGAAAGTTAAAAGGGGGACGCTCCGGCAAGGACGTATTC
>OFGM01001036.1_pt1 | contig 19125 bp, 21 predicted proteins | sample 1521741 | NCBI WGS metagenome assembly OFGM01 (sample SAMEA3504079, study PRJEB24116) | mouse gut metagenome | biome: mouse gut; feature: mouse-associated habitat; material: faeces | place: Denmark | collected 2011
GCGAGAGCGCGGCTTCGTTGGAATACTTCCTTGCCGGAGCGTTCCCCGTTGGTCAAAAAACAAACTGATCTGTATTTTATATTTCATTTTTTTGTTGTTTTTCTAACTTCACTTTCTGGCGGAGTTCTTTAAAGAAATTTTTTAAAATCAAGCTGCACTCTTCTTCTAAAATCCCTATTTCTATTTCCGCCTGATGGTTGAATTGAGACATTTGTAAAAGATTTAAAATAGAACCAGCACATCCAGCTTTTGGATTCATACAGCCAATATATACCTTTCTCATTCTGGCTTGAATAATCGCTCCTGAACACATCTGACATGGTTCTAATGTTATATAAATATCACAGTTTTCTAAACGCCAATCCCCCATATATTTACTCGCTTTTCGGATAGCATTTAACTCCGCATGGGAAAGAGTATTTTTATCTATTGTCCTTCGGTTATAGCCTCGACCAATTATTTTGCCTTCATAAACAATCACACATCCGATGGGAACTTCTCCTACGGAAGCGGCTTTTTTAGCGAGGCGCAGCGCTTCTTTCATATATCGTTGTTGTTCTGTCATTTTTTCTCTCATTTCTATATGAATTTTTCTATTATCGTTTTTATGTTGATTCTATCATAGATCTGAACATAATAACAGTCAACTAGATGAATTTATTTTATGAAAAAATCTTCATCTGCTAAAATGGAATAAAAAATAGTATCAAATTTTTGACCTTGTTTTATTATTGTTTCATAGTTTTACACCTCTTATAGTAAAATCTTTCTGAAATTCATTTACTTTCTCTGGTTTTTAGATATAATAGAAATAGAAATCTAAAGTATTCTTGAAATTTCAATAATTCTATATATCTAACTGTACCAAATGGTACAATTATAAGAAAGGATGATTTACATGAACTTAGCAAAAATTTCTGCCAATGGGCAGATTACTGTTCCTGCCGAAATACGCCGTGTGCTTGGTCTAAAATCTGGAGATAAAATCTTGTTCTTTCAGAATCCAAATGGTGAGATTGTCATCAACAATGCTTCCGCACAGGCAATTTATAAAGCCCAGAAAGCATTTGAGGGTGTTTCTGAACAAATGGGCGTGTATAATGAAGATGACGTACAGGCATTAGTTGACGAAGTACGTTATGGAAAGGGAAAAAAATGAAGATACTTGTGGATACCAATATTCTGATTTCCGCCGTACTGTTTCCATATTCAAAGCCTGCTAAAGCATTGGTCTATATTACTGAGAATCACGAAATGGTCTTATGCGATCAGAATCTGACAGAGCTTCGTGAAGTTCTTAACAGGAAAGCTCCACAAGCTCTGCCTGATGCGGAAGTATTGCTGACGGAATTATCTTACGAGTTAATCCCCGCAGCTTATCCATCACTATTAAATTTTCTTTTTATCATTCTATACATAATATTGCGCTTGTGCTTGATACATATCCGCAAAGATACCATTTAATTTCATTAATTGTTCAAAATTTCCATACTCTGCGATTTTTCCGCCATCTAATACCGCTATTTTATCACAGATACTCACACTCGATAAACGATGTGAAATAAAAATCGTTGTATGCTCTTTGGAGATGAGTTTAAAACTTTTGAATACTTCATACTCTGATATCGGATCTAATGCTGCTGTTGGTTCGTCTAGGATAAAGATATCGGAATTTTTATAAAGTAATCTGGCTATCGCTATTTTCTGCGATTCTCCTCCTGATGGTTCTATCCCTTCCTCGTCAAAATAATTATATAACACTGTTTCCCATTTTTTATCTGTTTTTTCTATCAATGCATTTGTTCCTGATACCATACACGAATTTTCTAGTCGCCCTGACTGATAATCTTGTCCGCATAGCACATTTTCTTTTATTGTCCCACAGATTAACTTAAAATCTTGAAATATTGTGCCTATTAACTTGATGTATTTCTCATATGGAAGGGTATTGATATCTATATCATTCACATAAATATGACCTTCTGTGGGCTGATAAAAGCGGCATAATAACTTAATCAACGTAGTTTTCCCCTGCCCATTCTTGCCGACAATTATCATTTTTTCTCCCGGATGTATCGTCAGATTCACATTTTTTAAAATATCATTTTCTGTATTCGGATATCGAAAGGATACATCTTTAAATGTGATGGTAACAGGCTGTTTTATGTCTGGCAGCTTGTCTGCTTTTTCCTCTAAATCCATATACATAAATTCCCTCAAAGAAGTGGCAAATATATTCTGCTTTTTTATTTTTCCTCTTAAATCAATGATGGACTGAATCGTTTCAGAAAAAGCGAAAATAGAGGAAACATAAAAGGTAAAATCTCCCACACTGATTGTTTTGTCCACCACCTGATAAATAATAATGAGATAGATAAAAACGGTCTGTAATGCGATGAAAAACAGATTAATACTGTCCCCGATTATCTCTATATATCTTAAATGTGCATCGGTTTTACTCTCTACCGCCACCAATTTTTTCAATTTTTTTATAATCCATGTTTCCAATCCATGCACTCGCAGTTCTTTCGCTCCCGAAACATCTTTAGAATAATTGGTCAAATATCCTTCTTTTCTCCAAAGAGAAGATAAGATCTGAAAGCGGCGGTTGCTTTCTTTTATGTTAAAATAATTGACCACATTTTTTACTATACAGGGAATCACTGCTAAAATGGCGATTAAAAAGTTAATCTGTAATACAATTCCGATACAACCTGCTACCTTACAAATATATTCTATCATTTGAAAGATATCATCTATATAAGATGATAAACTTTTTCCTTTGTTCGCTAACTCTATCATATTTTGGATTGAATTTGTTTCTAATTTTCCATATTCTATCCGCATCGCTTTTTCTGAAAATATCAGCTTAAACTTCTTCTCAAATTCACTCTCTTCTGTCTGTAGTTTCGTCTGAATGATATTTTGCATGATTCTGGATAAATATAAAGCTCCCAAAAGAAATAACAATCTTGTTATCAAAAAAGACAGATTATCCCTTGCTGTGAGTAAATCATCTAAAATTACTTTCACTAATATCATCGGCAAAAAGAGATTTATCATAGAAAAAATAATATTTCCTATCTTAAAAAACAATATTTTTTTATTTAATTTAAAACAAACTTTTATCCCAAATATGTAATTTTTAATTTCCTGTTTTCCCATACTCTTCCCCCACTTGCAGATAACCGCTCGCCTGCTTCTCAAACAAAGATTGATAAAAGGTTTCCTGTTCCATTAATTCTGTATGTGTTCCAAATTCGATCAATTTTCCTTTTTCAAAAACTGCAATTTTATCACAATACCTCGCACAAGCGAGTCTATGAGAAATATAAATTGCCGTTTTTCCTTTGGAAATATCCTTTATATTCTGATAAAATTGATGTTCCGCCAGAGAATCTAACGCAGAGTTCGCCTCATCAAAAAGATAAATATCAGCCTTTTTATAAATGGTTCTTGCTAATGCTATCTTCTGTAATTCTCCTCCAGAAAGTTCGATTCCATTATCATCAAATTCTTTATATAAAGTGGTATTCTCCTTATTCGGCAGCCTTTGCATCTTCTCTTTTAACATTCCTAAATCAATCGCTCTATCCAGCCGTTCTCTCTCTTCTTTCTGATTTAACACAATATTTTCTATAATCGGGAAGGCAAATAATTTATAATCCTGTAATAACACACCTAATATCTTCGTATATTGTTCTTTGCTAATAGAGCAAATATCCACTCCGCCTATCAGAATCTTCCCCTTAGTCGGCTCATACAGTTTGCATAATAATTTTATCAATGTTGATTTCCCTGCTCCATTGACTCCAACAATCGCCAGACTCTCTCCCTGATTTAATTTAAAATGAATATCCTGCAATACATACTTATCACTATTGGGATATTGAAAACTCACATGCTGAAATTCAATCGAATAATCAGATAATGTCCGAGTTTCTTTCTCTTCCTTCTGTTTATCCGTTAAAACAGCCTGATATTCTTTTAGTAAATCAATATTCTTTGCCCAAAACTGAAATTCATCTGCAGAATGTAACACTTCTTTTAAATACTCCATAAAATTAGGAGTTATCGTTAAATACATGGAAAATGTGCCTAATGAAATTTTATTCGCCAGATAAGACAGAATTATCATGATATAAATAAAACAATCCCCCAAAAAAGATAGAATCATTCCCAGAATATTCAGAAATATTATCTTTTTATGATGTACTTTTGTCAGAGAAATCCCCTGTTCACTTGCTGTACTGAACTTATCCTTGATCAGATGATTCATCTGATTAATTCTGATATCCTTCCCATAAATATGGTCAGTTGCAATTTTAAAAAAATAATTGATTCTTCGGGAAATAGGAGCTAGATTATGATTATAATTATAATTTTCCTGATTCATAAAATGTCCTAGCAGATAATTGAAAATACTCAGTACTAAAATTCCAAGAAGCAAACTAAAATGCAGCCTTATAATCAAATAACCATAAAGAACTACTTGAATGACATTTTCAATAAAAAAAGAAATAAAATACAAATAATCCGTAGGTCGGATATTACTCTTCACCTTCTGCTGAAGATCTAGAAACTTACTATCCTCTATCTTTTGATAATCACAATAAACATTCGTACATAAATGCTGAACACCTGTAAGAGATGATAATAAATTATAATAATGACTCCATATTGTCTGTATAATATTATAAGATAAATTCAATATCATGGTAGTAATCGCCATAACACAGACAAGAGTAGTCAAATATTTGATATCCCCTCCATTTGTCAATTCATCAATAATTAATTTCGGAAAAATGACGAAAATTAACGGACGTATTACATTTAATATAATTTTTATCGGATATACAAGTAAAACAACAGGTTTTAAAGATATGATATACTTTATCATAAAACATAAATCTTTTATATATTTCATAACACTTCACTATTCAGGTAAACTTATAAACAAAATCTTCATACCTTCACATTTTAATAGTATCATAAGTAAAACACTATCAGATCGCACAATATAATTTTAAAAAAGTTTTCAACATCTTTATAAGCCTATCCTGAAATCCCCCTTTCTTTTATTATTTTCTATTTGCTTTCATTTGTAATCATTTTTAACTTAAAAAAGTATCATTCTCCTTTCCCTTCAACTCACTTATAAATAATTATAAACTGAACAGTAAGTTATCTTTATCTTATCAAAAATATTTATTAATGTCTATCAATTAATACTTGAATCACATGGTAAACGCCTTTTCCACATGGAACAGGCGTTTTTATTGTCTGGCAGATGAAAGAGAGCTGATAATGTGGCAATACAACCCATACTTGACCCTAAAGGACTGATTTCTCAAATGTTATTCTTGCCTTGGTACTGCACCTGATATAGTATAATAAAGTTGTAACGCTAAACAGAAAATAATGATATACTTAATAAACAAAAAGGACAGAAAAGCAAAATATAGGGAGCAAAAAAAGCAGTCAAAAAACAAGATACTCCAAATATACCATAAATACTCTGGAAACCTGGAATACAGAATGATGAAGGTTTATTTATTGCAAGCAAAAATAAGTTTAAGCAATACAACTGTATTAAAATATATGTAGGAGCTAAGAATCAAATCCACGGTAACGCTCAAAAAGTCGACATACAAAAAGGGGAAGTGTGATAAGAAGTTTGAAAGCTGCCTAGACAAAGAATTCTATGTAGAGAAGCCAAATGAAAAATGGTGTATGGATTTCACCTATATTTTTATGGAAAAGTGTTACAAAAAAGCTTGACCATCTCAATATCTGTAATTTGGGCTAATTAATAATTGGTTTAGGTGGTACAGACAATCCCTCTGACACAAAGATAGCTTCGTATAAAAAATCTTGAAGTAATCTATCTTCTCCCTCTAATATTGTTCTAATATTATAATTTATAATTATCTCTCACAATCTCGATTTTCCAGTATGATAAACTAGAAATTGTTATCTTAGCTTAATCCTTATAGTAATTCAGCATATACTCATAAATGTTTCTGGTTTGTTCTTCATCTCCCCAACATAAAGGTTCATCAGCATAACGCAGAGTCCAAAATGGCTCTATATTCTGGATGTTCCCTGGAAGACTTTCCCACAAGCTATACATTTGACTTGCAAAACGCTTTATATCCGAACAATTTATATAAACCGCATTTAATTTGCTCATTAAAATTCTGCCAAATTGTTCAAGATCAAGATTATTATAATCAATATGTGTTCTCACATAAATAATGGCTTTTTTAATGTCTGTTTCCCATTCCAAATAGAGCAAATCATCGCTTTCGGGGGTACGGAGAAATAATTCATCAAGCCGCTTATTGTACTCATTTTCTGTTACTAATTCCTCATAAAGCAAAATCGCATAAACCAACAATTCCTCCATGATAACACTCTCCAATTCTGATTTGCTTCTTTATATATTCGTTATTTCATCGCATTAGGAATATATTTCGATGGTTTTGCAATAAGTAACAAATATACTCCCCATATCAATTTAACTGTCGCATCAGCAATGCAAATAACCGAAACTGGTATACTTGGAAACATATAGCCCATTGTTGTGATAACTATACATACAATCCCCAACACTACCATACTCCAACCATGTATAAAAAACCACAAGAAGAAATGTATCGATGTTGCCATCAGCACCCCTAGCCATATCTGCCTCCAATGCCATCCGGGGATAAACGGACCAGCAATACAAAACATCAATATGAACAACGCAGCAATTGAAAAATAAATCATCTTTATCTGATTTTTGGAAATATCTCCCTGAGAGAGTTTCTCTCTGACTTTTTTGTTTACATTAACGCCAAAAAAGCAAATGTAATAGCCTATCAGAAATACAAACGGATTAACAAAGAACTTACCACCACAAATAACAGCTATTATTAGTACAATTCCGATAAGAATCAGCCATAAACCACATTGTTTTTTATGATTGAATTCCAGTGTTTCTTTCATTTCCTTCCTCCTATAAATTCCAGTTTATCCTTATTTTTTCATCAATCGATGTTTGAATCCCCTAATCTTTGCACCATAACGACTTGAATATAACAAACTCACCAAAAGCATTCCAACTGCAAATCCCTGTACAATATCCAATCCTATTCTAACTGTTGAATTATCATAAAGGCTTGTATCTTTAATGAAGATATAGGCTAATACTAAAAGTAATGCTATTCCATTACATATACATACACGCTTATGGTATCGTTCCGCTTCTGTATTTGTATAATCTACTGCCCGCAATACCGTTTCTTTCATTTCTTTATCCATATTCTCGCTTTTCCTTTCTCCATTTAGAATTTCCCGTAGGTCAACTTCGTAATAATCTGATATTTCATCAAAACATCTAAATCTGGCATATTATTGCCATTCTCCCAACGGGATATTGTTCTGTTTGATACATGAAATTTTTCTGCAATTTGTTCTTGGGTAAGTCCTTTTTTCTTACGAAGTTCTTTTAAAAATCTTCCGATTTTTACTTGATTCATTATTTTTTCCTCCTTTCAGAAAAAATTCTATCAAAAATGTCTGATAGCAAACACGACACAAAGCGAGAAATGCCTTATTTTACTATCAGACAAGGTATATCTGGTACTAATTATTAATATATATGCTTTAATTTATCGCCAAATTTCGATTTGTTGAATTGTACTCGCACCAATATTATTATTTTACCACAAACGCATACACAATTTCAATATAATTTCCTCCTTTTTTGTTATGTTATTTATCTCTAAAAGCAAAAAAGGTAGCTGATTACCTATTAGGATAAGCTGCTACCAAAAGTAAAAATATTTAATTTTATATATTTGCTCTCTGCCTTGTCCCTGCCAATGGAAAATTATCTTCGTGTATAGATTAAATCTGTCATACCATTATACGACCGTGTATTAAATAATCTTAACTTAATCTCATGTTGTGCATTTTCAAAAAGTCGAATACCAGAGCCTAAAAGTATTGGAATTATAGTAATGTAATAGTAGTCAATTAAATCTTCATTTACTAACTGTTGGATGAGATTAGCCCCACCACATATCCAAATGCCTTTTCCATTTTCTTCCTTTAGCCTTTTTACCAAACCAACAGGATTTGTATTTTCAAATCGGATTTTATCAGAAGAAATATTCTCTTTATGTGTAATAACATAAGTTATAAAACTGTTATATACCCACTCTTTAGGAGAAAGTTCAGTAACAATTTGATGATAAGTATTCCACCCCATTAAAATGGTATCAATATCTTTTACAAACTCGGAATAGGTATCAATATTTTCGTTATCGTTGCCCTGTCCTTGCAGCCAGTCAACACCGCCTTTACTATCTGAAATATATCCATCAAGGCTCATTGCAATAAATAAACTAACTTTTCTCATGTTTTTTATCTCCTCAAATCATAATTTACTGAATTATTTAATGCTATTATCTTATCATAAACGCACACACAATTTCATTAAATAATGCTTAATTGTTTTGAGTGTTCAGTGTTCTAGCTCGTTGCTTTTCTTTACCTGCAACTTCTTAATACAGTATCCAATACAAGAGGATAATCCCATAGGCACGAACTTAAAAGAAAATTGCACAAGAAACCAGTAAAATTAAGAATTATCAATTTCATTCATATAATTCTGTAGTTTTAAACCTTCCTCAAAGCCAATAAAATTACAACTACATTATTTTAATTAATAAAATAACTATTTATATAGCTGAACGATAAAACCAAATTACACTTTAAATTCCATCAAACATTGCATGTTTTTTTCATTTCTGTTATATTATAAATTATATAAACTGTCAGTTTAGAAAGCAAATAAAATAGAAAACCCTAACATGCTTTTCAACGACAGTACAAGAATGGAGATTATTTTATTATGAAAATCATTTATGAAACGGAACGTTTATTCCTTCGGATTTTAAATGAAAGCTATTATATGCAAGTTCTCACCTTCCTTTCCAGAAATCGAGAACTCTTTGACCAATATGAAATAGATAAGCCATCTTTTTATTATACAGCAGATTATCAAAAAAGGTTATTACAGCAAGAGTATAACCAAATTATGAAAGGAAATCGGATTCGTTTCTATATATTCTTAAAAGAAAACTCACAGCGCATCATTGGAACAGTATCTTTTACAGATTTTCATAATGTTTCACAATCCTGTCAGATAGGATATAAATTTGACCCTAATTATCACCACCAAGGATATGCCTATGAAACGATTTCCCATGCCCTTTCCTTTGTGATTCCAGAATATAAACTTCATCGAATAGAAGCCTATATTCAACCTAAAAATCTCTCTTCTATTCATCTAGTAGAACGATTAGGTTTTGAATTAGAAGGAACAGCAAGAGAATATGCCTGTATAGGTGGAAAATGGCTCAACCACTTACAATACTCCTTTATCTGCCCATAAATACTCCCTTTACCCTAAATTTTGTCAATCATTATTTATCATATTATAATAAATACCCTTTCTTCACCTTTGTTTCCACATCAAAACTATTCCTAGAACAGCCAAAAAAGTAACAATTTATGGAAAATATACCTTAGCTAGACCCTTGTAAAACGTTGGCACTTAATGAGCAGTTTCGCAAGAAGCTGCGAATTTAGTACCACTACGTCTGGAACGGAGCGAAAGCGCGTCTGGCGTGGTATATTCTCTATAAATTGTGACTCCACTGAACAGTTCCTCATAATATCCGCTATAATGAACATTTTAATGCTCCTGTATCTTCCACAATGCCATTGGATGATTACTGATCCGCCTGACGACCTTTCCATCGTCAAAAAGCAGTTCCGGGCAATATTCCCTTTCCTTGAATTTTCTCAAAAAATTCTGTTCATCCGCTGTAAGGATCATTAACCCCGACAAAAATTCCTTTACACGATTCTTTATTTTTTTCAACTCTATAAATTCTCCCTTTTGAATGACAGGAAGGAGATCTGTCCTTATTTTTCTGATGCTGATCTGGTCGATTACATTCACATCATATCTTTCCGGAATTTCTTCTTGTGATATGGTCGTATAAAACACCACCGATTTTCTCAGCATCTCATATTCGTCTTTAGAAAACAGCCCCATATCGATCATGTTATATGTATCATAAAGATCCCTTGCTGCTGCTAGACTGAGTAATGCGTTGATCTTTGTCGCAAAAAGTTCAACAGGTGAAAACACGGTGATCAAATGCTCCATATGGATCACATCCGATAAAACAGACTTGTCTTCCAGCTCAAACAAATGGCTTCTCAGTGAATAATTTATTTCTACTTTGATATTATCTCTTATCCCTCCCAGATTTATATAAATAAACACAAAAGAATCTAGGCTATGACGGCTTCTGCTTTACAGATTCAGGTTATACCCCTGTGTCTGCATAAATTTTTTCAGATCTTCTGAAATCTTCTGCCTTTGCTCCAACATCTCGTCCCGGTTTCCTTCAGAACAATAATCCAGATCGATATCAACCGATAATCTGGGAAGATGGAATACTGTCAGATTGATAGCTGTTCCCCCTTTCAATGCAAGACAGCCTTTCATAATGGGATTACTGTTAATATAATCCAAGGCTTCACTTAAACGTACTACTTTTTCTAGGGTATCTCGGATAAAATTTTGCTTATTCGCAATTTCTGACAATTCTATCTTTGTATAATGAAACAAGCGATTCTCCTCCTTCGTTTATAAGCTGCATGATATCTTCTGGTATACATAAATTCCATTCTTTTGAAAATATACTCTTTTCTTCTTTCAGATCGTGATAGAGATAACGCGAACTGTTCCCTATGTTCTTTTTACAGTAATCAAAAAATCCATCTGACAATTTCATCTGTGGATAAAAAGATAAAAGGTATCCTGCTTTCTGTGCTAGGAACTGATTATGGTACTTTCCGAGATATGTGGTCAGTCTGCCCTCATCCAGTACGGTAATCATCTCCAGGCAGCGCAGCAGTTCTTCCAGCCCCCCGACCTTATCAAAATCCTTTATATTATCAAGCACAGTCCTCTCTAGGTCTGTTACCCGTATCGTTTTTTGCAGTGATACCCCAAAATCCCTTTGTGTTTTCATACAATGATACCACCGCCCGTCAAAATCAAATTCTCGAAACTCCCGTCCTGTGGAAACATATATATCGGAGAAAACCTGGTTTGCAAGCCCATAAAATTCAAAAGCGGAATGATGGGAAATATAACTATTTTCTGTTATGGACGAAGCAATCTCAAAAGGAGTTGCAACAGCCTCTTTCGTTTCCAGGCTTATTGTGGCATAATAATTACGGCGTATTGACTGCAGCAGCCCCTTTTTCTTTAGCGTGTATAATATATTCTTGGTCTTGCGTTCATCTCCAAATATTTTTGCCGCATCATCAAATGAAAAACATTTTAACTGTAGCAATTTTTCATAGTATTTAAGCAGCATAAACTCCTCCTTTTCTTTAATAATACAGCAATAATCATTTTATTTCAAGACTAACGCACAAAAAATAAAGTATTGTTTTTATGATACCTGATTTCTCTCATTTTTCCCAAATAAACCTGCTGTATTCGTTTCCCCAGACCTGCCGGTTTTTTTGAGAAAGTAAAAATTGGCACACTATTGGTCGGGCATTGGCAGATAAGTAATAGTTAACTACAACAAGAAAACTCAAATATCCAAAAACGAAATATGCGCAAAGGAAGTTTATTAAAGTACTATTTAAAATATTAAAAATTCCGAGATGAAATTGAAACTAGCGGGTAAATCAAAATATCTGCAAAACAACCACTATGAAGAAAACAATGGCTAAAGGACTAAAACAACCAATAAACAAATATATTCTTTAGAACAGCCAAAAAAGTAACAATTTATGGAAAATATACCTTAGCCAGACCCTTGGAAGACGTTGGCACTTAATGAGCGAACCCTCTGGGTTCGGCGAATTTAGTACCACTACGTCTGGAACGGAGCGAAAGCGCGTCTGGCGTGGTATATTCTCCATAAATTGTGACCCCTTCGCCACCCTCTCTCCCCTCTTTCAAAAAAACTAATCCCTTTATCCCTTATCTAAACCAAAAACAAAGTCCCTGCAAAATAAATCTTAATCCCCATGAATCTATAACCCCTCAATCCATAGACAACATAAAATCTATCTTACAGCGACCCTACTCTTTCTATAATCTAACCCTTTGATACCAATATCCAAATTGCCCCGTCTTTTGTTTACAAGGTATTACCGTCTTAAAAGAATCAAACCCAAACATAGATGCCATAAACTGTTCTTTATTATGATACATACCGGGAATCCCCAAAATATATTCATTCTCTTTTAATCTAGCTAATAATAAATACCTAAAATTATAATACCCATGCAGAAGGAAACTATTATTTCCTAACACCCAATTTTCCTTTGGCAGATTTTCCAGATCTTTTAAATCTATTTTTAAGCACATAATATCTGGCTCATCTTCAAATGCAATCACCTTCGGGAACTCATTCATCAATCTCTCCCACAGCTTTTCTCCCCTAGCCTCCTGTGTTTTTAATTTTTCCTCTTTTACCTTTTCCTCTGCTTTTAACATCGTTTTTCCTAAACTTTCTTGTATTTCTCCCCCTTCCTCTTCTAACTGCACCCTTGATATTTCCTGTAACTTTGTATCCTCCAGACTCCCCTGTATTTCCTCCCCATTCCATTCCATTTCTCTCCCCGCAATTTCCATCTGTTTCTCTACTTCCACTACTTCTCTTTCTATTTTCTTTTCTTCCCTCTTTTGCATATTCCCCCGCATTTCCGTGTATATTTCTGTCCTTCCTAATGGCAGTTTACTTTCTCTTTTTTGCTCCTGCACAAAAGGAATCTGTCTTTCCCTCCTATTTTCCTTCTTTTGTATAATAGGTGCTTGTAATGCCAAATCTTGTATCACCACAGTTTCTTCTTTTCCTTTTAAATCCACAACATCTAAAATAGAAGGGCTTGAAGTTTTCTCTTTTTCCGGAAATTTTATGATAGATGCAGCACTAATCATCTGATTCTCCACAGAATCCTTCTCTCCTAAAGTAAATTTCTCTACAGATAATCCATGATCATCCCATCCAGATGCATATACCTGCCCACTCTGTTCAGAACTCTGTATCAATATTCCTCCCATCTGATTCAAGTTATATCCAGAACTTTTAATATTAGAAGAATCACTGACATCTCTAAATTCTCCCATTCCGTTCTTAATCACAAAGCTTCCTATATAAGTCCCTAATAACTGCTCCCCGTTCCGACGAAATAAATAAACTTTCTGTTCTTTTCCATTTCCAGCATATGCCCCTTTTAAATTAATAAAAAGTCTGCACTGTCCATTTCTAGACTCCACCTTTGCAAACCCCACATTTTTATTCTTTATCCCTTTATCATAGGCATATATGTATGAAACAAATCTCTTATACTCAGACAAAACGCTTCCCTCCCTTTTAGACTATTCTATGCGGAAAGAAAGCGTTTTATGACTTGTCTTTTATTTTCTATTTTTCCTTTACCAAAATATCTGTCAATCGGGCAAATTGTTCTAAATTGAGCGCCTCACCCCGAATTGTAAGCGGCAGCTCCATCTGTTTTAAAGCCATCTCTATCTCTTCTTTTTCATAAGACAAATCAGAAGCATTTCTTAAACTATTGATTAATGTTTTTCTCCTCTGATTAAAAGATGCCCTTATAATCTGAAATAATGCAGCTTCATCTTTTGTCTTCACTGGCGGCTGTTTATGCCGCGTCAATTTTATTACAGCAGACCCCACATTAGGTCTGGGAATAAAACAATTCTGGGGAACATTTGCCACAATCTCTGGCTCTGCATAATATTGTACCGCTAAAGATAACGCCCCATAATCTTTTGTTCCCGGTCCTACCTGCATCCGTTCTGCTACCTCTTTTTGCACCATCACAATCATACTCTCTAATGGCACATGTTTTTCAAACAATCCCATAATAATAGGAGTTGTAATATAATATGGAAGATTAGCAACTACTTTAATCGGCTTGCCCTGATTGTGTTCATTTACTAAAGTATTGATATCCACTTTTAAAATATCTTCATTCCTTATTATAATATTAGAATAACCAGAAAGCGTATCTTTTAAAATAGGAATCAAATTTTTATCTATCTCTACTGCGATCACCTCTCTGACAACCTCTGCTAGATATTGCGTCATCGTTCCAATTCCCGGCCCTATTTCTAAAATACAATCTTCCTCCGTCAGATCAGCCGCTTTCATTATTTTTTCTATTACATGTTCATCGATTAAAAAGTTTTGCCCAAATCTTTTTTGAAAATCAAAATTATATTTCTGAATAACTTGGATAGTATTTTTAGGATTCCCTAATACAGCCATCTACTTCATTCCTCTTTCTTATAACTAATACTTTAATCACTATCATTCCAATCCCCAACAACAAAAACCTCTCTAACAATCCATCCGATATAAATGCAACGCATTTTGATAGGTCTGTTCTCTTACCATATTCTCTTCTATTTGTTTCAAACTCGCTATCTCCTGCACTACCCTAGGCAAATATAGAGAACAATTCCTTTCCCCTCTTCTTCCTTCTGGAGCTAAATAAGGGCAATCTGTTTCTAACACGATACGTTCTAATGGAATCTGCTTCACCACTTCTTTTAATTTCTTCGCATTTTTAAAAGTGACCACTCCACCGATTCCGATATAAAATCCCATCTGTATATATTCCCTTGCCATCTCTATAGAATAAGAAAAACAATGAATAACCCCACCGATTTTCTCTGCATGTTCTTGTTTCATAATCTCTAATGTATCCTGTGCAGCTTCTCGGCTGTGAATAATAATAGGAAGAGATTCTTCCCTCGCAATTTTTAACTGCTCCCGAAACCACTTTTTCTGTATCTCTTTTTCTGGCTCTCCCCAATAATAATCCAACCCGATTTCTCCAATCGCTACTATTTTAGGAAGTTTAGAAGATTCTCTAATCCAATTCATATCTTGATCGGTCAATTCCTTTGTTTCACTTGGATGCACTCCTACCGCTCCATAGAGAAAAGAATATTCTTGTGTCAATGCGATTGTCATCTTACTAGAAGCGATATCCGCGCCCACATTTACAATCCTTTCTATCTGATTTTCCTTAAGACTCCCAAGAATTTTCTCCCTGTCATCATCAAATACCTCATCATCATAATGAGTATGCGTATCGAAAATCATTTTTTCCTCCTAAACCATAAAAAATATATTTTTATGATATCTCCGCTCCAGATGGCATAGGTTTTTCTGGTGTCAATAATGCCAACTGTCCGTTTTCATCTTCTGCACACAATAACATTCCTTCAGAAACTACTCCCGCTAAAGTAGCAGGTTTTAAATTCACAAGCACCATGACTTTCTTTCCCACCATTTCTTCAGCAGAATAATATGCCTTGATGCCAGATACAATCTGTTTTACCTGATTCCCTATCTTCACTTGAGAACACAATAATTTTTTAGACTTTTTCACTTCTTCACAAGCGATAATCTCTCCTATCTGGAATTGAAGTTTAGAAAAATCCTCATATGTGATTTCCGGCTTCGCTTCTATCTCTATCACAACTTCCTCTTTTTGTACTACATCATTCCCCTCTTTTTCTTCTGCCTTCTTTTTTTCCTCCACTTTTCCTAACACCTCTTTTATATCCAGACGAGCAAATAAAATCTCTGGTTTTTCTATCACTTTATTCCCAGAAGGATATAACCCATATGTCACAAACTCTTCATATGCTCTTTCCTTCGCATTTAATTGTCCTAATATTTTCTTTGAAGTTTCTGGCATAAATGGCTTTAACAAACTCGCACCGATACAAATACTTTCTATTAAATTATAAAGCACCGTTTCCAGACGTGATTTATCCTCTTGTTTTGCGAGCACCCAAGGTGTCGTTTCATCAATATACTTATTACACCGTTTAAACAATGCAAATATATCAGAAATCGCATCTGCAACACGCAATTTTTCCATTTTCTCTATCACCTTTTTCGGAGTTTCTAAAGATAACTGTATCAGTTCCTCATCGATATCCTCTTTTGCATCTGCATGATTCACAACTCCGCTAAAATATTTATTAGACATAGAAATAGTGCGATTCACCAGATTTCCCAATACATTTGCCAAGTCAGAATTCATTCTTTCCACTAATAATTCCCAAGAAATGATACCATCATTTTCAAATGGCATTTCATGTAATACAAAGTATCGAACTGCATCTACACCAAATAATTCCACTAACTCATCTGCATAAATCACATTTCCCTTAGACTTACTCATCTTCCCTTCACCTTGTAACAGCCACGGATGACCAAAAATCTGTTTTGGAAGAGGAAGCTCTAACGCCATCAACATAATAGGCCAATAAATGGTATGAAAACGCAAGATATCCTTTCCGATTAAATGTAAATCAGCAGGCCAATATTTCTTCATCAACTCCCCATTTTCTCCATCTACATTATATCCTAAACCAGTGATATAATTACTGAGGGCATCCACCCAGACATAAACTACATGATTGGGGTCAAAATCCACTGGTATCCCCCATTGAAAAGAAGTTCTAGATACACAGAGATCTTGTAAACCGGGCAGTAAGAAGTTATTCATCATCTCATTTTTTCTAGATTCTGGCTGAATAAATTCTGGATGCGTCTGAATATGTTCTATTAAACGATCTGTATAACGACTCAATCTTAAAAAATACGCCTCTTCTTTCGCAGGTTGTACCTCTGCCCCACAGTCAGGACATTTTCCATCCACTAATTGAGAAGGAGTGAAAAAAGATTCACAAGGCTTACAATACATTCCTTCATAATATCCCTTATAAATATCCCCTTTTTCATATAATTTCTTAAATATTTTCTGCACCCGTTTTTCATGATCGGAATCTGTGGTTCGGATAAATTTATCATAAGAAGTATTCATCAGATCCCAAATTCCCTTCACTGTTCCTGCTATATGATCGACATATTCCTTCGGTGTAATACCAGCATCGAGCGCTTTATCCTCTATCTTCTGCCCATGTTCATCTGTTCCTGTTTGGAAATACACATCATACCCTTGTTGTCTTTTAAAGCGTGCAATGCTGTCTGCTAATACAATTTCATAAGTATTTCCAATATGAGGTTTCGCAGAAGTATAAGCGATTGCCGTTGTGATATAATAAGGTTTCCCTTTACAATTCTGACACATATTATCATTCCTTTCTTTTTTATGTGAAATAAATAGAGTATAAAACGATCCTATAAGTTAAAAAAAACTTCCATCTTTAATTATTTAAAGACGGAAGTTTTAGACTCCGTGATACCACTTTAATTTTCTGCATTATAACAGTTTTCACGATAACGGGTGATACCGTTACAACCTAAGATCCCTCCTCAGTTATAAAGCTCTAAGACCATCTTCAACAACTTCCGTTTCCACCTCTTTTCAGCTTCCAAGGCTCTCTGTCAGGAACATTCATTGCATACTCTTCTTTTCACAGCATTTACTATTTTTTTTATTATAGCTTATAATATCCTTTCTTTTCTTATTTGTCAAGGATATTCTTTTATAATGGTTAGCGAATAAGAACAACAAATGGTTCGTCTAGTTCACACTTGAGAGAAAGATCCCCCTGTCAGACGCGCTCTCGCTCCGTTCCAGACGTAGCGGACACTAAATTCGCAGCCCCGCTCCTTGCGGAACTGCTCATTAACGGGCAAGCGTCTTCCAAGGGTCTGCCTGGAGGATCTTTCTCTCAAGTGTTACTTTCTTGGCTTCTCTATAAACGGAATTCCTTTTTGTATTCTTGAAGAAATAAAACTATGGGTTCATTAGAATATATTTTTATTCTCAGTTAATTTGTTGATTGTTTTAGTGTATTTGACGTCCCAAAGTAGATGAAGCTGTTTGCATAGAAACTATGGGATTTATACGTTGAAGTTGTCTGCTAATTGTGGTACACTGAACAAGCACCTTAAAAAATATGGAGGGATAATATGTCAACAGAATTTTTGATACTCAACATTTGGACAGATGGATATGAGAGAGTTGCACATATACGCATAGCAAATTCCGCAAAAGAGTTTTTTGTGAGTTTTACTGAATATGATGAATATATTGAAATAGGTAAAAGCGCAAAGAGAACGATTGGTGATAAAATAAAAGGAAATCTAAAAATTGAGTTAGTTATGGATTTTAGCAGTTCAAATAAAGAGTTATTATATTATCAGAATATTCCTAACTCTCCACACATTAAAGCTGTAGTTGATGTGATAAATGTTATTGACGATTTTTCAATTAGTGCTTATCTAAAAGATTATGGCACTCCAATTATAATTGAATTTGAGCGGCAAATACCAAAACAGCTAAATGGAAAAATTGAGTTAAGTGGAGAATTGAAGATTGATATTACCAATAGCTAATTTGCCTTTGGGACAAAATGTTCCAAAATAGGGGCAGACCAAAGGGCGATACTGTAAAAAGTGCCACCCTTTTTTTCTGTCAAAATTTTATGAAAAAGGAACGACAAAATCAGTTAAAGCTGGTGGCTGACCTCACCGCTAATTCTGTTTCAAGTTCTCAGATTGATAGCATATCGGGCTATCTGCAAAACTGGGACGAGGTTAGTTTTAATGACAAACAGCGTGTTGTGGATACACTGATTTCCAAAATCGAAACTACTAGCATCGGGCATGTGATACACTGAAAAATCTAAAAATTTTTACTTCGCATTATTCCATTATCAAAGACGTTTTGGTGAACTATGATTATTTAAAATCAGGAACTTCACACTCTTACTGATTATAAATACAAATTTAAACAAAAAATATAAAAAACCTTATTATAATATTTCAAACCAATTTATAATAATAAATACTATCACACTCCTTTCTCGTCTATACCATAAACTCCAAAATTCTTGTGTAAATGTTATACAATTCTGTAGATATATAATCATACTAGCGGCGGCAAGAAAGTATTCCAAAAGAAGCCCCTTGGAAGACGTTGGTACTTAATAAGCAAACCCACAAGGGTTCGCGAATTTAGTACCACTACGTCTGGAACGGAGCGAAAGCGCGGCTTCGCTGGAAT
>OFGM01001037.1_pt1 | contig 19101 bp, 21 predicted proteins | sample 1521741 | NCBI WGS metagenome assembly OFGM01 (sample SAMEA3504079, study PRJEB24116) | mouse gut metagenome | biome: mouse gut; feature: mouse-associated habitat; material: faeces | place: Denmark | collected 2011
ACTGCTCAAAAAACTTTAGCGGACAGTAATAAATGTATATAGGGTGTTTATTCGACCTCCGTGTGCGAAAATTTAAAATCCGCCTGTCCAGATTTAATATAGTCCTTGTCCGGAGAATGCCAAATAGTAAAATATAAGAGCGTATACAAAAGACAAGGCTTGGAATCAGTCTGATTCCAAGCCTCTTAGCGTTCTATGATGTTATGTTGTTATTGAGTGGAGCATACCGGGATCGAACCGGTCACCTTATGACTGCCAGTCATACGCTCTAGCCAGATGAGCTAATGCCCCGTTTTTTCTATTTGCAATGCAAAAATAATCAAATTTTTGCAATTGACAAAAAAATTCCTGAAAAAATCAAAAAAATTAAGTTCGGGATGAACAAGAGGGGACAGCCGTATGTTGGCTGTCCCCTCTTGCAGGTAATTTATATTGTGCTGTTTTGACTCTTGTTTGCTCCTGCTGTTGTTTTCCACAGTTTTTATTTGAATGTGTCGGGGAGGTCGTTTTCGTATAGTACCGTGTCACCGGCGGAGAGGAGTCCGGCGAGGCGCTGCTGGGCTTCGTTGAAGCTGTCGACCACGATGAGTGATTTTTCGTTGAATCCTCCTTCGCGGATGCCTTCGGTGATGGCGTCACGATTGTACGCGCCGACCACTATGGCTATGTCTACGTTCCCTGCTATGTGGCGTCCGAATTCACGGTTGAGGTTGTACTGTTCGCTGCCCAACTCAATCATGCCGGGGGTCACTATGATGCGTTTTCCGGCGCCGTCGAATCGGGAGAGCACATCGACCGCCATCTTGGAGCCTGAGGGATTGGAGTTGAAGGCGTCATCGATTATAGTGACATTGCCAGGGGTGCGTTTTATGCTGAGGCGGTGTTCCACCTGTTCGATTGCCCCTACGGCATATCTTATTTTTTCCGGCGCCACTCCAAGGTGAAGTGCTGTCACTATGGCTGCAAGCAGATCGGAGACATTGCATTCTCCAAGCAGACGCGTGGCGATGTCGAGTGAGAATCCTTCTGGCCCTTCGACGGTGAAGGTTGTTCCGTCGGGTGTATATCTGACATTGACGGCACGGTATCCGCAGTGTTCCGTATTGGTCACTCCGTATCTGACGGCCTTGACATTGCTGACTTCGCGGTTAGCACACTGGTCGAAATCGTTGTTGATCATAGCCACTCCGTCGGAGGGAAGCGCGTCGACGAGTTCGAATTTGGTGGAGCATACATTGTCGAGGGTCTTGAATGATTCGAGATGCATTGGCCCTACGGCCGTGACGATGCCGATCCGGGGGTGCACTATGTCGCATATCTCTTTGATATCCCCTTTCTGTTTGGCTCCCATCTCGCAGACGAAAATCTGGTTGTATGGCTTCATCATCTCGCGGATGGTTCGGACCACGCCCATCGGAGTGTTGTAGCTGCCGGGTGTCATGAGGGTGTCATATTCCTCGCTGAGGATGCGGGTGAGATAGTGCTTGGTGCTCGTCTTGCCGTAGCTGCCCGTGATGCCCACCACTGTGAGGTCTGGCATGGAGCGGAGAATGCGTCGTGCATCGTTGATATAACGCCGGTTTATCCATTTTTCCACCGGAATGAGTATGATGTCGGCGATGATGAGCGGTATGAATGAAAGCACAGCCAAAAGCAGGATGGTCGACACGGTGATGGCGCCGGCGGGATAGGTGCCCCAGTAGACTGTCGATGGATCTCCGGTGTACACTGCCACTGCGGTTACCGCTCCGACCGAGATGATGGCGGTGGTGATATAGAGCCGCCACACGCGGCGGGTGAATACAAGGGGTTTTTTATACTTCTTCTTGAAAATGAGTCCGATTTTGGCAAGGCAGACAAGCGCCACAAGGAAGGTTGCCATGCGGTAGTCGAGCAGTACTGCGCACATAAGCAGGATGCAGACAATGTCCGTAAGTCTCCATGTGTTTGCCATATTGTGCCGGAGCCAGCGCCAGTACCGTGGAATCCGGTAGCTGTTCTGCTGGAACATCTGTATGTCATGCTTGAAGTTGAGGATCATGTAGGCCGAGCAGACCACATAGACCGCTATCATGTATGCGTTCATATCTTATGTTTTTTCAGGTTTGGATGATTGTTCCGGAGTTTGTTTTGGGTTAAGTTCCTTTTTTAGAAATTCTCTGAGCACGGCGCGGAATCCGATGGGGTTGTCAAGGAAGGAGTAGTGGCCGCATCCGGGGAAAGACACCAGACCGGCATCGGGGATTAGTTTCTCCATCCGGCGAGCGTCGGAGAGCGGGGTAGCGGTGTCCTTCTCTCCCCACACCAGCAGTGTCGAGGCTTTTATCGCCGGCATGACTCCGCGTAGGTCTTCGTTGACGCAACGGCTCATCACCGCGCGCATGCGTGGCGATGAATTGCGGTAGTCGGCCGATCCTGCTTTGCCGCGCCAGGTGTCAATCATTTTCCCTCCAAGTTTTTTTCCTAAAAGGAGCGGAAGGATTTTCTTAGCCGACTTGAAAGAATATACCTTTATATAATATGAGAGTGGACGGGCAGGTTTTATTCCGGCCGCATCCACAAGCACCACCTTTGAAACAGGATTGCGCGATGACATCAGAATGGCGATTCGTCCGCCAAAAGAATGACCTATCAGAACCGGGTCCTTGAGCCCGAGGCGTTCGGTGAATTCTTCCATCAGGCGCGTGAACGAGTCCACACCCCACACCGTCGGAGGCTCGTCGCTCTTGCCGTGGCCTGGAAGATCCACATTATATATATGCATCCCGGCAGAGAGTATGCCGGCTATACTCGCCACCGTGGAGTGGTCGCATCCCCAGCCGTGCATGAGCAGAACCGGGCGCCCTCCCGCAGGCCCGCTTTCGTCATAATGCAGCCGGACTCCTCCGATTTCTATTTCTTTTTCCATGAAAATAATCTTTTCTCGGTAACCAAACTACAAAGTTACAAAAATCCACCGGCAATGCCAATCCAATATTGCCAGATTCAGGAATATTTTGTAATTTTGGAAATTCGGTCCTGGTATTCATTCCGGGCCGAACCACACGGAATTAACAATTTCTAACCTTTTTACAAGTAAGTCTTATGACTGAAATAGAACTCAAGCAGAAGATGAAAGGCCTTTGGGTCGATACGTTCCATGATTCTGAAGAATATGTCGATCTGATATTTGATACCTATTTTAATCCTGAACTTGTGGAATATGAGGAGCAGGGAGGAGAGGTGGTGTCGGCTTTGCTGGGAGTGCCATACGAATTCGGTAATTCTGATTGCAAGGTTAAGGCATTGTATCTGTGTGGACTCGCCACAAACGCGCGGTATCGTTCACGTGGCATAATGTCCATACTGCTCGAGCGGATAAACGCGAGGGCACGCGAAGCCGGCTATGCGTTCACGTTTCTTATACCGGCCGATTCCGGACTGAGGCTCTATTATCGCGACCGGGGATATGTCAATGCGTTCTATCGAGTGATTGACAACTACACTTCGATACATGACTTCAATCTTGAGTATGAGTCGTTGCTTCTGGAGCAGAAAGATAAGGTGGCGGGACTGAAACGTCGCTTTTTTGAATCTCTATGCAGCGGGCGCCTCGACTCGTTGAAGTCAGACGACGAGCGCTATGCCGTGGAAAACGGCATAGTGGATTTGATCCAGGAGATAGAATCCTGTCAACGGGATCTGCGCATCATTCATTCGGAAAAGGATCTGAGAACGGCTATTTCGGAAAATAGTGTCGACAAGAGCGGCGAGATTTTTTATGTCGCCAATTCGTCCGGAAAAGTCACTGCCGCGGCGTTTACTGTCCGTAAAGACAAGAATTCCCCTGTTGAACTGCGCAGGGCATACGCTTCCGACACCGGCAGCAGGTTCAAACTTTTTCAGGAGGTGAAAAGCGCCTATCCCGATTCTGCCATGCAGGTGTATCTTTCATCGGTGGACATGGACCGCAAGGCTCTTTGGTACCGCACGTATGGAAGCGTGATGCCTGAAAGTTCACAGACGGCTGCCATCTCCGTCTCCGAACGTGTGTACTCTCTCTCGGCGCATACAAAAGTCTACGGCATGGTCAAAATTCTCAGTCTTTACGAGATTTTGAAATTTATGGCCGAGACTTCGCGGGATCTGAAATATTCGATTCTCGTGCGAGAACAGGGTGGAGTTTCGGAGGTCAAGAAGTATATGGTCAGAAATGGCAAGATTTCGATGCTGTCTATGCAGGAGGAGGAGATTGTCGGTAACGCCGCCACCGACATAATGTCGGTGAGGGATGTCGCTGAAATTATTTTCCGTCGTAGGGATGGCGACAATCTGATCACGGAGGCTTTCGGCATTCCGTCGATCAATGCCTCGATCTCGCTGATGCTGGACTGAAATAAATAAGAACTGCAAGAGTGCCAAGCAAGAAACCCTGAAGCTCCGTATCGTAAGGAGCTTCAGGGTTTCTTGCTTGGCACTCTTGTGCACCCGGATTGGATGGCAGATTCGGATAGGGGAGTGCTGTAGAAGCAGTGGAATTCACAGATGTTATAGGATTTGCTGGATTTGATTACAATAGTTAAATGATTGATAAATTTGCATGTTAGGTGTTTGATTTGCAAATTTTAACCTTCTGAGAATCGTAAATAATTACAAATGCAACCGGAATCACAGAATTATTAGACTATGACGGAAATAATCGTCAGAAAATAACACATCATAAAATACCTCTAATCGACTAAAAATTAGAATTGGTCAAATTGGGACATGCGAACAAGAGCCAGAAAAGGGAATGTATAGCTATTTACAGAATAAAATACACAGATGTAAACTAAAGAATACTTTGGATATAATTTACAGCAACAATAGATTGTAAATGTAAATTATGAACGCTGTTTTAATTTGCAAACAGTGACTGACTTTGATGCAAATTTGCAAAACGACTCAGGATGCATCTGTGAAATTGAAGTGATAACATTTATTAACATATAATATAATTTGCGTAATATCAACTATATAAAATATAATATTAAAGTAAATTATATAGTTTGGTTCGATTATTCGCTCCTGAACTGGATTCTGAGGTATTATTGTGTTCCAACTGATTATAGAATAAATACATTGAGCCCTTATTATATAAAATACTTTAATAAATTACAGATGCAAATGTACATTATCAGGAAAAGATATCGGGGTCTGTTTTAATAATGAGATATAAGAAAATGTTAATTTAAATTTGTAATTTACGAAATAAAATATTACATTTGCAATCGGAATTACAAATTCAAAATCTGAAAATCTGAAACAATGGAAGAGGACAATGTTGCAATTCGCCTAAAAGGGTTCATCGATTCGCAGGGGCTTACCAATTCTCAGTTTGCTGATCAATGCCGTATCCCCCGCCCCAGTCTGTCGCAGATTATTTCCGGTAGGAACAAAAAAATATCCGACGTGATAGTCGGACAGATTCACGCGGCCTTCCCGATGTTGTCGGTGCTGTGGCTGCTGTTTGGAGAGGGCAATATGATCGTCGATCTCCCCGCAGATAGCGCAGGAGGAGACAGAGAGCCCAATTTGTTTACGGATACGCTGGATTTGTCTGGTAACGGGTCTAAACCGGAGAAATATGCGAATGTCAACGCCTTAACTCAGGGCTTGCCGACTACCCAAAATACTGTCAGTAAGGATGTAATATGCGAACAAAAGAATGCAGAACTACTGAAGGAAATAGAAAAAATGCGGAAAAATCCGCGAAAAGTCTCCCATATTACCGTATATTATGACGATTCCACCTTCGAAACCTTCTATCCCCGGGGATGAGGTCTGTGCATCATGATGAAATGAGTACCGGAGACCGTCAGCGGGACAAGATATGCCGGATAGCCATCAGTGGGGAATAGATTATCATTCTCGGACCGGAGAATCTCATTACCTCGCGAATTCGTTCCCTCATGGCGTGATGATAGCAATGCACCTTGCATTTGCTGCAAAACCCCTTATTCTCTCCAAAAGGGCAGTTCAGAAGTCGTTGATCGGCATATTTAATAAGACTGCGGCAATCATCGCACAGAGCCTTGTTTCCCTCCTTTTTACGGCAATACAGCTCTATCATGAACCGTACTGTTCTCCGTTCCTGTTCAATTCTGTTCATGACAATCTCATCTTGATACATGCAAATTTAAGAATTTTAATCAAATTCCGCAACACAGATAAAAAAACGGAATCACTTCATAATAGAAGTGATTCCGTTGTAATGTTTGTTTCGGATGGTCCGGGTATTTACATCATGCCCATGCCGCCGCCCATTCCGGGAGCTGCCATGGGAGCCGCCTGAGCCGCGGGATCCTTCTTGTCGGCGATAACACATTCGGTGGTGAGGAACATTCCTGCGATGCTTGCCGCGTTTTCGAGAGCCACGCGGGTAACCTTGGCCGGATCGATCACACCGCTCTTGAGGAAGTTCTCAAACTCTCCAGTGCGCGCGTTGTAACCGAAGTCTCCGCTTCCATCCTTCACTTTCTGGAGGATCACAGCGCCTTCCACGCCTGCGTTCTCTACAATCTGGCGGAAAGGTTCCTCGATGGCGCGGCGGATAATCTGGATACCGGGGTTTTCGTCGTCGTTGTCACCCTTGAGCTGGTCGAGTGCCGGGAGGGTGCGGATGTATGCCACGCCGCCACCGGGAACGATCCCCTCGGCGATTGCCGCGCGGGTAGCGGAAAGCGCGTCATCCACGCGGTCTTTTTTCTCTTTCATCTCCACTTCCGAGGGAGCGCCGATGTAGAGTACGGCTACGCCGCCCGCGAGTTTGGCGAGACGTTCCTGAAGCTTCTCCTTATCGTAATTTGAAGTGGTGGTCTCGATCTGGCTCTTGATCTGGCCTACGCGCTGCGCAATGGCTTCCTTCGACCCGCTGCCGTTTACAATCACGGTGTTGTCCTTGTTGACAGTAACCTTCTCGGCGGTGCCGAGGTCTGCCACAGAAGCCTGTGCGAGCTGCATGCCCTTCACCTCGCTTATCACTGTTCCGCCGGTGAGGATGGCGATATCCTCAAGCATCTCCTTGCGGCGGTCGCCGAATCCGGGAGCCTTGACGGCGCATATCTTGAGAGAGCCGCGCAGGCGGTTCACCACGAGAGTGGCGAGAGCCTCGTTGTCCACATCCTCGGCGATGATGAGCAAAGGACGGCCACTCTGGGCCACAGACTCAAGCACGGGAAGAAGGTCCTTGAGATTCGAGATTTTCTTATCGTAAAGAAGAATGTAGGGTGAATCCATCTCGCATTCCATCTTTTCGCTGTTGGTCACGAAGTAGGGGGAGATATAGCCGCGGTCGAACTGCATTCCTTCCACCACCTCCACGGTAGTTTCGGTGCCTTTTGCCTCCTCGACTGTGATTACGCCCTCTTTCTTCACTTTCTGCATCGCCTCGGCGATGAGACGGCCTATTTCCTCGTCATTGTTGGCGGAGATGCGGGCTACGTTCTCGATTTTTTCGAAATCGTCGCCTACTTCCTCGCTCTGGGCCTTGACGCCCTCCACCACTTTCGAGACAGCCTTGTCGATACCGCGCTTAAGATCCATCGGATTGGCGCCGGCTGCGACGTTCTTGAGTCCGACATTCACGATTGCCTGTGCGAGCACAGTGGCTGTTGTGGTGCCGTCGCCGGCCTGGTCGCCTGTCTTCGACGCCACTTCCTTCACGAGCTGGGCTCCCATATTCTGGAAGGAATCCTCGAGTTCGATTTCACGTGCCACCGTCACGCCGTCCTTGGTTATGTGGGGCGCACCGAACTTCTTCTCGATGATTACATTGCGGCCTTTAGGGCCGAGAGTTACCTTCACGGCGTCGGCCAGTGCGTCGACACCCTTTTTCAGCTCTTCGCGAGCCGGAGTATTGAATTTTATTTCTTTTGCCATGGTTTTAAGAGCTCTTTTATTTTCAACCGATTACGGCCAGAACATCGCTCTGGCGCATCATAAGATACTTCTTGCCTTCGAGTTCGATCTCAGTTCCTGCGTATTTCCCGTAAAGAACAGTGTCGCCTACCTTGAGGATCATTTCCTCGTCCTTGGTGCCGTTTCCTACGGCAAGCACTTTCCCCTCAAGGGGTTTCTCTTTCGCCGAGTCCGGGATGTAGATTCCGGCAAGCGTTTTTTCTTCCGCCGCGTTGGGCTCGATCAGCACGCGGTCAGCCAATGGTCTGATATTCATACCTGAATATAATTTAAGGTTTTATTGTGATTTCTTATTTTTACTGTTTTATAGTGGAGCGGTGTCCGTTTTATCTATGTCGGATTCCGGTCCACTATAAATCAGTACAAATAGTGTGCCAAAAAAGTTGAGTGGCGCGGTGGTTTTCTTCCCACCGCGCCACTCGCCTGACATGATTCCTTCAGCATCCTGTTTATTTCTTTACCAGGATATAGCTGCGCTCCGGAGCCGCTATTCCTTTCAGCCGGCCTCCTTTCACCTTAAATTCTTTTCCATATACCTCATCGCGGTAAGTTCCCGCAGGGAGTCCGGTGGGCAGGTCCACGAAGTTTGCTAATTTGCCGAGATTGACAATGGCTGCACCTTTTTTGCCACGGTTCACAAGCAGCACCTCTCCGGAATCCGACATCTGAAGATCCTCTTTCTCCGATGCCATGGCGGTCCGGAACCTGTTTACGGCCACAACTTCCGGATGCTTGAACTCATCGTTGCCTCGCGCTCCGAACACGTTGTTGCCGTAATAGTTGTCGCGTGTCGAGCCGGCGGGGCGGCTGAAGAATAGGGGAGTACCGTTCTGCCGTGCGGTAAGGAACACCCAGCCCTGGCGAATCTCGCCGTCGGTCAGATGTGCCGACTCATGCGCGTTGGCGTAAGTGTCGTGGCTTTCCACCCAGGTAGTGAGAAATTCGGGGGCGGCGGCATGGTGGTAGCTCTTCAGGTCGAGTCCCTTTGCCGAATGCTTCTCCAGAGCTTCCCTCAGTATATGGCCGTAAGAAGAGGCGGTCTGCCCCATATAGTCGGCATATTCGGTTTCGGGCACACCCTTGTCCTGAAGTACCTCGCCGTAGATAAACAGGGAGTCTTCGGGGAGGGCGAGGCGAACTCCCTTGACGGACTTGCGGCCCGTGGCCACATCCCAGAAGTCATTCTCCCTGACTCCGGCGCCCTTGTCGACCGGGTCGGAGTGGACACCTATGTGCTTTGCTGTATCGTAGCGGAATCCGCGGACACCGAGACCAAGAAGGTCGTTGACAAACTCCATGTAATATTTCTGGAAATCAGGATTCTCGGTATTGACATCCGGCAGTCCTCCCACGCCCCGGAGTGTGCATTGGGTGCGGTCCTGATAGTTGGAGATGGGAGAGAGGCCGTTGGTATGGAACATTTTGTCACGTCCTCCCACAGCCTTGTAAAATTCCTCCGCCACTGCATCGGTGTCGAAAGCGGTATGGTTCGGAAGAACATCCACAATTACTTTTATGCCATATCTTGCAGCCGAATCCATCATCTGTTTCATCTGGTCGCGGCTGCCGAGATAGGCGTTTCCCACTTTCCAGTCGGTAGGCTGATAATAATAGTACCAGTTTCCTTCCGTCACTTTCTCGTCGAAGAGCTTCTTGCCGCTTCCTTCAGGAGCATAACTGCGTTGCACCGGAGAGGTCTGGATCATGGTGAAACCGGCCTCCCTTATTTCCTTCATGCTGCGCGCTATTTCCGGGAAGTTCCAGCTCCAGGTATGGAGAATGGTTTCAGTGTTGACGGCATCGGGATTTACGGTCATTCGGTCTTTGGCTGCCGACGGCGTGGCGCATAGGCCAAGGAGGGCAATGCAGAGAACAGGATTTTTCATTGTCATTGATATATAGGTTTTTCTGGTTGGCGCCTGGTCAGCGGTCCGCTGACCAGGCGGCGAAGGTTTCTATATTATTGAACATTTACTTAAAACAGTTCCAGTTCGTTGTACAGCTGATGTACGGGGAGTCCCATCACATTGTAATAGCTGCCGTTGATTTTTTCCACGGCTACGCATCCGATCCATTCCTGGATTCCGTAGGCACCCGCCTTGTCGAGTGGCATGAAATTGTCGACGTAATAGCGGGCTTCTTCAGGCGTGATCTCTCCGAAAGTCACTTCTGTCACGGTAGAGAAGCTGGTGCGGCGGTTTCTGGTGGTGATGCACACCCCGCTACATACTTTATGGGTCTTGTCCGAGAGGGCGAGGAGCATTTCCACAGCCTCTTCGCAGGTCTTGGGTTTGCCTAGCACCCTGTCGCCAAGTATCACTACCGTATCGGCCGTGATGATAAGTTCGTTGTCTCGCATTCTTGCGGTGTAGGCGTCGGCCTTTTTTGTTGCTATGTACTGGGCCACCTCTTCGCGGGGGAGTGAATCGGGATATGATTCGTCTATGCCCCCGAGGTTTATCACGTTGAACGGTATCCGCAACTGCGAGAGGAGTTCTCTGCGTCGCGGAGAGTTGCTTGCGAGCAGCAGATGATATTTTTTTAGATTGTCGAGCATGGTTTTTGCTTTATCCGGGGATGTTTATGACTTCCCCCGGGAAGGTTTTGGCTTGAACTATATTATCTTATCAGGATGACATTGAGATGACATCGGGCGGAAAAAAGTATTGTTACCACCCGAATGCCTTGTCGTCTTTCATCCAGGAGCCGTGTGCGCGGAGCACCTGTTCGAGCAGATCGCGGCCGCAACCGTATCCTCCACTGAAGCGGGACACGTAGAGAGCCGTCTGTCTCACCTCGTAAGCGGCATCGGAAGGAGCGCAGGGAAGTCCTACCGCCCTCATGCAGCGAAGGTCCGGAATGTCGTCTCCCATATAGGCGGTCTCTTCGGGAGTGAGGTCATACTTGTCCATCCATTCCCGCAGCTGTTCGGTCTTGTGCGACGCTCCGAGATATATGTCGGTGATGCCAAGGGCGTTGAACCGGTGTCTGACCGCTTCTGATTTGCCGCCAGAGATAATGGCGATGGTGATGCCTGATTTCACGGCGAGCTGTAGCGCATATCCATCCTTTATGTTTACCATCCGCATTGGCTCGCCGGTTTCCGACATAGGGATTACCGACGGAGAGAGTACGCCGTCCACATCGAATGCTATCGCACGTATCTTCTTAAGGTCGTAATTTATTCCGCTCATAGTTTTGAATTGATTCTGTTAAAGTCCGATAGATATCTGCAAGTCCGGGACGGTCAGAGAGCATCTCGAGATGTCTGCCGATAGTGACGGAGTCATGGCGTACCGCAGGGCCGGTCTGACCCTTTGCAGGGCCGGTCCCGAATGCTTTTCTGAGAGTCTCTGTCACCAGCGGCCTGAGGTCTTCGAACCTCATTCCCTCGGCCTGAAGGATATCCTCTGAGATGGTCCAGAGATGGTTGGTGAAGTTGCATGCGAATACGGAAGCTACATGCAGCGCGCGCCTGTTTTTTGAATCGGCGTGGTTCACATTTGTGCTGAACATACGGCCGAGGCCGGCGAGTCTCTTTTCCGTTTCGCTGTCGCATCCCTCCACAAAGACCGGAATCTCGTCGTAGCGGAGCGGAATCCCTTTGGTGAATGTCTGCAAAGGATACAGCACACCGTATCTGTATCCGGCCTTTCCGAACACCTCTATTCCTGTCGTGCCCGATGTATGGGCCACCACAGCTCCGGTATCCGCCGGAATGCGTGCCGCCACATCTCCGATGGCATTGTCGCTGACACAGATGATGATGAAATCCGCATCTGTGCGCAGTGAGTCGAGTGTATGGGGATCGACGATGGCGGTGTCCGCTCTCTCTTCGTTAAGGCCGAATGCCTGCCTGAGATGCTCTGCCACATTTCCCCTGCCTGCTATGTCTATCTTTATCTTGTCTGTATTGTCCATTCTGAGAAAAAATATTTTAGAAATATCCGGGCAGCCGTTCCATTCCCATGGTTCGCCGGAGATTGATTTCGACGCAAGGGTTGACTGTTCCGCTATCGGTGACAAGCATGTCGATGCCGAGCGGTCCGCTGTATAGATGTGCAATTAATTGCTCTATTGCCACCCTGATTTTTTCAAGGATTCCATCGTTCCATGAGTCGGAGGCTGTACGGATCATGGCTTCGAGTTCCGTTTGTGTTCCATGCAGGTTGCGGTGATATTTTCCACGCCGTGAAGTCTCGAAAACGGAGTATCCTGCAAAATGGGCCTTTCCGTCCCTGCAGTGCCATTCGGTTGCGAAATCAAGTTTTCTGGCATAGGCCTTTTCTGCCATGACAGAACCTTGTGTCGCGATCACACCGCGTACCCACTGCTCCACCTGATTGCAGTCAAGATCCGAAGTACGGATCACTCCTCTGCCGGAGCTGCTCCAGGGGGCTTTAAAGTAGACATCGGCATGTTTAGTAAAGATGGACATGGCGTGTTCCACGCTCAGGCATTCCTCCGGAAGTGAGATTTCAGGGAATCCTGAGGCTGTTATCCGGAGAAAATCAACGGTGGTGCGCCGATGCGACAGGTTTCTGATAGCATCAAGTGTCGTCTCGTCGGGAATACCCTCCACTCCGCGGAATCTCTGCGTCAGCCGATAGGCCAGACATCTGTTCCATCCCCATGGGTCGGCGAGAACCGGCTCAGTGAATGTAACGAAGGAATGCAGTTTCGGCATACGGATGATTTCCAGGTCCTTTTCTGCAGCGAGCCCGTAGTAGGGGAGTGTCTTTATTTCCTCGTCTGGAATGATGTCGCACAGCATGACGGCATCTCCTCTCGATGCATAGACTGCGGGATAAAGCGCCATCATTCTGCGGAGCGACACCACGGAAGCCGGAGGCGTGTAATTGATGGAATCGGAAGCGAGAGCGTATTCTGTGTCTGGATTGAATATCAGCAGGCGTCTCATGGGTGGCAATTAAAAGCCGCCGTGTCCGTAGATCCGGACCGGCGGTTGTTTTGGCGGGATTCCGTCCCCGTAATCAATGAATTTTGTGAATGGAAGCTGTCTGCGATATGCAATCAATCGTCGAGGCGCTCGCGCTCCTTGAGGGGATTGGAGAAATAGAGCTTGCGGTCCACGTATTCCTGAGTGGCTATCAATGTCGGTTTAGGCAATTTCTCATAGAAGCGTGAAATCTCTATCTGCTCGCGGTTTTCCGACACCTCCTCGAGGTTGTCGGTCGAGGCGAACTCCTGAAGTTTCTTGTCGAGTTCCTTTTTCATTTCCTGAGAAATCTGGTTGGCTCTCTTGCCGATGATGCAAACTGTCTCATACACGTTTCCAGTCTGTTCCGCCATTGAGATCATGTCGCGGGTCACAGTGTTGAGAGGTGCGTTTGTCTTCTTATAATCCATAAGATATATAATGTTTTGTCGAATTTATAATTCAGAAGATTAATTTATTGCGGAGAACGGCCCATCCCGCCTGTCACCTTTCGGCATGCTTTTCGGCTATCCTGAAAATTGTCTCCGCTTCCTTACGGTGTTTTGAGTCGGGATAATTGTTGATGAAAGAATAATACTCATCCACCACGTCTCCGTATCTCTCGGACATTCTCTCGCTGACGCTCTGTTTGGCTTCCTGATATTTTGATTTCAGGATAAGCAGCTCGAAATCCTCGCGGTATTTGGAGAAGGGGTATTCCTTGAGAGCATTCTGCGACACTATTATCGCCGACTGGTAATTGTTGCCCATGAAGTTCCCGAGATTATAATAAAGCTGAGCGTTCTGCAGCTCCTTGAGAGTGAGCTTGTCCTGCATCTCGAAGATTGCATTGCGGGCAATGGTCACACGGTCGCTTTTGGGATAATGCTCCAGGAAGTTTGTCAGCTCCTCGATAGCCTTTATGGTATAGGTCTGGTCGAGCTGAGGGTCGGGAGAGTCGAGGTAGAATCCGTATCCGGAATAAAACCTTGCCAGCTCGGCGAATTTCCCTTTCGGATAGCGGGTATAATAAGTCTTGAAATAGAGGTTGGAGTTGGCGTAGTCCTTGCTCTCATAGTACGACATGGCGAGCAGAAACAATGCCTCCTCCCCGTCTTTTGTGCCTCGGAGGGGGGTATATACTTCGCTTAGAAGGGTGTAAGCCTGGGTGTACTTCTTTTCGTCGTAGGCTTTTTTTGCGTATTCGAATTTGTACTCCGCGTCGCGGCTTTTGAGCACCTTGCTGTATTCAGTGCAGGATGCGAGAGCCAGCAGCAGGGGAGCGGTATACAGTATTTTGCGCATTTTTGTAGTAATCAGTACTGATGCGGTGGTATCTTTAGGGGAGAGGACACCGCCTGATATTCTCTAATCGACAAAATTAACAAAATAAAATGAGAAAAGCAACTCCATGCGGTTTAAAAAAGCTAAAAAGCGACAGATTCAATCTGTCGCTTTTTTTATGGGGATTATCTGAAAAAGCGTAGACTTATTTCAGAGCATCTTTTACTGCATCGTTAGGCACCATTTCCTCTTTGAATACATAAGCGCCTGTTTTGGGAGATCTCTCCATGATGATGATCTTGCTGTAAGTACGTCCCTCACCTTTCTGAATGGACGCGACGGTTTTCTTTGCCATAGTTCAGTGCTTATTTTATCTCTTTGTGAATGGTGTACTTCTTCAGAATCGGGTTGTATTTCTTCAATTCAAGACGCCCCGTGGTGTTCTTGCGGTTTTTTGTCGTGATATATCTTGACATACCCGGCATTCCGCTTGCCTTGTGTTCGGTGCACTCCAATATCACCTGTACGCGATTGCCTTTTGCTTTCTTTGCCATAGCTGTTCTTTCTTACTTAGAGGGAGAGAATTTTGATATCTTTGAAGTCAAGATTGCCTGCTGCTTCTGCCTGCTTGAGCGCGGCGTTGATGCCAATCTTGTTTATGGTGCGCAGCGCGCGTGTCGAAAGACGGAGCTGGATCCACATGTCCTGCTCTACCCAGAAGAACTTCTTTGTGTGCAAGTTAACCTCAAACTTGCGTTTGGTACGACGCTTCGAGTGGGAAACGTTGTTTCCTACCTGCGCCTTTTTGCCTGTGATCTGACAAACTTTTGACATGGCTATGCTAATTGCTTTAAAATTAACTTGTTAAGTTTATTTATTGTCTCTGACGCCATCTCAGTTCTCATATCGTCACTAACTGCATCATTTTCAGCGACTTTCAAGGATGTGCCACAAAACAGTTGCAAAGTTAATGCTTTTTATCGAATTGTGCAAGTTTTTAAGCCCTAAATTAAGTGTGGGTTTGAATTTAAGTCAACCCCTACTGTTCTGATCCCGTTTTTGTTTAGGTTTATTATCCGGTCTATGCCAACATCGTGGATGAATTGTTCATCGTGGCTCACCATAAGGAGTGTCCCTTTATAATTTTTCAATGTTGTGGCCAATATCTCCATACTTGCTATGTCGAGATTGTTGGTCGGCTCGTCAGCGATAATCATATCCGGGGTATTTTCACGGACAATCAGGCTGCATAACGCAAGTTTCATTTTTTCTCCGCCACTGAGATCGCCACACTTCCTGCCCCACGTCGAAGGTGTAAACAAAAAGCGGTTCAACAGCATCTTGAGTTCATGTTCTGGTCTATTGGTGCCTGTAATCTCCAGCTGGCCGTAAACCGTCAGTTCGTTGTCAATGCATGAATATTCCTGGTCAAGATATAAGATATTCAGTGCTTTGATACATGATATTTCGCCGTAAGCAGGCAGCAATGCGCCAGTAATCAACTTGAGCAAAGTGCTTTTGCCACATCCGTTATCCCCTTGAAGCCGGATACGCTCTCCGCTGAATATGGATAAATCCAAAGGATGTAGTTTCCACATCGTATCCAGGTCGGAATATCTGAAAGTAACATTTTTTACTTCCACAATACGTTTTTTGACGGGTAACAGAGAATTTCCGATGTCAATTTTTATGGCCGTAGATTCATTTATGGATGAGCGTATTTCGTGCATCTCACGTTTCATCGCATCCATTTTTTCTTGTTGGAACTTATTAAGCCGGGATGTCGTCGCTTCTGATTTATTTTTTAGATTTCCCATAGAAATGCGTGCAAGACATTTATTTGCACTCTGTTTCTCTCCCCTTGACGCATGTTTCTGCTGGCGGTCCATAGTCTTGCGCGCGAGTTTCTCTGCTTTTGCCAGTTCTTTCTGTCGATTTTCAAACTGCATCATCCTGGACGCGTTTTCCATATCGACCATTTCCCGATAATCATCATAATTCATGGGATAGAATTGCATTCCGGACTGAGATATTTCATAAACTTCATGAAGCAGGTTCAGCAATGCCCTGTCATGGCTGACAATGATAGATGTACACCTCGTATGGGCAATATACTCATACAGCAGGCTTCTGCCTTTTGTGTTAAGATGATTGGTGGGCTCATCCATCAGGACAATGTGCGGCCGGTAAATATCCAGCCCGGCAAGAAACACCTTGGTCTTTTCTCCACCGCTAAGATCTTTCATGGGCATATCGGGAACAATATGCCCGATTTGCCATCGGGCAAAGGCTTCCTCAATACGTTCATGCATGTCCCATTCATCGTTAAGCAGTTCGTAGTCCTCTTCTGTACCCTGACCATCCAGTATTATGGACAAAGCTCTGAGTTTCTCTGCCATCCCCAACGCTTTCGCAACACTCATGTCATCGAAATGTCCATAATGCTGCGGTATCAGGTAGGGAACATCATCACACAATACTTTTCCCATCGCAGGGAAAGTCATTCCTGCCATTATTCTTAATAGTGTGGATTTTCCCACACCATTATTGCCGACAATAGCACATTTCTCTCCTGAAGAAATGGAAAAATTGATGTTTTGAAATAAAATGTCTCCGTTGGGATGTATATACGATAAGTCTTGAACCTGTAAGTTCATGGTTATTTACAATCATTTGGAGAGTGTTTGAAATTAACTTTCATTCACCCAAAGCGGGATTTGCGAGGCTTGGTTAGGCTTGGTGAAATTCACCGGAAAAATCCTTTGGGTGGATGAGAAGAATTAAAAACATTTCAACATAAAATTCGTGCTAAATTCAAACTCTCTCTAAGTAAGTGGCTTTTAATGTATACTTGACGGAAATTTATTTTTGAGGCATTTGCGGTGCGGAACAAAGGAGAATATAGAGATATTCAGCTGAGCTCAGACCGCAAGGGGTCAGAAAGAAACAGCAGTAAGTATAAATAAAAATTGATTAAAACACTTACTTATAATGTTATACAATAAAAAATAAGTTATATGCCGGGCTCCAACCCTGCTATTGTGTGTTTGATATTTTGTGTATAACCGTTTTTTACATGATTGCAAACAACTAATTCAGTGCAAAAGTAATACTTTTTTGTGATATGTCAAAATAAGATGTCAGTTACATTATAGGGTGTATGTCTGCCAATATCGATATCTTTATCTTCCATAACTTTGACGGTAAGAGGGTTGACATTTTCCGCAGGCATGAAGCCTGCGGAAAAAACATCAATTTCGCGACTGAATGATTCAAGGAAGCCATGTGCCATCTGACTGCGGCAACTGTTCCCGGAGAAAAGAATCAATACTCTCTATTGTCTGTAATTTAGAAGAAGTATCCGTAAACCCAGCCTGAGATTGTTGCCATGACAATAACAAGAGCAACATAAATCAGTGTCTTTTTCGTTCCCATCACACCGCGTATGACCAGCATATTAGGCAGTGACAGCGAGGGGCCGGCAAGAAGCAGGGCAAGAGCCGGGCCTTTGCCCATGCCGGAAGCGAGCAATCCCTGAATGATCGGCACTTCGGTGAGAGTGGCGAAATACATGAACGCCCCTGTGAAGCTCGCGAAGAAATTGGATAGTAACGAATTGCCGCCTACTGCCCGTTCCACCCAACTGTTTGGAACAATACCGGGTAGCTCAATACCGTCGTGCGTTGATCCGAGCAGGAATCCCGCTGTCAATACTCCGACTTCAAGCAACGGCAGTATCAGTTTTGCAAAGCCCCACGATGACAAGGCCCATTCGCGGTTTTCATCATCGTTTTTGTCATATAACAGTATTATGGCAAGCACAGCGACAGAAACAATCATCGGCACAAGGGGAGCCAATTTAACATCAGGAATGAAAACATTTGCGGTAAAAGCCGAAACTGCGACCGCGATCGCTCCGAGGATAATCCATCTGGCTTTCAGATGAAGTATCTTTACCAGAATCACACACAATCCTATTGCGAGAGCCGATGTTATCCACCATTTCGCTCCGTAGATCGCCGCCCAGATTCCCCGGTCTATTTCGGAAGGCGCACCCCAGTTGGCGAACACGAGGATTGCCACGAGGGTAAAGAAAAACAACGCGGTCTGCCACAGAGGGCGTTTTTCGGGTGGTGGCACTATATTCATCTGTGCCGCCTCCTTATCCCTTTCCTCCTTGCGGAAGATGAACGACATCACAAGTCCGATTATCACAGCAAACGTGACAGCTCCTGTCACGCGCGCCAATCCCATCTCCAGTCCGAGAATACGGGCAGTGAGTATTATTGAAAGGATGCTGATGGCGGGGCCGGAATATAGAAAGGCGATGGCTGGTCCAAGACCTGCACCACGTTTGTAGATGCTTGTGAACAACGGGAGGATGGTACATGAACACACAGCAAGGATGCCTCCCGATATGGAAGCCACGGTATATGAAACCCATTTCTTCGCATTTGCGCCGAAATATTTTAACACCGCTCCTTGACTTACAAACACCGCAATCACACCGGCGATGAAAAATGCCGGGAGAAGACAAAGCACTATATGCTCACGGGCATACCATTGGGCGAGGTCAAGAGTGGAATGTATGGCTGTCAACAGAGTTTCGCTGTTGACAGGCATGAAGAACGCTGTCAGAAATATGACAATAGTCCATACGAGAAATATGACTTCCTGTCTTGTGTTCATAACTGTCTGTCTTGTGTTCAGATTATATCTCAAGAGCTTTTTCCACTTCTTCTGCGGTTGGAACGTGTCCCTTGATTTTTAGAGTGCCGTCAATAACTACTGCGGGAGTAGCCATGATGTTGTATTTCATTATTTCTACAATATCCTCGATTTTTGAGAGATGGACATTGAGATTGTTTTCAGCAATCACACGTTCGACCACCTTGTGGAAAACCCAGGCGCGGATGACCCCTGCGGCCAGGTTGATTTGA
>OFGM01001045.1_pt1 | contig 19022 bp, 22 predicted proteins | sample 1521741 | NCBI WGS metagenome assembly OFGM01 (sample SAMEA3504079, study PRJEB24116) | mouse gut metagenome | biome: mouse gut; feature: mouse-associated habitat; material: faeces | place: Denmark | collected 2011
TTTTTTTAATTGTCTACTTGACAGGGAGCGGTTCATAAAAATCACAGTTTGTCGGCTTATCTTTTTTTGTATTAATTTCCCAGAGAAAATTCATGCTGCAATGTAATTTATTTGAAAGAGGTATCAGTTAGATTAGAGAAATAATCAAATTTAACAGTATATTACACATATCAAGGTGTACCGCAAGGAAGAAAAAAACTTCATTGCGGTACACCTTTTTTAATGGAGCGAAATTTGTCTGATTTTAGCTTTTGTTGCAGTTTGTCCGTTGCGTATTAATGTAAAAAATCTGACTGGAACTATTCCGTTTTGGAGAGGGATTCCTCTTGGGTTTACCGCTTCATGGTGGGCTGCTTTGAGAGCATGAACTTTTGTGTATCCCACACTTGTTTCATCAGCTTTTTACTTCCTCTACATCAGCTTTACAGACATTGCCTGTTGCGTTCATGCGCTTCGCTATCTGGTTCAGATTGCCGCCAATTTTTCCGAGTGCAGCATTGTATTCCAGCAAATACCCGCCTCCGCCGCTTATGGGAAGTTTAATAATATTTTCCTCTCTGATGCGGAACTTGGCAGCTTGAAATTAGAACTGCCCGGCAAGTGGGAATATTACATTGACCGCTTATCCCTGCATATCGCTTCAAGCGGGAAACAGCACAATAACCGTGCCGCCACGATTTACAAATGGGCGCGGGAGGACGCTGACAAGGCAGCGCCAAAGAAAGGAATGCCTGATTATTCATACAGTGAGGAGGACAGCTTATGAACGGTTTGACGGATACGGTTCTGAAAATGATGGACACCACGCAGGAGCCGGAGGATTACAAAGGGGGAGGACGGTTTACTGCGCTGTGGGAAATGCCATAAACCGAAAGAAGCCTATTTCCCAAAAAGCAGGGCTTTATTCGGGCGTGACCGGCACCCGTCTGAATGTGACTGCCGCAGGGCAGAGCGTGAAAGGCAGGAGAAAAAGGATGCGGACGAAAAGCACAATGCCGAAGTGAAACGCCTGAAACGGGAAGGCTTTTCCAATCCTGCCATGCGGCAGTGGACACAACCTTTTCTGCGGGGCGGAGAACAGGAATGAGTACATTATACGGCTCTGCTCCTATCCTCTGCTTACCCTTGATGATTTCGGCATGGAGAGGGGGACGGAATACGGGCTTGAGCAGGGCTACAACGTGATTGACAGCAGGTATATCAGCAAAAAGCCGCTGATTGCAACGACAAATCTCACGCCGGAGCAGCTTAGGAACCCGGAGGACGCGCCGCGCGCATTTATGGCAGGCTGCTTGAAATGTGTGCGCCTGTCCGTTTTACGGGCAGCGATTTCCGCAAAGTAACGGCGCAGCAGAAAATGGAACGCCTTAAAAAGCTGATGGAGGGGGCGAAAGCCAATGAAAGAAGTCCCCATTTGGGAAAAGAGTAATCTAAGTCTGGAAGAAGCTGCTGCTTATTCTGGAATTGGCATCAATAAACTGCGTGAGCTTACCAACGAGAAAAACTGCCGCTTTGTTTTGTGGGTTGGCAATAAGCGGTTAATCAAACGCCGACTGTTCGATCAATATATTAAGCAGGAATATTCTATCTGACAATGGAGATTATCTCATTCTTTGCAGTTTTTATGAATCTTATGGTGTAAAATCAGCTTTGATATGGTACAATGAATGAGTCATATCAAGGCTCTTTCCACCACGGAAAGGAGTTTGAAAATGTCTGAGAAACGGAAAGACAATAAAGGATGAATCTTAAAGACAGGGGAGAGCCAGAGAAATTACCGTCATTGCCCTCTTGGAACGCTAGATCAGCTTGAAGCAGGGCGTACGCTGCAATACCAAAGTCGGGTATAATTTTGTGCTGAATCTGATTAAAAAAGAAGATTTTAGGTATCGGCAGATAAGGGATATTAAGGCGTCGGATGCCCAGCAGTGGATCATGAAACTGCATAATGACGGAAAAGGATACAGCGCCATAACAAGTGTCAGAGGTGTTGTAAAACCTGCTTTTCAGATGGCATATAATGAGGACATTATCCGCAGGAATCCATTTGATTTTAAGCTGGTAGACAAAAAGTGATTTGGATTTTGACAGCCGGAAAATCTGTTTGGATCATCAGCTTGTCAGGAAACGGGGGCGTTACGCTGAATGTCTATACGCATGCCAGCTATGACCGGGCAGTGGAGCAGATGGCAAAAATTTTAGACTTCAAAGCCGATATGCAGGGAAAACAGAGAAAATAAGGTTAAGAAAGGCGCTAATCCACTACACCAATTACTACACCATTTGTCCGTAAATTTGCGTAGATTTATAACAACTTACACAGATTAAGGGTAAAAATTCAAAAATGAAAAAAGAGCCAGAAAGCTTGAAATATCAAGGTTTGGAGGCTTATGAAGGGATATAAAAGATATGATTAAAATACTATTTGTGTGCCACGGCAGCACGGCGGATAGCCGGGAATTAGCGGGACTTGTGGGGCAGCACGGGGCAAATCGTGGCAATAGGAGTGGTAAGGTACTACGGTTTTACTACGATTGAGGGTATTTAAAACTGAAAGTGTGGAAAACAAGACTCGAAGTGCAGTTATTGCATTTTCGGGTCTTTTATTATTCCGAAATCAATAAAATATTATTCCTTTTTAGTTGATAATATTCCGAAAATAAGATATACTATTGAGGGAAGAGAGGTGTGATCTTTATGTATATTACGGTAAAGCAGGCAGCAGAAAAGTGGGGAATTTCTGACAGACGGGTGCGTATACTTTGCTCGGAAGGAAAAATTTCGGGAGCTACACGAGAAGGACGTAGTTGGATGATTCCATCAAATGCGAAAAAACCGGAGGATGGACGTTTTAAAGCAGCAGAAAGTTTACTGACAGCCATAGACAGGAAGAAAAAAGAACTTGATACCAGACGCCCGTTGACTGAGGGTGAGCTGGAACGCTTGACTGAGGAATTCATTATTGAATATACTTATAATTCAAATGCAATTGAGGGAAGCACCCTAACCCTTCGTGAAACGGATATGGTTTTGCGTGGTCTGACGATTGATAGAAAGCCGTTAAAAGATCATATGGAAGCAGTCGGGCATAAAGAAGCGTTTGATTTTGTTCGGGATTTGGTAAAAGAGCAGATTTCTTTATCGGAGAGTATTATCAAGCAGATACACTATCTTGTATTAGCGGATAAACGGGAGGACCGAGGGGTTTACAGAAGAGTCCCCGTCAGAATTATGGGTGCGAAACATGAACCGGTACAGCCCTATTTGATCCAGCCTAAAATGGAACAGTTGTTGGAGGCTTATAGGAATAGTACAGATCATATCATTCCCAGGCTCGCACGATTCCATATTGAATTCGAAGGGATTCATCCTTTTATAGACGGAAATGGCAGAACCGGGAGGCTGCTTATAAATTTGGAATTGATGAAAGCTGGATATCCGCCAATTGATATTAAATTTGCAGACCGGATTTCGTATTACAATGCATTCGATGAATACCATGTAAAGCATAATCTTGGTGCGATGGAAAAGTTGTTTGCAGGTTATGTGAATGCAAGACTGGATAGTTATTTGGAAATGTTAGATAACGAAAATATACAAAAAAGTTAATGGCAGCGGAAAATGAAAGGATTCTGAGATTCTTTAAAAATATGTGTTGTTTTATAAAGGGCAGAAATGATTAAATCAGGAGGTTGAGATTTCATGGTTAGCACATTTCCTAAAGATATAATGGACAGTATGAAAGGTTGCATTTTGTCTATTTTTTGGCCTAAGAAGGATATAGTAGACTTTTTCCAGAAGTCAGGCTGTACTCAGAGGGAATTGATGCCTGAAAGTGAATATAGGGATCTTCATAGGGTGGAGATTATAGAAAGAGTTTTTTCTAATTTGGAAAAGCGGAATGATTTGGGCATAGGGCAGTTTCGTAGTATGTTAAAACGATTAACAGAATGGGACTATTTCGATCCTTATTATTTTAAGAAAATAAATAAGCTGGATGAGGCGGAGGCAAAAAGAAATATTATGCATTTAAAACAGCTTCAGGAAATCAGAGATCATAAAATAAAACAAGAAAGACAACGTCAGGAAGAAATGGAAAAGAAGCGAAAAAATATAAATATCAGCACAAATGAATTGAAAGATATTTTTCTGAATCTATTTAATGGGCGGGATCAGGATGAAAAAGAAATAAATAGCCAAAAGCGTGGATATTTATTTGAAGAGTTTTTGAGAAAACTGTTTTTAAATGAGGGCATAGAGGTTACAGAATCGTTTAAAATCGTTGGAGAACAAATTGATGGTGCAATTAAGTATGATGGAGAACATTACATAATTGAGGCTAAGTGGCATGATAAATGGAGTGCTTCTGATGACTTATATCAGTTTGCTGCGAAAGTTGAAGGAAAGATGTATGGAAGGGGAATATTTATTTCTATTAATGGGTTTTCACCTGATTCAGTACAAGCTCTGACAACAGGAAAAGCATTAAAAACTATTTTGGTAGATGGTGGAGATTTAGTTTTAATCATAGAAAATATGTATACAGTGAAAGAAATGCTTAATAGTAAAATAAAAGCGGCTCAAACAATCTGGAGAATATATGTTAACCCAATAAATATGTCAGATAAAAACACTTAAACAAGTAAAGAGTGTTATACTTTAATACTATACGTTAAAGTATGATTTAAGATGTATTTTTCAATATAGAAATTTTAAGTTTTATCAGGAAAATACCCACAGATATATAGGAACATCGCAACACCGAAATTGATACAATGCAAAATTGCTGAAATGCCTGAAAATAAGCCTTTTCACGGATTCCGCCATTTTGTTTTTTCGGTTTTTGAGCCTTTTTTCCGTTTCGGAAGCTGTTTCGCCCTCCGATTTTGCACCTCCTTTTAACGATAGCAGGCAATCGTTAAAAGGTTTGAAATCTAAGAAATATTTTTTCTTTTGTTACTTTTTGTTGCTTTTAAACGTAATGGTTATGATATCCTTCGTAGATAGGACTCTATGATATCTTGTAAAGTAATTTTTTTCATAGAGTTTTCTACATCATTCTGAATTTGCTTGTAATAATCGGCAAGGGCAAGCTGGATATTTATGCCTACACCACATTCAGGATTAGTGTGGGTATCCAAATGCAATAGTGGTTTATCCTTCTCTACTGATTTATATATTTCCAGAAGAGTAGTTTCTTGTGGTGCTTTTCCGAGTTCAGGGGTTGCCTGTCCACGGGAACTGCTGATCAAGCCAGACGCTTTTAATTGAGCCATAATTTGGCGCACATAGGATGGGTTTGTTTGGATGCTGACTGCAATATCCGAACTGGAAACTGTAGAATTGCTACTTTGATGGATGAATATTAGAATATGCACAGCATCACTCAATCGTGTGGAATATTTCATTTTTGCCTCCTAAATTGAAAAAAACTACTTGCAATTTTATAAAATACATGTTATCATTCTTCTTGTACTTGCAATTTATAAAATAACATGAATTGTTTAAATTGTCAATTACCAGATGGAACATGATATAAGAATTACAGAATTTGTTAAAGATTTTGGTTGGATAAAAGGAGAGTGGAACAATGAGCTTTTATGAAAATTTAGTCCTGCAGACACAGATGAATTATTCCAGACATCGCAGTGTGTATGCATCAAAGAAAACGCCCGTCAAGTTAAGCCAGCGTGAGCCGCTGCCTTATGATGAGCAAATTCATGAATTTGTAAGGCGGGTTGAAGAAGCAGAATGTATCGTGGTGGGTGGAGCTTCCGGTTTATCTGCGGCAGGCGGCGGTGATTTTTATTATGGGGATACGCCGTCTTTTCGGAAGTATTTTGGAAAGTATGCTGAAAAATATGGTTTTAAAGGTGCTTTTGACGGAATGTACAGCGGATTTGATACAAGGGAAGAACACTGGGGTTATATAGCAACCTTTCTGAATACCACGCTGAATGCTCCAGTAAGAGAACCATATCTTGACCTGGATGGAATCCTTAAGGGCAAGGATTTTCATATACTGACCACCAATCAGGACACGCAGTTCATCAAAATTTATAAAGAGGAACAGGTCAGCGAGATTCAGGGAGATCACAGGTTTTTCCAATGCTCCGATTGCTGCCATGACGGGACATGGGATGCAGTAAAGCCAGTGGAAGAAATGATAAAGGCGATGGGAGAGGGAACCAGCATACCGACAGATCTGATTCCCCGCTGTCCGAAGTGTGGCGCAGAGGCATTCCCGTGGGTACGGGGCTATGGTAATTTCCTGCAGGGAAGAAAATATGATGAACAGTATCAAAAAGTATCCAGATATATTCAGGAAAATACAGACAGGAAGATGCTCTTTTTGGAGCTTGGTGTGGGACGTCTGACACCAATGTTTATTCAGGAACCTTTTTGGAATCTGACAATCAACCTGCCGGACGCTTATTATATTTCAGTAAATGCAGAATATGATTTTTTACCGGAACAGATTGAGGATAAAGGGTTTTGTGTTCTTGGTGATATTGGAAAGGTTTTAAAGGATGTAAATGCTGAAATAAAAAGAGGATAAATGGCAAAGCGACAGGCAGAACGCATTTTACAATTAAAAAATAAAGTGAAAACAGGAGTGGATTCTTTATGAGAGTTGGAATTATCCGTTGTATGCAGACAGAAGATCATTGTCCTGGAACGGCAGATTTTAAGGCGGTACGGGATAGGAAAGGAGCTTTTGGGGAGGTGCCGGAAGGGGAAAGTATTGAAATTGTAGGATTTTGTAATTGCGGAGGATGCCCCGGAAAGAAAGCGGTTTTTCGTGCCAGAAAATTAGTGGATGCCGGCGCTGATACGATTGCATTTGCATCATGTATCCAAAAAGGAACGCCTATAGGTTATCCGTGTCCGTTTGGAAAGAAAATGCAGGAGGTGGTTTCAAAGAATATCGGGGATGGCATCAAGATACTGTCCTATACACATGAAAGTCCAGCAGAAAAATAAGAGCCTTGACTTATAGAGAATCAGGAAGAAATCAGTCTGAAAATTAAAACGAAAGGAAGATTTATTATGTTTCATTTGAAAAATCAGAAGAATACAAAACAGGAGCAGCTCAAGACAATCTTGCAGTGGATTGATGAGGCGGAGGCGGTTGTTATCGGCGGCGCAAGTGGTATGTCTACTGCCTGTGGTTTTGATTATTATACCCATCACACTCCATTCTTTAAAAAATATTTTTCAGATTTTGGGGAGATTTATCATGAGCCGAGCTGTTGGCAGTTGCTTTACCATCATTATCGCAGCGATGAGGAACGGTGGGCTTATATGGCAAGAAGCGGATGCGTTATGCTGGATCTGCCTGCAGGACAGACGTATGTAGATCTGCACACTTTAATGGAGGGAAAAGACCATTACATTATCACAACCAATCAGGATGCACAGTTTGCGAAAGTATTTGATCCTGACCGTATTTTTACGATTCAGGGAGATGCCCACTGGATGCAGTGCGCCGGACGCTGTACGGAGGAAATTTATCCATCGGAGGAAACCCTCCATAAATTAAATGCCAGCATTGTGGATGGGAAGCTACCTACAGAACTGGTGCCAAGATGTCCGGTGTGCGGAGGGGTGATGGAACCGTGGGTGAAGTCATTTATTTTCCAGTACGGAAGATATTGGAAAGAGCAGTCGGAAAAATATAAAGCCTATTTGGAGAGCCATGCACACAAGAAAGTCCTCTTTCTGGCATTGGGGATTGGGCGCATGACACCATATGCACTAACTTTGTTGCTGCAAATTCATAAAATTCATGGTATAATCAAAAAGGGTGATTTTATGGATACAAATGATTTAGTAAAGCTGCTGCCGTCAGGTTATGAACAGGCATGCTTTGATAAAAAAGCGATTACCAGAAAGCGGACAATTAAAAATCCTCTTGACCTGCTGCGGCTCATCTTATTTTATTTATCTGGCAATAAATCTTTCATTGATGCAAGCCAGTTCGCTTTGATCAGCGGCATTGGCAAAATCAGTGATGCCGGCTTTATGAAAAGGTTTATTAAATGTAAGGAATGGATTATCTGGCTTACACAGCATATCCTGCCAAATCCAGTGATTCAGTATCAAAAGCCTGGATGGCTGGAGCCTTTCCAGGTTCTTGCCATTGATGCATCCGATATTGCAGAAAAAGGCGCGGTAAAAAGACTATGGCACCTGCATTACGCGGTGGACCTGTTTTCCTTAACCTGCAGCCAGTTTAAAATAACCGGACAGTCCACGGGAGAGAGCCTTAAGAATTTTACGCTTGCAAAAGGGTGCCTTGTCATAGCCGGCCGTGCATATGGGACGATTAAAAGTATGGAACACTGTCTGGCAGCGGGAGGGGACTTTATCATCCGGATCAAAAATAAAGCTTTCAACATCTATGACGCTGACGGCGGGAAGCTGGTTTTTACTGACTGGCTGCGTACAGTCAGCGAAACTGCTGAAGAATTAAATGTATATATCAGGAACAGTGAAAAAAAGCTGGTTCCGTTAAGGATTTGCGCCTGCAAAAAAACGAAAGCGGAAATCGCCGCTGAAAAGGTACGCATTAAAAAGATGGAAAGCAAAAAGCAGAAGAAGCTGAGTGATGAAACGGTATTCACACATAACTATATGTTTGTAATTACATCCCTTCCAGCAGAAATATCCGCAGCGGAAATTCTTTCCTGCTACCGCCTGCGCTGGCAGGCAGAGCTGGTATTTAAAAGGCTTAAGTCCCTGCTCCAATCAGGAAGCATCCCAGCAAAGACAGAAGAAGCAGGTGAAGCCTGGATAAATGGGAAAATCCTGCTGTCGCTTCTGACTGAAAAATATCTTGGGGATGTTGATTTTTCCCCCTCTTGGAACATCCGCAGCCAATCGGAGTGTATGGAGGGAGACGAAGCTGGTATCCTTTATAATTTTTATGATGATACTGCCAAATATCCAGACGGTAACCTTTGATATTTTGGAATTAATTGAAATGTCATTTATTGAAAAACGAAAAACCGTCCGACAGCAGCTTCTATGTTTTTCGTAAAGTTAGTGCATATGGGGGTAGGTCCCCATGAATTTTCCGTTTTCGGCACAGGCTCTCTTGACCGCCTTGACCTTCTTGCTGGTGTCCCGGCTGTAAAATTCATTAAATAAGTTCAAAAAGCACATGACATCGGTGCTTCCGTTGTCGCTCATGGTGTCAATGCCGTTGTTCAGCGCGATGAACCGGCACCCAAGAGAGGGGAACAGGTAATCCGTATATTGCCCAAATTCGATGTAGTTGCGGCCAAAACGGGAAAGGTCCTTCACCAGAATCACATTGATCCGCTTTGCCTTTGCGTCCTCGATTAACCGCCTGACGCCTGGGCGGTTGAAGTTCGTGCCGGAGTATCCGTCGTCGATATAGACATCGACCTCATTCCAGCCGCGCTGCCTGACATAGTTTTGAAGCAGCAGCTTCTGGTTCTCAATGCTGACCGATTCCCCATCACGTTCATCGTCGTTGCTTAACCGGCAGTAGATGCCCACGTTGTATGTTGTATCCATCATCTTTCTTTTACCTCCCGACCATCTCAGAATCCATACCTCGTGCGGCAAAATGGCTCCGCAGGTTTTACCCTGCATGAATATCTTACCGGAGAATCCACCGCCGCGCAATGATACGGCAGGCCGCGAGGCTTTCTGTTATTTGGAACCGCTGGCAGCTGGAATGGCTTCCGACATGGCGCGTCTGACTGCCAGCTGTTCCAGCGTCTTTCCCAGGTCCTTTTCTCCCGAAAAAAAGCTGGTGACGCGATAAATTGTTTTCCCGATCCGCACCTCTTTGTAGGAGCTTGTCGGGGTTGTCTGTTTGGTCATAAAGACGCACCTCCGTTCAAAAATTGTTTTTACTCTATGGTTAAAAAGCAGCCGTATCGAAAGATAAGGGCGGCGGTTGCCGCTGGATACCGTCCGGTACGGCTGCTGCAATTCTGTTTGGATGGTTCGTCATATTTGCCACGCCCCCTGACGATAGGGACATAACAGGCCGCTCCCGGCAGAGCTGTCATAACTCCGCAGCGCCGTTTTACTCGTGCGCCGCAGGGTTCCCCCCAAGTCTTTAGGAGGCCGTGAGGAAGTATCTTTAAGCCCCCATGCAGTCACCGCGCCCGAAATGCCGCTTTCGGGGTTCAGGCTGGCGTTGATCGCTCGGAACAGTCCTGTTCATCACCTCCTGGGGCTGTCCATCTTCGCGGCGCGCCTGATTCGCTCGTACATGGGTTATGTACCGGAAATGCCGTCTATTTAGTTGTCAAGCTGCATGAGGAAGATAGACCCCCTCACTTACTTCCCCGTTGGGAAGGCAGTTTAACAACCGATTTTAGAAAAATTCTTCAAAAATTTTTCTCAGCTTCAACAGTAGTGCCTGCTTTCTTTTATTGACCGACTGCTGCGAAATGTGCAGCATATTCCCGACTTCCTGTTCCGTCTTTTCCTGATAGAAAAGCTGTAAAATCAACTCTTGCTCATCCTTGCTTAATTTGGAAAGACAGAAGCGTACTTGCTCTGCTTCCAGATGTTCCGCTGCAAGCTGTTCTACGCTTTTTCCGGGTGCAGCAAACTGCTGGTCCTTTTCCAATAGACGCTCATAGGAATCCTCTCTGCTGGGGAGGAAAGTCGCTGTGTCTTTCTGGAACTTCTCCGTTTTCAAATCGTAGGAAAAGTATTCTTCTTTTCGCTCGTAGTGCTGATACACACGGTAAACCTGTTCGCTTACCGGCACAGCCTGTCCATCTATGTAAAGATAATAATTCGCCCTTTCTTCCTGATTTTTACTCATAGCCGTTACCTCCCAAAAGTTTGAAAAGTGAGTAGGTTTTCAAACTCTTGAGGGCGGCGAACGGCAACGGTAAGGTTTAGGATGCCTTTCTAAAAAAGAGCAAACAAAAGCGCCAGTCTCCCGTAAAAGGAAATTGGCGCAGCAGAATAAAGTATGATAATGCCGGAAATACTGCCATGATAATGCCGGTGGAGGGGCATAATGTACCCGGGCAAAACTCAGGCTTTTTTTGACAAGACGGGTATTGTCGTTTTATGTCGAAAAACTTTGTCGTGCATGGCGGCGTCCTCCTGTTGCCGCCATGCTAAATTGCAAGGTGTAGGGTCGTCGTTACCCTTTGAGCAAAAAGAAGCGGCGGCTCAAATTTAGAGCCGCCACAAAATAAAATAGGGGTATGAATACAACTGCTATGTAACGGCTTTTTTTCTTTACCGCCGCATGGCAGTTGATCCAAATACTATTATTTTTTTATTCTAAAACTGAATTGTTGCAGAATTGTCCTAACGCCCACTTCTTTCGACAGAAAAACAGCCCGAATTGCTTCATTTTTGTAGAAATTCAAAATTCAGTGCATTTCAGGCCGCAAAATAACCCGTTTGAACAGGGACATCGTGGCGCCGAAATAGGTCAGATATATCGCGCAGAACAGCAGGATTGTGACCAGACCATAAAACAGCACCAGTCCTTCCTGCAAAATTGCTTCCCCGAAAAAGAACTGCGTCCCCACAATCAGCAGAACCGTAAGAACGATAGGGAAAAACAGCGGGATCAGGAACACGGTGGACAGTTCCCTGCGGACGAGGGAAGCCTGCCTGCGGCCCGATACGCCCAGCCGGTCAATCACCGCATAATTTTTCCGGTTCCGGTCAATAGCGGAAAGCTGCTCAAAGGCCAGCACTGAACAGGAAAGAATGATAAAAATAATGCTCAGATATAGGCCGCAGAAAGAAAGTGTTGTGAATCCGGTGAGCGAATTGGCAACGCCCCACGCCTTTACTGTTACCCCCATCGTCACCCGTTCCGGCAATTCCTGTCCGGGCTGGATGTCAGGCTGCCATTTACCGCTGTTCAGGAATTGCTTGAGTTCGTTTTTCAGTTCCGGGTATCCGCTATCCTCAAGTTTCATCACCAGACGGATTTTCTCCCCGGACAGCCGGGAAGCCACTTCATCCGGTAGAACCAGAACATATCCCTTTGTTCCGGCCATCTGATACTGCTCCATCGGCTCTGTCAAAATCGGAGTTTCGGCAGGCGTCAGCGTCCAGCCGTTCAGCGTGATCTCCAGCTTCTGCTCTAAGCCCTGCCGGATGCCGTCCATATAGTTCCAGGTATCACAGTGAACCAGAAATTCATTGTTGTTCATGGACACAGGGGAAAGCCCCAGAATCTCCCGCAGGTGGTTATAATCGGACAAGGACAAGGCTTCAATCGTTTCATTGGGAACCGCATACAGGTAATAGGTTACGCTGTCCTCCACTTCGCAGCGTTCCTCTACAAAGGAACGGACGGAATCCATGCTGTCCTTGGTCAGCGGCGCGTCAATGGCTACACCGGCGTCATAGGGGTAATACGCCTCCATGTTGGCCTTATAGCCCGCACCCATCGTCATCCCCACAAACATGGTCGCAAGGGAAACGGTCAGCAGGATCGCCACCACCGCCATTGTCCGCCCGGAAGATTGGATGCGCCTGCCGATCTGTCCCAGGAAAAACAGCGTTTCTTCCCGGTACTTCCGGTGCGGGTTTCGTTTTGCCAGTTGGTACAACAGCATGGGGATTTTGCGGTGCAACTCATAAACGCCCGCAAGGATCAGTAGACAGGCCCCACCCCAATACAGCATTGCTTCATTGGTCTGAATGTGCAATCCCTTTTCCAGCAAAATCACTCCCGCCACCATCGCGGCAAGGGAAAGCAGACAGGTCAGGACGCTCCGATGCAAGGGCTGGAACCCGGCTTCTTCATTCTTCTGATTATCATAAAGCAGGTCAATCACTTTCCTACGCCGGATCACCTTTGCCGCGCGCAGCATCCCAAATCCATACATCAGGATGAAAAAGAAAAGGGTCATCCCTAACGCACGGAGAGAGAACAAGACCTGATAGCGGTGAGGAATTTCAAAAATATTCTGGACTACCTGATTCAGTAACCCTGACATGGCGGTTCCCAGCAGAGACCCCAGCAAAAAGGCGGCTCCGCCGATGATGCTGTTTTCCACCAGAAACAGGTTTCGGACCGTTTTCACTTCCATGCCCATCAGTTCGTAGGCGGCAAACTCCTTTTTCCGTTGGCCCAGCATAAACCGGATGGCGTATCCCACAACAAAGGAGGACAGCAGCGCGACCAGCACCGACAGCATCAGGATACCGGAGGTGAGCATGGACATATTCTCCGTCATGGCGAGAATATCCGGGGAGAACCCCAGCGCCAGGAAGGAGTACATCAACGCCGCCGTCAGGGTGAGCGTTACAAAGTAGATGATATAATCCCGCAAGCTCCTGCGGATGTTCCGAAAAGCCAGTTTAGAGTACATCATTCACTCCCCCTCCCATCATGGTGAGGACATCCAAAATCTTGTTAAAGAAAGTCCTACGAGAATCGCTGCCTTTGCGGATTTCCGTGAAAATCGCACCGTCCCGTAAAAAGAGAATACGGTTTGCATAGCTTGCGGAAAAGGCATCATGCGTTACCATAAGAATGGTCGCCCCCAAGGTTTCGTTGATGCCCTGAATAGTGGAGAGTAGCATTTGGGATGAGTGGCTGTCCAGTGCGCCGGTGGGTTCGTCCGCCAGAATCAGCTTGGGATTGTTGATGATGGCTCTGGCGCAGGCGCACCGCTGCTTCTGGCCGCCGGACACCTGATAGGGGTATTTGTCCAGAATATCTGTGATGTTCAGCTTTCTGGTTATTTCCCGCACCCGACCATCGATCTCGCCTGCGGGGACCTTGTTGATGGTCAGCGCCAGGGCGATATTTTCGGAGATGGTCAGGGTGTCCAGCAGGTTAAAATCCTGAAACACAAAGCCCAGGTTCTCCCGGCGGAACCGGGCAATCTGCTTTTCGTTGATTTCGGTCACATCGGTTCCATCTAAATAGATATGTCCCGCGCTGACGGTATCAATGGTGGAAATGCAGTTGAGCAGGGTGGTCTTGCCGGAGCCGGACGCGCCCATGATCCCCACAAATTCCCCTTCCTCCACGGAAAAGCTGATGTCCTGAATGGCTTTTGTGACATTCCCGCCGTTCCCGTAATATTTCTGGATATGTTCCAGCTTCAATACTTCTTTCATAACTATCACCTCTGCTCTCTATTGTAAAATAGTGCGAACGGCGTTTGTATCAAGTTTTCTTACAAAGTTCTAACAAAAATGTAAGAAGTGCAGGACTACAATCAGCCCTGCACTTCATGGATCAAACAGTTGATGTGAAACGCCAGGGAAATGGCGGTTCCTTGTCCCGATGATTCCGCCGCAATGCCGATGCCCAGCTTGTCACAGAGCCGTTTGCACAGGTACAGGCCGATGCCCGTGGACTGCTGGACCATGCGCCCGTTCTGCCCGGTAAACCCCTTCTCAAAGACGCGCGGCAGGTCGGCGGGAGAAATCCCGATGCCGTTGTCCTCCACCACGAGGATTACCTGATCCTGCTGCCTGCGGGTGGAAAAGCGGAGAACCGGCTGTCCGGACCGATACTTGACTACGTTGGCAATCAGCTGGTTCAGGATAAACCGCACCCATTTTTCATCGGAATAAACCGTATCCGCCATTTCCTCTACTTCCAGCCGCACCCCGCTCTGAAGCAGCAGGTATTTGTTGTCCGCAATCGCCTGATGCACCACTTGGGACAAGGACATTTCCCGGACGGAATAATCCTTCTCGGTGTGTTCGCTGCGGGCATAGTAGAGCGCCTGTTCGGTAAAGCGGTTGGTCTTTTCCAGTTCCAGAAGAAGTTCCTTTGTCCAGTCCGTCCGGTGATTTTCGCATAACAGCTTCATGGCGGTGATAGGCGTCTTGATCTCGTGAATCCACTGCTCAATGTACTCCTTGTATTCCAGGCGCTCCCGCCGAACCTCCCCGATCTGCTCCAGCATAGACTTCCCGGCCATTTTCAAAAGCTGGTAGTACACCTGATCCTCTGCCTGCTCCGGCAGCTCCATCACTTCGGAAATAAGATAGCGTTCCGACAGCCATCCAGCCATATCTAAAAGTTTTTGCATCTGCTGTTTCCGTTTCCAGTAGGTGAGGAACAGTCCCGACAGCAGAACCACCGCCCACACCACGAGAATCAGAAGCACCACCGAGATGGAGTTACCGCACACCAGCAGGAACACGATGAGGGCCACCATGCAGATCAGGTTGGTTAGCAAAAACGGGATTCTGTTTTTCCAATATCGTCTGCTATTCATATCATGTACCCTTGCCGGTGCTTGGTCTTAATAAAATCGGTTAGTCCAATGCCCGCCAATTTCTCCCGGATGCGGTTGATGTTGACGCTCAAGGCGTTGTCATCCACATAAAGTTGGTTGTCCCACAAAAACTCTACCAGATCTCCGCGGGCGCAAATTTTCCCCGCATTTTTGAACAGGTAATAGAGGATTTTCAGTTCGTTCTTGGTCAGCTCCACACTCTGCCCGTCATAGTCCAGACTGCTGGATTCCAAGCGCAGCACCGCACCCCCGCAGGTCATTTGCTCGCTTTGCTGGACCGGGTACGCCCGCTTGAGCAGGGAGGCAATCTTCGCCAGCAGGATGGCCGTATGGTATGGCTTCGTAATAAAGGCGTCGCCGCCCAGCATGATACTGTTGAGTTCGTCCATATCCGTGTTGCAGCTTGTCACAAAGATGATCGGCACCTGGGAGAAGGTGCGAATTTGAGTGCAGAGGGAAAATCCGCTGGTTCCCGGCAGTTTGATGTCCAGCAAAATCAAGTGCGGCTGTTCCGCCTTGATTTGGTCAATTACATTGTCAAAATCCTCCGGCGCGGCTGTTTCATAGCCGTTACTTTGTAGCAGGGTGTCCAGTTCATTTCGTATCAACGGGTCATCTTCTATCATCAATATTTTTTGCTTCATTTTATCCCTCGTTCAAAGAGCTTCAACGCCTCTTTTCAGAATCATCCTTTTTTCTTTTTTCCTCCCGATACTTACGGATCAGCTTGTTACGGACAGGAATACCAACGCCAATCAGAAGGACTACCGCTAAAATTGTAAAATCCATATTGCTCACCTCACATTTCTTTGTTTTCCATAATCCGAATAGAGAACCAGATAGACACAGCGTACATGACAGCGACGAGTACAAGCACAAGGCCGATCAGCAGTACCGGGGAACTTACAACCGTAGCCACAATGGGATTGTCTGCGGGCATCTTGGGCAGGAAAAACAAGGTCGCCAAAAATCCAGCCACGGGAATATACATGAACACACGGCCTTTGATGGCTCCATATTTGTAATAGCCCGGAATCTGAAATACGGTATAAAGGGCGAACAGGAACAGGCCACCGATGGCTGCGCTAATCATATCAAATGCTCCAACACTTTCACCCATTACCCGCAGCACAATCGGCTGTGTGATAAGAGAAACCACCAGAGCCAGCGCGCCCAGCGCAAGAACAAAGAGATACCGTCCTGTTACCATTTCGCTTTTCTTGATTGGTAAAATCCCATACAAACGCTCCATGCTGTTTTTCTCCGTTACCGAGAAAGTGTAGCCTGTGGTCATAGCGATAAAGCACATGGCAAAGGAAACGCCTGTCAGGATCGAACGGTTAATGGCCGCAAAAGCGATAGGAAGAAGCATGGTAAACCCAATCACCTTGATATATGGCTTTACCAGCGAAAAGTCCAATTTTGTTGCTTTCAATGTGTTACTCATAATCGTCACCTTTCTTGCTCGTGAATACAACAATTTCATCAATGGTTGCCGGTTCAATGCTCAAAGAGGAAAAAGCACCCGTATCTTCGGCCTTGACCAGAGCCTCAAAGCCCGTAGGGAATGTGCGAACACCAACCGCTTTTTCTTTCAGGTCAGCAGACAGTTCTTCCGTTCCTCCCTTGACAATGCGGAACATATCGACAAATTCATCCTTGCTGCCGCTGAAAAACAATTCTCCATAGCTGATATAAGTAATATAGTCCGCAGCGCGTTCCAGATCTCCGGTAATATGGGTAGAGAACAAAACACTGTGTTCTCCATCCTCAATATACTCCGAGAGAATTTGCAGCAGTTCATCTCTAGAAACCGGATCGAGACCACTGGTAGGTTCGTCCAGGATCAGCAGCTTTGCGTCGTAAGAGAACGCACAGGCCAGCATCAACTTCATCTGCATCCCCTTTGAGAGTTCTTTCACTTTCTTGGTGGGAGCGATGTGAAACTTCCGCAGCATCTCCGCAAACCGTTCCGACTTCCAGTTGGGATAGAAAACGGAGATAGATTTTTCTACCTGTGTTACCTGCCAATCATCGCTGAAATAGTTGGTATCAAATACAACACCAAGTTCCGATTTTGCTTTCTGCTCGTCAGCGATATTATCCAGCCCCATGATTTTGATTTCGCCGCCGTTGCGCTTGAGCATATTCAGGATGAGTTTGATGGTGGTTGTCTTGCCGGAGCCGTTTGGCCCGATCAGCCCCATAATATATCCTTTCGGCAAGGTGAAGCTGATATTGTGAAGCTGGAAACTGTCAAAGGATTTCGACAGGTTTTTCACCTCTAAATAGTTAGTCATCTTTATTCGCCTCCAATAAAATATCTAAAAGACGGTGCAGTTCTTCGTTTGGAAGATCTGCGATTCTTGCCGCCTTGATTGCATCGGTCAACCCATTTTCCACTTTACAAATAAGCTGCTCTCTCATCAGTTCAGAGCCACGGCCCATGACAAAGCAGCCGCGCCCCTGAACATTTTTGACGAATCCCTCTTGCTCTAATTCTGTGTAGGCCCGTGTAACCGTTAGAACGCTGATTTTCAAATCTTTTGCCAGCGTTCTGAGAGAAGGTAAGGCTTCGTCCTCTTTCAGTTCTCCAGATAGGATCGCCGCCTTGACCTGCTGCTTAATTTGCTCATAGATGGGTATGCCTGATACATTTGAAATAATTAGTTTCAATCCATCTCACCTTCTTGCTGTTTTAAGTGTTATGCTATTATACATAACACTATAACACAAAACAAATGAAAAGACAATACGATTCAAAAAAGTTTACAAATAGCAAAAACTGGTCGGCATCGGAATCTATGATTAAGATAGGTTTCATACGACAAATCCTCCCTTATACCGTAATCCTAAAGGGGAAATGTTGCAGAAATGTCCTGAAAACAAAAAAATTGGCCGGAACAGAAATTTTCTGTCCCGGCCAGCGGTTGTTATTCCACAAGCCGCATCTGCTCAATGAGAGAATTTTGCTCCTGCTTGCGGATGGTGCAGATGGAAAGTAGCAGTTCCAGCACCACCAGGACGCCGATATACAGCAGCATTGATCCAACGGGGAACTGATAAGGCATTACCTGTCCCATCATCGCTTCACCCATCCAGCGGCAAATCCCAATCGCCACGGGGGTTCCTGCCACCAGTGCGATCACGGCGCTGAACAGAACATAGAACATCCCTTCCGCTGTCAGCACCTGATAAAGCTGCCGTTTGGTCATGCCCACGGAGCGCATCATACAGAGTTCCCGGCGGCGGGAAAGTTGGTTCGAGAGGGTCATGTTGACCAGATTGACCACGCCAAAGAGGAAAATCATCCAGGATAACCCCTGAAGCCCGCCAAAAATCACAGCCTGCTGTAAGGTCAAAAAGTCCAGTTCCTCGGCATAGGTATAAAGCCCCATGCCGGAAGGCGCATTGGTAGCGACAGATTCCAATCTATATCCAAAGCATTTTGTCACGCAAGGCACAGGCGGGGAAAGCGGGATATTCACAATCGCTGTATAACCTCAAAGACGCGGCAAAAATGCTGAATTTCCTGCAAGCCAACAACATCATGGATATGACGGGGCTTGATGAAAAGTTCAAGACTATGATAGGGGAACAACTGGATATTCAAGGGAAACTGAAACCCGTTGAACGGCGGTTAGGAACTCTGAAAAAGCACATAGAACAAGCTGACATTTATTTCAAGTACAAGGGAAAGAAACCGCTGACCGAAGCGGAGCAAATCTTGCTTACAGCGGCGAAAGACTATCTCAAAGGTGTGATGAACGGAAAAACCAC
>OFGM01001065.1_pt1 | contig 18771 bp, 10 predicted proteins | sample 1521741 | NCBI WGS metagenome assembly OFGM01 (sample SAMEA3504079, study PRJEB24116) | mouse gut metagenome | biome: mouse gut; feature: mouse-associated habitat; material: faeces | place: Denmark | collected 2011
TCCGACGACAAAACGATGAATTTAGAGATTGTTGGTTTATTTGAAGTCGTGGCTGATAAAACAGACGAGCGCAACCATTACAACGAATCTTCTTACTACGAGTATACGAACAATGCCTTTGTCAGTGAAGCCGCAGGGGTTGATGGCCGAGAACCAGGTGAGGTCGGTCGATACGTTGAGGGCGAGACCGTGCATTGTTATGAAGCGGGAGCAACGCAGGCCTATGGCGCAGATTTTGCGTTCTGCAGGGGTGCCGCAGCCTATCCATACGCCTGTCGCGCCGTCGATGCGTCCGGCCTCTATGCCATATTCGCCGACTGTCCTTATTATTGCCTCTTCCAGCAGGTTTACGTAGGTCTTTATGCCCATGCCGCGGCTTTGCAGGTCGATTATCGGATAGACTACAAGTTGCCCGGGACCGTGGAAAGTGACATCGCCTCCGCGGTCTATCTCCACTACCTCGGCGCCGCGTGACGCAAGCCATTCGCGCCGCAGCACATTGCGCGGGTCGGCATGGCGTCCGAGCGTGTAGACGGGCTGATGGGTCACCGTGATGAGATAATCGTCGCCCGGGAGCATTCCGTCGCGGCGCAGTGCGACACGGCGGTTGAAGATGTCGTGCTGCATGTCGAGCACCTCGCGGTAGGGAGCGTCGCGCAAGTCGATAAACTGTGTCATAAGTCTGTTGCAGTCTGATTATAAGTAACTGTTTAAAATTATTTTATATTAACCATTCTCATTATTTTAATATTCTGCCGGAGCCTTTTTCGTCGCTTTCCATCTCGTCATCAGTCATGTAGCTCGCTACACTCCTTCTTCCTCACCGGAAATCGCCTGAAAAATCCTTCCGTCATAATATCAAAATAATCTTGAACAGTTACTTATCATTTCGCGACGTGGCGCTCGGCATGGTAGGAGGAACGCACTAACGGCGCACTCTCCACGTGCGTAAAGCCTTTCGCAAGAGCCGCCACGCGATACTTCTCGAACACATCGGGGTGTATATATTCCCTGACCTGATAGTGATGTTCGGTAGGCTGAAGATACTGGCCTATGGTCATGATGCTGCATCCGGCGGCACGCAGGTCGTCCATCGTGGCAATGATTTCGTCGGGAGTCTCGCCGAGTCCGAGCATTATGCCGCTTTTGGCCGCTATGCCGGAAGCGGCGATATGGGCTATGACACGCAGCGAACCGTCGTAGGTGGCGTGGCAACGTACCTCGGGCGTGAGACGTCGCACCGTCTCGAGATTGTGCGAAATCACTTCGGGACGCTCGTTGATGACAAGGTCGAGCAGGTCGAGACGCCAGTTGAAATCGGGCACAAGCGCCTCGATGGTGACGCCGGGGCATTGCTCCTTGATGCTGCGTATCACCTGCGCCCAGTGCCCGGCACCATAGTCCGGGAGGTCGTCGCGGTCGACCGAAGTAAGCACCACATGGCGCAGCCGGAGGTCGTGCACGGCATCGACCACCCCCTGCGCCTCATCGGGATTGAGGGGAAGCGGACGGCCGGTAGCCACGTTGCAGAAACGGCACGAGCGGGTGCAGATGTCGCCCCCTATCATGAACGTCGCGGTGCCGTTGCTCCAGCATTCGCCCCGGTTGGGACAAAGCCCCGCCTCGCAAATGGAGTGGAGTCCGCGGCTGTTGAGATTGCCGCACACGCGAGCCGATTTCTCGCCGTGCGGCAATTTTATCCTGAGCCATTCCGGCTTGCAGTGATAGTAGTTTTTCATTGGTACGTTTAGTTCTTTAAATTACTGCATCTGGCTCTGGCCCTGGGCTGACGAGGGTGCCGAATTGCCGCCCTGGAGGTCGTCGTTGACGATGGATGCGGTAGCCTTCTTGACACCGGCTTTGACTGAGCCGAAACGGTAGCTTACCGAGAAGCGCACGCCGCGCGCCTGTGAGAACGAATTTTCGCTCCACCCATAGTAATCACCACGGTTTGTCACGCTGCGCATACCGACGCCGTGGAAAGCGAACGGGTTCATCACCTGCACCTTTGCCGTCAGACGGTCCTCCTTGAGGAACGTGCGCTGCAACGAAAATCCGTGGAACAACGACCTGATGGTATTGGCATTGAACGTGTAAACACTTTCCAGACGGCCACGGTCATAGAAACAGAAGCCCTCGATACGGAATTTCCACGGCAGCTGCTGGGATGCGCGGAAAAAGACATTCGTGCCCCAGCGCCCGTTGCTCACGCCGGGTATTCTGAGATGATTGTAGGATACCGAGCCGTTGAGCATGAGATTGGTCTTGGGGGTCACGCTCCACTGTCCGAACAATGACAGTTCCACAGTGCGTGAACGTCCTACGTTGTCGAATGTCGAAGTTGAGAAATCGTTGCCGTCGACCGTGGTCAGCGACGTGATTGTATTGTTGGCGAAATCGTAGGAGAGAGTGGCGTCGATATTGAATTTCTGCTTTATAAGCGAATAGTTGAGCGAGAGGGTATTGTAGTGCACGCTCTCCAGGTCGGGGTTACCGTAGGAGTCGGACGACGGGCTCAGCGTGTGGGCCGGATTGAGGAAACTGATGCCGGGACGGTTGATACGCGTCGCGTAGGCAAACTTGAGCGATGACGCGTCATTGATATTGTACATCATCGATGCATTGGGCACCCAGTCGTTGAGCGAGCTGCCGAAGTCGGGATTGCTGCCGTCCTTGAATTTGGCCGACAGGCGCGAATATTCGTAGCGCAGTCCTGCACGGGCGCTGAATTTACCTACATTGTAGCGGTAGTCGAGATAGCCGGCGCCGATAGTCGTATTATGGTCGAAATCAGTCTTATCGGTACCTGCGCCGACATACTCGTTGGTCGCTTCCGAACTGTTCCGTCGGGCGACAACTTTCGCGCCGACCGACATCTTGTGATGTTCGCCGAAGGGACGCGTCCAGTCCAACTGTCCGGTATTCTCGAGGAAATTGAGATTGGAGTTGGCGTTGATGCCGGAATACGGCGCCGGAAAGTTGATAAGGTCGTAATACTCGCTCTCCGATATATCCTTATTATTGTTGTGCGACACCTGATATGAAAGCGTGATTACCTCTCCTTTGCGACGTGTGCTGCGCTGGTAATTGACATTTCCGTTGAAGTCGAGATAACGTGTCTTTGGCGTGAAGCTGCGTGTACGGTAACTATATATCATATCGCCTGCCGGGTCAACCATTTCGTTGAAACTCTCGCTCTTGTTCTTGGCATCGTAGTAGAAGCCGCCGAATTCAAGTGTGATAAGATTGAGCGAGTCGATGTCGTAGGAGCCTTCGATGCCCCAGAACCCCATATTGCCTTTACCTTTGCTGCTGCTTTCGTTGCGGAGCGTGTTGGCGGTATTTATGTATGTGTTGCTTGAGTTGGAACTGTTTTTGCCTTCGTTGTAGTCCTGATGATGATAACCGCCGTAGGCCGAAAGGGCGAGCTTGCCCACATTGCCGGTAAGCCATATATTTGGCATCGGAGAGCTGCTGCGGGTACTCCAGTTGAGCGAAGCGTTGCCCATAAGGCCGTTCATCGTCGTCTCCTGATTGGTGACGATATTGAGTATGGCGCCGACGCCCTCGGCGTCCTCTTTGGCACCCGGATCGGTGATGACCTCGATTTTCTTAATCATCGAGGCCGGTATGGCGGCGAAAATATCCTTTGCGTTGTTGGTGAACGCGTTGTTGGGGCGTCCGTCCTTGTAAATCTTGAAGTTGGTGGAGCCCTTCACCTTTATAGTGCCGTCGGCGTCGACCGTCACCATAGGCACCTTGCGGAGCACGTCCTGCACGGTGGAGGTTTTGGAGTCCTCGTCGGCCTGCACGTCATATCCGATGCGGTCGATTTCCTTGACTACGAGAGGTTTTGTAGCCACGACATCGACTTCGCCAAGCTCAGCTGCATTGTCAAGCATAGTCATCGTGCCGAGGTCGACTACCGGAGCGGACGCAGTGACCGTAGCCTTGGTATCAATCGTCTTTTTACCTACTGATGAGATGATTACATTATATTCACCTGCCGATTTCACCGGGAGGGAGAAGGCACCGTCATCGTCGGTGACACCGAGTGCTGCGGCATGCACCGTATCGGCTTGGCTGAATATTCTTACTGTAGCGTATGCTTCGGGGGTATTCTGTGAGTCAGTGATTTTGCCTTTGATTGAGAACGCCGACACGGCGAGAATACAGTTGAGAGAAATGAGCGTGAGGACGGCTCGTAAAGATTTCATCATCTTGATAAATAAACGTTGAAAAATATTGGTTGAATGTAGCGCGGAGAGACTGTCATATATAATTACGCATACACTATGCCGATTGTGACAACAAAGGTAGATTAATTTGCGTTATATGTACCAACCATTATGTAATTTTAATTTAAAAAACTCTAATACTCACGATATTTTAACTATTTTTGCGTTACACAAAATAGCAGCATTCAAAATATCAGTCAAAACAATATAACATGGAAGCTCTTAAAGTCAAAATAATCAACCGGTCGCACCATCCGCTGTCGGCATACGCCACTCCCGGCTCGTCGGGCATGGACGTGCGTGCATTTGTGAAGCATCCCATTGTGCTCCAGCCCCTTGAACGCGTACTCGTGCCCACCGGACTGTATCTGCAGCTGCCGCGCGGCTACGAATGCCAGATACGTCCGCGTTCAGGTCTTGCCCTAAAACACGGCATCACTATCGCCAACGCCCCGGGAACTGTCGATTCCGACTACCGCGGAGAGGTAGGCATCATAGTAATCAACCTGTCGAAAGAACCGTTTGTAATCAACGACGGCGAGCGTATATGCCAGATGGTGATAGCACGTTATGACCGTGTGGAATGGGAACAGGTGGAACGAATCGACGAAACCGTGCGCGGCGACGGCGCCTTCGGCCACTCCGGCACGGAATAAACGCGCCTTACCGCTAACCGAGAACAATCGCAATGAGACATTTTTCACGAACAATAACCGTAGCCGTGGCCGCTCTTAGCGTGTGCCTCACAATCGTAGCCCGTGACAGGGCGCGGTGGGACGACGAGGCGCGCCACCGCAAGGCCGAATATATCTACGGGGAAGCCCAGCGGCAGAACGCGCTCGGCAATTCCGGCGCCACTTACGAACTGTATAAACGCGCCTACGAACTCGACTCCACCAACTCCGACTACTATTCCGAACTCGGTCTCAACTACGTCATGATGGTGAAGCGTGACGAGCCGCTAATGCTCGAGGGCATCGACCTGCTGCGCAAAAAATTCGAGGCCGATCCCACCGACTATACCAACGCCTACTATTACAGCCAGCTCATGGGGAGCACGGGCAATACCGCCCGCCAGATTGAGGTGCTTCACGTCGTCGACTCCCTCAACCCTTCGCGCAGCGACATCGCGGTATCCTACGTCGACGCACTCCTCTCGAGCGAGGACACCGTGATGGTGAGGCGTGCCATCGACCGCCTGGAGCGGCTTGAGGTGACTGCCGGAAAAAGCATGGAACTGACTCGCCGCAAGACTGCCATCTACGCGTTTCTCGACGACTCGGTCAGCGCTCTGCGGGAGATACACGGCGCGATAACATCGTCGCCGCTCAATCCCGAGTGCTACAGTTTCGCCGGACGGTATTTCGAGGTGCAGGGCAAGCCAGATTCGGCTCTCGTGTACTACAGCAAGGCCTGCGAAGTCGACCCCGAAAGCGGTTCGGCTGCATTTATGCTCGCCCAGTTCTACAAAAACAGCGGCGACACCATCGGCTATTCGCGCGAGATTGACCGCGCGTTGCTCGAGACCGACCTCGACATCGACGACAAGCATGAGATACTGCTCGACTATACCCGCGACCTTATCAGCGACTCTACATATCTGCCGCATGTCAACGCGCTGTTCAACCGCGTGATAGAAAAGAATCCGCAGGAGCCGTCGATACGCAGCCTTTACGCCGATTTCCTGTCAGTACAGGAAAAATATAAGGCCGCTGCCGAACAGATGGAACCGGTGCTTGACCTTCAGCCAGAGGACAATGCAAACTGGATACGCGCCGGCGTGCTGTATCTGCAGGATGAGAATTATGCCCGCGCCGAGTCGACCATGGAACGCGCACTCAAATACCACGAAAGTGACCCCGACATACACCGCCTTCTCTCCTCCGCTCTCTATCTTGCCGACAAGGACAGGAATACAGGCCGGGCTATTGAGGAAATGTATCGTGCCTACGAGCTGACCGATTCCACCAAAATTGACGTACGCTCGGAGTATCTTTCAAATATCGCCGACTTCTATTCGGGTATCAATCAGCCCGACAGCGCCGCCGTATATTATGCCGATGCGATTGAGCTAAATCCCCACAATGTCCTTGCGTGCAACAATTTCGCTTACCACCTCTCCGGTTCGGATGACCCCGAACTTCTCGACCGTGCCAACGAGCTGAGTTTCTCCACTTTGGCCGAAGAGCCCGACAACCCCATCTATATCGACACTTACGCCTGGATACTCTTCAAGCAAAAGGACTACAAGAGGGCCAAGGAGTATATCGACCGCGCCCTCGCCAACAGCAGCGACGAGAATATTTCGGCCGAATACTATACCCATGCCGGCGATATTTACTTCTGGAATCAGCTTCCCGACCAGGCGGTGGAGTTCTGGAAGAAAGCGCTTGAACTTGACCCGTCCAACGAACTCCTCGCGCGCAAAGTGAAATACAAGACTTATTTCCACGAATGAAACTGCCTCGCATACTGCGCATAGCGACACTTGCTGCCATTGCCGCCATAATATCCGTAGCGGCTCTTACCGGATGCCGCGCCTCCCGGTCTGCCGCCATAAGCGGCACGGGCGATGCCACTGAAATGACTCTCGCCGAAAGGGCACGCGATGTGGCGGCGGCCAATCTGCCCTGGACACAGCTCAACCTGCCGGTAAAGATTGCAGTGAAATCGCCGCAGAAAATATCGCTGAGCGGACGCATCTACATGCACCGCGACCGCGACATATACATCACCCTGCGTGTACTCGGCATGGAGGTAGCCAACATGTATGTCAACTCCGACTCGGTATATGCCGCCGACAAGCTGCACAAATACTACATCGCCGAACCGATAAAGGATATTTTTGCCGGCGCATCGCTCTCCATCGGCGACATTCAGGATGCATTGCTCGGACGGCCGTTCATAAACGGGCGCGGTGTTATTACCGACAAGATGCTCGGGCAAGTCACCCTGACCGATTCTCCCGACAACCAATGGATTATGACCCCGCGCTACAAAATCAACGGCAAGATTGAATACCAATTCAAATTCTCCAAGGAGTCAAACGCCCTGATGTCACTGGTATTCAACACCGGCTCGAAGCTCTACGGCTGCACCTACTCATCCCCTGCGGAAATCGACGGTTCCCGCTTCATGGAACGCATAGCCATAGCTACCAAGGTAGGCAAAACCGCCATCGACGCCACCATCACATTCGATTTCAACAAAGTGAAATGGGAAGTCCCCTCAAGCGCCCGCTGGCGTAATCCCTCCGGCTACAAACGCATCACCCCCGCCGCCCTCGCCAAATCCCTCCAGGAGAAATAACTACAATTTTATCTACACTATACATTCATGATTTTTATTTGTGAATCAATATTTTGAAGTTTTTTTACTACCTTTACGGGAAATACTTCAAAATATGGCGATAGATATCACGCATCTGGTCGGCGAGACATCCGATTATGACAAGAAACAGTTTCTTGAGGTAAATAAGCCTAAAAGCTGGTGTAAAAGCGTTTCTGCCTTTGCAAACGGACGAGGTGGTTCTCTTATTTTTGGTGTGGCAGATGATAGTGCCGTAACAGGCTTGGAAAATCCGCAGATAGCTGCGGAAAAATTCAGTGAAATAATCAAGACACGACTGGATCCAGTTCCTGATTTTACGCTGACATTCGAAACTATAGAGGGAAAGACAATTATGATTGTCCGTGTTGAACCGGGGAATATTACGCCGTATTATTATATAGGAGACGGACAACAGATTGCTTTCTGCCGCGTAGGAAATGAAAGCATTCCGGCTTCTGCCAATATGCTCAGAGAGTTAGTACTACGTGGAACTCATCAGTCATACGACAGTCTGCGTTCTGACTACATGTTTGAAAATTTTGCCTTCACAAAATTACGGTCGGTTTTTCATGCCCGCACAGGTAAAGATTTTACCGATGCAGACTACGAATCATGGGGAATCACGAATGCGGACGGACACCTGACAAACGCCGGAGCACTACTGGCTGTGAAAGTCCGATACGTCATTCACGGTTGTTCTGTACACGTTGGAACGGCCTCACACAGGCACCAGGCATTCTGGATGCTATAGATGACATTGAGATATCAGGCAGTCTCGTAATACAGCTGCAGGTGGGTCTCGATTTTTGTAGGCGCAATTCAAGAAAAATGTGGCACAAAACATCCGACGGGCGTGTGGAACTACCGGATTATCCCGAAGAAAGTGTTTTGGAAGGTTTAGTTAATGCCTTGATACATCGATCTTACCTTGAAATTGGCAGTGAAGTACATATCGACATATTTGATGACCGTATGGAGATTTCTTCTCCCGGAGGGATGTATGAAAACAGACCGGTGCAGGATTGTGATATTATGAGTATCAGATCACGCAGGCGCAATCCCGTTCTTGCTGATATATTCAGCCGCCTTAAATATATGGAACGCCGAGGTAGCGGATTTAAAAAGATTTGCCAGGACTATTGTATTCAGCCCAACTACCATGAAGAATTACATCCGAAATTCTTTTCCGACAATTACGATTTTGTTCTTACCTTATATAACCTGAATTATGTGCCGATGAACAACGACCAGAGACGATTGCCACTAAGTTCCTCAAAGTTCCCCGAAGTTCCCCAAAGTTCCCCTGTTCTGACAGATCATTTAACAATTTTTTTAGGAATCCTTCAGAAATTTCCGGGAGCGACCATCAATTTATTAGCAACAGAATCCGGTGTATCTGAAAGAATGATAAAAAAGTATCTGAAGTCGCTTAAAGAGCAGGGTATAATTCATCGTGTTGGGAGTAATAGAAGAGGTTATTGGGAAATCATCGGGATTTAACCACAAGACTTTATTAAGATAACTGTTAGCACTGATAACTGCATTTAATACCCTATGCCGACAATATTTTTTGGCGGGAATATTTGCGGAATAATGTTTTTGGTGTAAATTTGGGATTAGAGAATATTTTTACCTATGTAGTTACACCTTAAATCAAATTATCCCATGATTATCGGTATTCCAAAAGAGATTAAAAACAATGAGAACCGAGTGGGCATGACCCCGTCGGGAGTAAAGGAACTCGTCAAGCACGGCCACAAAGTATATGTGCAGCATACCGCCGGAGAAGGGTCGGGTTTTGCCGACGACGAATACGTCAAAGCGGGCGCCGAGATTTTGCCTACAATCGAAGCGACATACGCCGCAGCCGACATGATAGTCAAGGTCAAGGAGCCGATTGAGCCGGAATACAAATTAGTGAAGAAAGGCCAGCTGCTGTTCACCTATTTCCATTTCGCGAGCGACCGCGAACTGACCGTAGCAATGCTGGAGTCGGGAGCAACATGCATCGCCTACGAGACCGTTGTAGGACCGCAGGGCGGATTGCCCCTGCTCATTCCCATGAGCGAGGTTGCAGGCCGAATGTCAGTGCAGGAAGGATGCCGTTTCCTTGAAAAACCGCAGGGCGGACGCGGTGTGCTGCTCGGAGGCGTACCGGGAGTGAAACCGGCCAAGGTGCTGGTGCTCGGCGGAGGCGTCGTAGGACGCAATGCAGCGCTTATGGCTGCCGGATTAGGTGCCGACGTGACCATCACCGACATCTCGCTGCCAACGCTCCGTCATCTTGCCGAAGTGATGCCGAAAAATGTAAAGACACTTTTCTCCTCGCGACACAATATCGAACAGGAACTTCCCTCGACCGACCTCGTCATCGGCTCGGTACTGATACCGGGAGCTAAAGCACCCAAACTGATTACTGCCGACATGCTCCCGCTGATGCGCAAAGGTTCGGTCATCGTCGACGTTGCCATCGACCAGGGCGGATGCTTCGAGACATCGCACGCCACTACTCACTCCGACCCCGTCTATGAAGTCGACGGCATAATACACTACGCCGTAGCCAACATACCGGGCGCCGTGCCCTATACCTCGACCATGGCGCTCACCAACGCCACCCTCCCCTACACGCTCCGTCTGGCCGACATGGGCTGGCGCGACGCATGCAAAGCCAACAAAGGACTCGCCGACGGCGTAAACATAGTCGACGGCAAAATCACCTTCGAAGCCGTAGCCGAAGCCTGGGACATGCCCTACACTCCCCTCCACCTCGACTGAAACCGCCTAAAGCATAAACTTTTCGAGAGACAATAAATAATATTTATTCAGCGGGGGCGGAGCATAGGAGCGGGGGCGTCTCGCCCCCGTGGTATTATTCTTACACACTGAAAGTTACCACTGGGGCGAGACGCCCCCGCCCCACTCTATGCTTAAGTAATCAGCACTGGGGGAGTCCGCCTATTTGCGGGGCGTGAGGCGGATTGCGGCGCCTCCGCCTTTTACGAGGGCGAGGGGGAGGTTGTCGCCGCGTTTTACCGTGCGCTTGACTATGTCGTAGTGGCGCGGATGGGACTCGGAGTCGGCGCTGTCGGCTATGATTTCGACGTCATAAACAGTGCCCTTGGGGAGGAAGTCGAGTTTCACGTTGTAGCTGCGGGGGGAGTCGGAGGTCATGGCGCCGATGTACCATTGGTCGCCGTTGCGTTTGGCCATGAGGATATGTTCGCCGACTTCACCGTCGAGCGGAAGCGTTTCGTCCCATGTCATGGGCACTTGGGTCACGAAGCGTTCGAGTTCAGGATATTTTGCATATTCTGTCGGAGAGTCGCATATTGTGGCAATCCACTGGTCGAGTACTACAAAGAGCGCCATTTCCTGTGCTATGGTACCCTGCGACATGGGGGGAGTGTTGTCGATGTCCTGCGGACGGAAATCGGCCTCAGTAGCCTGACGTAGCGAGCCGGGAGTGAAGTCGGTCGGACCTACGAGCAGGCGTATGAATGGGAATGTGCAGTGATGGCGCGGCGAGATGGTACGGTCCCAGAAGTTGCATTCCTGACCGCGGTTGGCCTCATAGCCGAGAACGTTGGGGAATGTGCGGCCAAGACCCGAAGGCACGGGGCAGCCATGGAACAGCACAAGCATCTTTTCGTCGGCACAGCGGCGTGCGAGCTGACGCTGCCAGCGCATCGCCACCTGGTCGTTGCGCTCGAAGAAGTCGATTTTCGCGCCCGTAACGCCCAGCTTTTTCATCTTTTTGATCCAGTCGCCCGGAGCCTCGAGAGGACAGCTTGCCCATGTCCATACGAATATACCGACACCTTTTTTGGCAGCATAGTCACACAGTTCGGCGAGGTAGCTTTCCGACCAGCCGGCATCGAGCGTCATGTAAGGTACGCCATTTTCCGAAGCCCAGTCGACGTAATATTTGTAAAGTTCGAGCGACAGGTTTTTATTGCCTACGGGGAAATCAGCACCGTCGAGCATAGCCTTATGCCACCATTCCCAAGCACTTGCGCCGGGCTTAATCCAGGATGTGTCCTCGATTTCGCAGGGGTCGGCAAGGAGGTAGACAAGTTCGTTGTTGAGCAGGTCGGCATCGCGGTCGGCGGCGATGATTACGCGCCAGGGGAGGGAGCGCTTGCCGCTGATACGCGCTATGAAGTCCTCGCGCGTCTCTACAAGGTGAGTGGAATAGAACTGCTTGCCGTTGACCGTATCGCCGTCGAGCACCGTTTTCGGGAAAGCCGCCCAATGGCCGCGTATCTTCTCGCCTCCGGCAGGCTGGAGATAGAGACCGGGATAGTCGTAGACATTGGCTTCGGTGACAGCCACGCGCACCTTTCCGCCGGGGAGGGTGAAGAGCGCCGGGCTCGTACTGATAGCGCTGTCGGGAATGGCGTCAATATTCTCGTAACGGAGATATTCGCGTTCGAAGTTACGGTATGCCTGATTGATTTCGTGGGGCTGATGTTTGAGGTCCCACTCCGTCCATGTGCGCGTCTCGCACTGCGGGAAATGCACCTTTACCGGTTCCTTGCCGAAATCGGCCTCGAAAAGCTCATTGGCCACGGTCAGTTCACCGGGATAATTGAGAGTCCACTGATATGCCACGCCCTCGTCGTAGGCACGCAGCGTGAGGCGGTAATCGCCGCCGTCGTAGACGAGTGTAAGCTGATTGTAATTGTCGGCGAGAGTGTCGTTTTTGCCGACAACGACGTCGACACTGCCCTTGTGGGAGGATTTTTCGGTGGAGGTCACGGCACCGTCGCCTATCCGGCGTCCGTCAGCTTCAAGAAGTCCGATGACCGACTTGTTTATAATAGTCTTGCCCTTGTAATCGACCGAATAAGATGTAGAGCCTTCACCGGCAGTCACGGTCAGTTTATAATCCTTGTCGGGCGAGTTGACAACGTAGGTCTTCGCCGCCAGCGGAGCCACAGGCACCGCCATTGCCAGCAGCATGCACAATAGTTTTTTCATGAGAAATGTCGAAATGCAGGTTTGTTAATGTAGATTTGTTAATTTTGTTAATGTAGATTTGTTTTAATATATAATACGCCACAAATTTACCACCCGCACCCGACATTAAAAATGGATAAATCCCGTAAAACAATGGACAATATTACGATTTGCGACAATATCATACCGTCCATATTCTTCCGGCATAAAAAACCTTAACCAAATTTCCTATTAATCTGATTAAAATCCGGACTCACGCTCAGATTTTGTTAAAAAAATTTGCAAATCGGCTCAAGATTTATTATATTTGGGAATAAACCGATACCTGATTTTTCAACATTCTCTCCCATGGACTTTATTACCTACCGACGCACCCCTCATCAAAAATGGAGAAGATTTCCCCTCAGGACAATCATCACAGCCGGATGCATATTGGTTGCATTCAGTGCGGTTTCATCAGCCGAAACTGACGAATATGCCGATGAACGTATTGACATCACCGATTATTTCAGTTTACCGAACGGCCATGCAACAGCGGTTGAGGAGCATGACTTAGGAACGGCGAAAGAGACTCCGGTACTTGATTTCTCGCATATCAACGACGGAGAAAAGCAAAAAGTAGAATACAGGATCTACGGCGACACGATTATCGAGCGCCGCAATGATAATGAAACGGAATGGTTTTCCGCAAATAACGGAATTATACGGCTGAAAGGCATCGCGTCAAGATTGTACGGACTTAATTTTAATGAAGGTGTGCCCTATCACGCCACACCGGCCAATGCGCCGGCAGACAACATATCACAAACCGACACACTGACGATAGTGCACGCCAACGGAGCCTCACAATCATATCAAATATCATCGACATATTCGGCTCGACCAGGGGGGATGATTATTACGGCAGAAGGCGACACGCTAAAAGAAACCGTAATGCATATCGCCCGTTACAGTTTCTGTCCGCAAGGGAATGCCGACAGCGGCGAAACCGCGGCTTATGCCGATATACGCTGGATGGCTCCGGACAGACGGTTCCCGATTGTGGAATGGAGGAAATATGAGGGATGGAACGGCGGCCATGAATCGGCGACACTATCGACTGTGAAGATACAGCAACAGGAGAAAACACGCAAAAAGAGAAACCAGACCATAGAATCCGAGCCCGGCTCGGATTTGCAATCAATCATAATAACCGACCTCGGAGGAAAAACACTCAGGAAATATGCGCCGGAGGAGATGGCCGGGACTATTGACTACGGACTCCCGACAGGATGGTATATAATCACGGAGCAATATCCTGACCGAACTGTTTCATACAAGAAGTATATCAGCCGCAACCAATCCAATCTGACAGACTAAATATATTTGCCTTAACACTGACAAAATAATCACATATGGGAAAAGTCACGACTTACCGACATGCAGTCACAGTGCTCTTCATGGTAATGATAAGTTGCGTTTCAGGCAACGCTGCCGATGACGGCACATTCCGCGCGCCTCGCTCGGGAGGTGATATTGTGTCTTTACCGTCGGTGGAGGCAGCCGCATTGTGCCGCCATACGGAGCATTCGGTCAATCACTCCACCGGACAGGCCTCGATTACAATGCCGTTGTACACGCTGAATTGCGGAGATATGTCGCTGCCGGTGTCGATTTGCTATACCACAGGCGGCGTGAAAGTCGACGACGAGGACGGCCCGGTTGGTGTAAGCTGGGATCTGCAGTGCGGAGGGACGGTATCACGCCGTATCGTGGGGCATCCCGACGGAGCGGACGGCGCAGTGAATATTCCGTCAGGCACACCTACACTGGAATACCTGACCGCGCTCGACCATTATACAGCCGACAGTGACTATGACCGCTACAACTACCGGGCAGGAAGCTATAGCGGCACATTCATCATCAAAGAGGGGAATATAGTTCAATTGCCTGAAACTGATGTCAAGATTATCAATCCTGATGAGGGAACATTCAGAATTATCATCCCCGACGGCACAGAATATGTGTACGACGTTACGGAAACCGTATCGTATCAATTCATCCCGATGGTACTCGACGGGAAACCGTATTTCCCCAATTATGAGAACATAATATGCCAGTGGAGACTGGGGCGCATCATAAATCCGTCGAAGACCGACTCGATAACATTTGAATATGTCGACATGGCGGCGCGGCAGCGCTACCCGTCATCTTCTCCAAGCACCTTGTCGGCAAACAACAGAGATACAAGCCCGGTGCATATATCATACCCTACTCACCGCGACTCTGAAAACAGGCATAAGTACACATACACCAACCGCCACGGACTTAGCCGCATAACCTGCCGCGCCGGAACTATACGTTTCATTGACGCCGCACAGGAACCGGTAAAAGGTTTTACCGTCAATACACATGACGGCAAAGAGGTGAGACGCGTAGCGTTCAACTACACAAAATACAACAGCAAAACAAAGCACGATATTGCGCTGTTGAAGAAAGTGACAATAAGTTCCGACGGTAAAGAAATAGACGGCGCTACGTTTGAGTATTACGACGCCGGTTCATATATGGGTAACCGTGACATTTTCGGATACAACAATTATCGGGAGGGCAAGACCTATCCTACCGAAAGCATTCTTGATGTAAAAATTCCCGAAGAGCCACGTGACTCTATCGGACATATTATTTTGCCGGGAGATTTAGGTGGGCTTATAACAGACGAAGATACAGTTATTGGCAAACGAACCACTCCTCAACGGGCAAATATTGTGATTTCAGAGTACCGGCTACCTGATTTCGACGCCTTGCAGTCAAAGTCGTTGAAATCATTCACCACGTATGCCGGAGCTACAACGGAATTCACTTACGAGGTAAACAAGGCCGCGCAGAAGTTCAAATTCGACGGCACGGAATATGATATTGCCCCCGGGCTAAGGATAAAACGGGAGCAAACTACCGACCACACCACAGGCAATATCCGTGTCAGGGAGTACACCTATTCAGGTGGTGTCTCAACAATCGACTTCAGCAAAATCAGTCTTTCTTCCTTCATCGGAATCTCAGGCTACAGGGGGGTGGTGTATGACGGGTCATTATTAGTCACACAGGTATACTGCACCACCGGTGCGACACTGTCTACATCAAGTCTTATTCCCGGAGACATCATGGAGGATGCCATAGTATATTATAGCAATGTACGGGAGACTGTTACAGGTACGGGGCTTAATTGTCCCGTCACAATCGATTATGACTTTGACACGGCAAACGTGGAATCGAAATATGTGATTGCCGGAAAGAATGGATTGTCGGAAACACAAAGTAAGGATATACGTTTCTGCGGGACAAACATAATGCCAAACATCAATTTTTCATTAAATCAGGCTTATAGTGCTATTCTGTCACCAAAATTTATCGGGGGATATTTCAGGCAGGCACTCAAAGAGAGGGCTCTCCTGACAAAAAAGACCGAATGGGTCACAGACAGTTGCGGCGCACTGCTGTCGCCTTTGCGCATTACTGACTATAAATATTCGTCGGAGGATGAAAATGTATATACAACCGGATACTACAGCACGCCTTTGGTACGCACCGTCGACTCCCCGTTTTTAGGAGATCCGGGAGAAGATTACCAATCAGTTGACGATTTCAATTATTTCCCTGTCACGGTCGCGACCTGCAAGACATGGTGCGACAGCGTACGGACTACGGAATATGACCGTTACGGCAATTCGCGCACTGTCGTCACGGCTTACGAATACGATGACCGGCTCTATCATCGCGGCGGCAGTATACTTGACACTGACAGTTCGCGCGTGGTGCATCCCGACGGACTGACTGCAATATCGGGTCGCTACAGCCTCATCAGCAGGATAAGCAAATCGTGCGGAGGCGATGTGTATTCGACCGATTATCAGTATTCGTGCAATGCTCCGAGGGGACTGCTCGCACAGGCTACCGCACGCGGACGCATATCGATGCCGGTCAAAGAGATTTACCGACACGGAGCGTTCATGCTCGAAAAGCGCTATAATTATGCCGATTTCGGGGCTGGAAGCGGCGGATTGCAGCTGTCGTCGCTGGTATGTGCCGCGCAGGGTTCCGTCCTTACCGACTCCGTGAGTATAACCGGTTATGACCGTTACGGCAATCCGACAGCGACAACCGGATTTAACGGACGTAAGAACAGCTACAGATGGGGCGGCTCGGGGACATTCCTGGAGCAGGTCACCGCTGACGGGAATTTCACCACTAAATATGAATACTCTCCCCTTGTGGGATATACACGGATAGAGTCACCCTCCGGCTTGGTGACCGGCTACGGATATAGCGCCGGAAGACTTGTTTCCGTGACTTCTGCCGGGGAAAATGTAACATCCTACAGTTACAGCCAGTATGGCACCGACAATATCAACAAGATCGAGACATCGCATACCGGAGCAAACGGCAACACGGTTACCGATATTGTGCGTTTCGATGCTTTCGGCAACAAGGTGCTTGAGGGTAAAACCGGAGGAAGTTCTATTATCAATATCACGAAATATGACATCTTGGGGCGTAAACTGAGTGAATATCTTCCGGTAGGCTGCGACAATCCCGACAGCGATCCGGATTGGATTGCGGCGGGTGTTGCAGCGGCTTACGACGGTGACAGCGAAGCTATGCGGCGGTACGGATACATGCCGGGGAATGACGACCGTGTGCGTACCGTCACTATCGGCGGAGAGGAATTCGCCGCACACCCTGTGCGGTCGGAGTACCGTTTTAACGCAGGCGCCGACGGCGACGCGCTGTACCGCTGCCTCAAATACCGTGTGAATGGCAATTCGCTTGTCTGCGACGGGTATTACGCGAAAGGTACGCTGGCTATTGCCGAAACGACTGACGGCGACGGGCGCCGGACGCTCGCTTTCACCGATTTTACGGGGAAGGTGGTGCTGTCGCGCGCGGTGACTGGCGGGGCGAATGCCGACACTTATTCCGTTTATAACGATGCGGGGGATCTTGCGTTGGTGCTTCAGCCACTTGCTTCGTCGGTCCTTACCGCCGAAGGGACGGCCTACGATATTTCTTCCGACGCCACCTTGCGCGGTTATGCCGACTGGTACAGATATGACGACCGGCTGCTGCTCACCGAACGGCGCATGGCGGGAACGGAGCCTGTAATATACCGCCATGATGCGGCGGGGCGGCTGATTTTCACCCAGGACGGGGAGCAGCGCGCCCGCGGTGTCACCGGGTTTGCATTCGACGACCCGTATGGCCGGCGAGCCATCGAGGGGGAAGTTTTGGCTACGGCGCAACTGATGGACGGTGTCAGGAATATACGCCCGTACGCTATGCGTACGCAGACTTTGTCGGGTCGCCATGCCGGTTACGGCGTAAGCCTGTCGCTGACGCAAGCCGTCGTTGACAAAGCGTACTATTACGATGACTATGGGTTCCGTTCGGAGGCGTGCTGTGCGGGGATTGACTCGGTGCTGTCGGCGAGGCCGCTGACTGTGATGCGGGGCAATAACCGCAGGCTGCTTACCGCGACGTTGTCAAGGGTTAACTCGGCGGCCGATTTCGACGGGTCGGTTACCGTCGGCGGGACGGCTGGGAATTATATCGCCGAGGCGTTCGGCTATGACAGCAGGGAACGTGTGGCCGAGAGCGTCAGCGTCGATGCGCAGGGGGTTACTGTCAGGGAGAATGTAACTTACTCGTCGTCAGGGTTGCCGATGTCGTCGGTGACGCAACGGTTCGCGCCTGACGGCTCGGTGGAGAAACTTGCGTTTGCCTACACTTATGATGATTTCGAGAGGCAGACTTCGGTTACTACTTCGGTCAATGACGTGGGGATGGCAAAAAGCATTACCGTATACGACGGTATCGGGCGCACCTCGTCGGTGATACTTAGCGATTTGCGCGGGGAAAACACCGAGACTGTCAGTTACACCTACATAACCAACGGCGCGGTCAAATCGATTGCGACGGCGTCAGGCTCAATGGACATGACGCTGAAATATGCCTCGGGCACTGTCCCGTCGTATTCGGGAAATATCTCCGCTATGGAATGGAAGGGTGCGGACAGGGTGCAACGCTCCTACGTCTACAGTTACGACGGGCTAAACCGGCTTGTATCGGCGCAATATGCCGAGAGCGGGAGGACAAAACGGAGTTATATATTACAACTGTCCGCTCCCGATTTTTCTTGTTCGTATGAATATAACCTTAATGGCAATCCCACTTCAATTGTCAGGAAAGGCCTTAGGGTTGCATTAGG
>OFGM01001078.1_pt1 | contig 18620 bp, 11 predicted proteins | sample 1521741 | NCBI WGS metagenome assembly OFGM01 (sample SAMEA3504079, study PRJEB24116) | mouse gut metagenome | biome: mouse gut; feature: mouse-associated habitat; material: faeces | place: Denmark | collected 2011
AAAAATTATTTTGTCAACTTTCGCCCTAAGCGCATTGTCGGGGTCACCAAGGATGTGAGCTCTCTGTTCACATTTGCCTATGGAGAGTTGTGGATGCCTTATTCCACCCGGGATTCCGGTCTGGGCAGTGAAGGGCTACGGGGAGATTTCGAGGCTGTGGCCCTTGTCAAGCCCGGTGTCGGCAGAGAGGAACTCAAGCGGCAGATAGAACAGTCGCTTGCCCGCTTCAACGAGATACTGGTCGAATATGAACTGGAGCTTCCCGACCTCAGCACCTATACGGAACGGCAGTTCTTCCGTAATGACACGATGAGTCCTGCCGTAACCTGCATCATCCTGGGTTTGATATTGCTTATTGTGCCCGCTATCAATGTCAGCGGACTTATATCTTCGCAAATGTCCCGTCGCATGGCTGAGCTTGCGGTAAGGAAAGCATACGGCGCCAGCCGTTCTACCTTGATGGTGCAGTTGCTCCGCGAGAACCTGGCCTTGGCATTTGCCGGCGCATTGCTCGGTTTTCTCTTTTCGTGCATATTCCTATGGCTGGGTAAGGATTGGATGCTTGGCGATGGTGCTCCCGGAACGAATTTTGATGTAAGCGTCTGGCTCTTCCTCCGTCCTGCGGTTTTCGTGGCTGTATTGGTGGTGTGTCTGTTGTTCAACCTGCTTTCTGTGTTTATTCCTGCCTGGCATGCCACCCGTCGCCCTATAGCCGAGGTTCTTGGCGGAGAATGAGCGGATAAACGAATCCCAATTAAAACAGTAACGAGTATGATACATTCTATTTTACACCAGATATGGAACCAGCGCCGCAGTAACGGCTGGCTGTTTGCCGAGCTGTTGATTGTATTTACATTGATGTGGTATTGTGTGGATGTACTCTATGGCTTTGCCCATGCAGAACGGCAGCCTAAGGGGTATGATTTGGAGCATGTCTATAAGATAAGGATTTCCTGCAATCCCACACAGATAGTGCCGTGCACGTCGGAAGACAGCCTGCAGACCTTCTGGTTCAAGCCGATGGAGGAAGTGCTCCGGCGTATCAGGCAATATCCTGCAGTGGAAAGTGCTGCCACGTGGCTGGGTACCGATACTTATACCCGAGGGCGTGTTTATCAAGGTTATACAACGGACAGTGTGCATGTTGTCGAGACTACTGTACGCTATGTGTCTCCCGAATATTTCGATGTCATGCGCATTCCACTGTTGCAGGGGAATATCATGGATTGGAACCCCACTGCCAGCCCTCTGCCTGCCGTGGTGACCCGTGATTTGGCAGACAGCCTTTTCCTGACAAGTGCCGAGGCGGTGGGTCGCGAGTTCCTGGATTATTACAATGGAGGTCTTCGTTACCGTGTTTCCGCAGTCTGTGCTTTGCAGAAGACGGATGATTATGCCCGTTACGGGCCTTTTGTACTGACTCCTTTCCCCGGTTGGTTTTATAAGGACCAGTACCTTCCGTTCATTTCCCTACGGATACGCCCGGAGGCGGATACGGATAATTTTGCAGCCTGTTTTTATCAGGATATGACATCGCAGTTGCAGGTCACTCCATTCTATCTTTTCGATATACAGAGCTACAAAGAACAGAAAATAGAACGGGATGCTGCTGAAGGAATAACTCCATACATTCGCAGTGCAAGGCTCATTGTAGTATTCTTCGTTTTCAATGTATTCATCGGGCTGATGGGAACTTTCTGGTTCCGTACCCGCCACCGTCGCAGCGAGATTGCTTTGCGCATGGCCATGGGCAGCAGCCGCGGAAGAATACGCTGGCAATTGCTGGGTGAAGGGTTGCTGCTGTTGGCACTTGCTTCCATCCCCGCTTTGATGATATGTAGCAATATGGTTATGGCGGATGTCACTTTTACGGAAGCCACGGATGCCACTTGGGGGAGATTTGTCATATGTGTTTTTATTGTCTGGATATTGATGGCATTGATGGTGATTGCAGGAATCTGGTATCCGGCTTCACGGGCCATGAAGGTGCAGCCTGCCGAAGCATTGCACGATGAATGAGTTTTTTTTGAGTAATCTGTGCTCATTCTCAATATAACTTGTATATTTGCGTGACGAATAAGAGTTTTGCGTTGAGTATACAAAATCTATATTATGATGAAACGCCTTTTCTTTCCATTGCTTGCAGGCTTGTTGTGGTTGATGTCGGGAACACTTTCGGCTACGGAACGTACGTACAATGTACTTTTCATACAGTCCTATACAAAAAATACTCCTTGGCACAGCCTTCTGACAGAAAATTTGGAGAACGGACTGGACAAGGGGGGAGTTAAAGCCAATATCACTACTGAATATCTGAATGCCGATTACTGGTCTTTCGCTTCCGAGTGCTTCATCATGCGCCGCATCTGCGAGCGTGCCAGGCAACGGAAAACGGACTTGATTGTGACCTCCAGCGATGAGGCTTTCTTCACATTGACCCATTGCGGTGATTCCCTGCCTTATCAGATACCGGTAGTGGTTTCGGGTATCAAATACCCGGATGAGAGAGTCTTTGAAAGAATGCCCAACGTCTCCGGCTATGTTTCGAAAACGGATTTCGATGTCTTGCTGGATGCGGCTGTCCGCATGTTTCCTTCCCGCAGGGAGTTGGTCTGTCTGTCCGACAGCAGTTTCCTGAGCCTTAAAGGGGTTAAGGCTGTGGAGGAATCCTGGGAACGCATAAAGAGCAACTATCCGGAGCATGAGTTGAAAGTGCTGAATGTGCAGGCCAAGTCCTTGAACTCTATCATCACTTCCATTTGCTATGACTACAATGCCTACAAGCATATTGTTATTGCTCCCAAATGGATTCCCTTTCTTTCCTTGAAGTTGAAGGCCCCCGTGTTTACCAGCCAGAACCTGGCTATGACGAACGGTGTTCTGTGTGTGTACGATGCCGTTCCCGGAGAGGATGCCTTTGCCGCCGGCCGGCAGGCTGCAAATATTTTGAAGGGCAAGTCGCCCGCTTCATTGGGAGTAAAGGACTTTGGGGGCAAGCTACTGTTCGATTACAAACAGTTGCAGTTTTTCCGTGTGGACACGAACCGTGCGGAGAGCAAGGGCATCATTTTGAATATACCGTTGATGGAGCGTTACCGTGTCTGGTTCATTCTGTTCTATTCGCTGATTGTCGGGGCATTGGTGCTGCTGGTTGCCTGGCTTTTCCGTGCCAACCGCAGGGAGTCGCGTAAGCGCATACATGCCCAGACCCGCTTGTTGATACAGCACCGCCTGGTGGAGCAGCGCGACGAGTTCGACAATATCTTCTGTTCCATTCGCGACGGCTTGATTACGTATGATACCGACCTGCGCATCCATTTTGTCAACCGTCCGTTGTTACAGATGTTGGGACTTTCTTCCGAAACCTATACGTCCCGTTTCTATGAAGGGCAGATGGCCGGCTCCATTTTCAGGATTTACATGAATGGAGAAAACATCCTGCAGGACTTGTTGAAGAAAGTACGTACCGGAAAGAGACCTATTTCTATTCCGGAGAAAGCCTTCATGCAGGAAAACCATCAGGGAACGTATTTCCCCGTTTCCGGCGAGGTAGTACCTATCTTTGCCAATGAAAAGATGACGGGAATGGCGATTGTATGCCGCAATATCTCCGAAGAAGAGATGCAGAGACGCTTCTTCAATATGGCGGTGGAGGAAAGCTCCATTTATCCGTGGCAGTACAACATGCATATGAACCGTTTCCATTTCCCGGGTGGATTGCTGCGCCGTTTCGGGTATACCGGTGATACGGACTTGCTGGCACGTGATGAGATGGACACCCTTATACATCCGGAAGACTTGCTGCATACGCGCAGGAATTTTGATGCCATTCTGTTGGGCAATGAAATCAATTCACGGATGAGTTTCCGGTTGAAGAGTGCGGATGGGAGCTATGAATGGTGGGAGTTCCGCAGTACCGCTTATGACGGACTGACGGTTGATACCCCATACATGGTATTGGGAGTATGCCAGAGCATCCAGCGTTACAAGGATACGGAAGAGGCCTTGATTGCCGCACGTGACCGTGCCTTGCAGGCCGACAAGCTCAAATCTGCGTTTCTTGCCAATATGAGCCATGAGATACGCACCCCTTTGAATGCCATTGTCGGCTTCTCGGATTTATTGAAGGATTTGGACGCTTTTTCTCCGGAAGAGGTAAAGCAGTTCGTCGAAACAATCAACATCAACTGTACATTGCTGCTGGCGTTGATAAACGATATTCTGGACCTCTCGCGCATAGAATCGGGCACGATGGACTTTAAGTTCGGAGCATTCAACCTGGCGTTTATCATGCAGGAGGTCCATGAATCCCAGCGTCTGAGTATGCCTCGGGATGTAGAGCTGCGTATAGAGATTCCGGAAGGGGAAGACAAATTGGTCATCACCGATTCCGTCCGCTTGAAGCAGGTCGTGAACAACCTGATAAACAATGCCAAGAAATTCACGGTAACGGGCAGCATCACCTTCGGCTATGTCACGAACCGGGAAGGATATACCACCATCTTTGTCGAAGACACGGGAAGCGGTATCTCTGAAGACGCCCAGAAACATATCTTCGAACGCTTTTACAAAGAAGACAGCTTTACGCAGGGCGCCGGTTTGGGGCTGAGCATTTGCCAGACCATCGTAAACCGCCTGCATGGTTCTATCTCGGTCTCCTCAGAGTTGGGAAAAGGAACGCGTTTCGAGGTGGTGATACCGGATGCGAACGAGTAATCATTCAATCCGTTTGCAGGCATTGGCTTGCAGGAACTCTTCCAATATATCCTCGTAATTGCCATACAGCATGATGTGGTGGTTGCCCAGCGGTGTCTTGAGGAAATAGTCGGCAGGGGAGTTCATTTTTATCCGCACTTGGGTGCGGCACATATTGATGTAGTTTGTATTCTCAACAAGCGTGCCGGTGCTCAGGTAATATTCGTCCAGGCTTTCGCTTCCGCATTTTACGATGGTTACATCTCCCGTCGGCAGGATTCCCTGAATACCGATGCCGCTTTCCGTCTCAAAATGGTTGCGTATGATGAACTGCTCCGTTTGTGCGATGCCGATGGTGCAGTGTGCCAATATGATTTCATTGGTACGGGCATTTATCATGGAAGGATTGGCCATGAAGGAGTTTTTCCCCGTCAGCACTTTTACGGCCAGCATGGTGAAGACGGATTGCAAATCGCCTTCACATCCGGCAATGATTCCTTCGTCGTTCAGCAAGGCAAGGGCAAGGCAGCCGGTGGTTCCCGTTTGGTCTATCAGGCGGAAGCAGCTGAGGGTAATGGCGCTCAGTCGCTCTTCCTCTACAATCCTCTTGATGGCTCGATACAGCCGCATGGCTTTTATCATGTCTTCGGGGCTTGCCTCTCGGCAGGCAAGCGCTTTTCCTGCCAGTCCGGCGCATGCTTCGCCCACCTCGTCGTCCGTTATCTGTCCGTAGTATTCATAAATGCGGTCCAATGAGACGTCTGTGTACTCGATACCCCAGCGGCGTTTGGCAAGCAGATAATCCACATTGCTGGCAACGAGCCAGCTGGACGGAGTGCCCATTACGCCGATGCGCATGCCGAAAAGGCTGCGTTGTGCCACGAAATTGCTGTGCAGGACAAAAATACGCTTGATGGTCTCGGGGAGCTCTCCGTGAAGAATCTCGCTTTTCATTCCCCGGCCGCGCAGCCAGGAAGATATTTCGAGAGCGGCGGCCAGTGAGTTCTGCATGCCGTCTGCCAGGAGAATGGCAGGGCGGGGAAGGGATTCGAAATGCTGGATTACCAGCCGTTCCACACCTCCGGTGGCAATGAATATAATACTGAAGTCATCGGGTGATAACTTGTCTATGTCTTTGTAATCAATGAAGTTGACGGTAAAGTATTTTTCCAATTCAGTCAATATCACTTCGTGGGAGCTACGGACTGATGCTTGTTTATGCAGTATGGAAGCAAAAGTTATAAGGTTGATGACCATGGTGTTATTTACTATTTGACTATTTACTATTTACAATTGATTCTACTTGGCTCGTTTGCTTTTTCAAAGATACAAGTTTCTGTTTACATATCATAGAGTTTTTACGATAGATAAGTTTTTTAAAGTTTTTATGGTCTTGCCTTCCTTTTGGTTTCAAATAATTCGCTACATTTGCAACTTTAATGATAAAGTGATAGCAATATCACCTATAAATACTCTATTAAATAGTAAATCATAAATCGTCAAATAGTAAATAAACCTCATGCCAACAATATCTATTCGCGGAATGGAGATGCCCGCATCTCCTATCAGAAAACTGGCTCCTCTGGCAGATGCTGCCAAGCAGAGGGGTATACATGTATTTCACCTGAACATCGGTCAACCCGACCTGCCTACTCCGGAAGTCGCGATTGAAGCGATACGGAACATCGACCGGAAAGTTCTGGAATACAGTCCCAGTGCGGGATATCGCAGTTACCGCGAGAAGTTGGTGGGTTACTATGCAAAGTACAATATCAATCTGACTGCAGACGACATCATCATCACTTCCGGCGGCTCGGAGGCGGTGTTGTTCTCTTTCCTGGCTTGCCTCAATCCGGGGGATGAAATCATTGTTCCCGAGCCGGCCTATGCCAATTATATGGCGTTTGCCATCTCTGCCGGAGCCAAGATACGCACCATTGCCACGACCATCGAAGAGGGTTTCTCGTTGCCCAAGGTAGAGAAGTTCGAGGAGTTGATTAACGAGCGCACGCGTGCTATTTTGATTTGCAATCCCAACAATCCTACGGGTTACCTCTATACACGCCGTGAAATGAACCAGATTCGCGACCTTGTGAAGAAGTACGATTTGTTCCTCTTCTCGGACGAGGTGTACCGTGAATTTATTTATACGGGTTCTCCCTATATCTCTGCCTGCCACCTGGAGGGCATTGAGAACAATGTGGTGCTGATTGATTCCGTGTCCAAGCGCTATTCGGAGTGCGGCATCCGCATCGGTGCCCTGATAACGAAGAACAAGGAAATCCGGGATGCTGTCATGAAGTTCTGCCAGGCACGTCTCAGTCCTCCGTTGATTGGCCAGATTGCCGCAGAAGCATCGCTGGATGCCGATGAGGATTATCTGCGCGACACATACGATGAATATGTAGAACGCCGTAAATGCTTGATTGACGGATTGAACCGTATACCGGGCGTATATTCGCCCATCCCGATGGGAGCATTCTATACGGTGGCAAAGCTTCCGGTAGATGATTCGGACAAGTTCTGTGCCTGGTGTCTGTCGGAGTTCGAATACGAGGGACAGACGGTATTCATGGCGCCTGCGTCCGGATTCTATACTACGCCGGGTTCCGGTCGCAACGAAGTGCGTATCGCATACGTACTGAAGAAAGACGACTTGAACCGCGCTCTCTTTGTGCTTCAAAAGGCACTGGAAGCCTATCCGGGACGAACCGAATAAAATGAAATAATTCATTAGGCGCGGATTACGCGGATTACACGGAAGATTTAAAACAAACGTCTTTTCTTAAGTTTTCTGCGTAATCCGCGTAATCCGCGCCTAAAAAATAATGACCCATGAACTTATCTCGCTTTATAGCGTTGCGCATTTATCGCAACTCGGAGCCGGGCAAGCAAGTTTCCCGTCCGGCTGTCCTTATTGCCATGGTGGGCATTGCTCTCGGACTGGCGGTGATGATTATTGCCGTGTCCGTCATTGTCGGCTTCAAGAGCGAGGTAAGGGATAAAATCGTGGGTTTCGGTGCCCATATCCAGATAGGCAACCTGGATGCTGCACGCTCTTATGAGACGCGCCCGGTGGTGGTGGGCGACAGCATGATGGCTGCGCTTTCCGATTATCCCGAAGTGAAGCATGTACAACGCTACTCCACCAAGCCGGGGATGATAAAGACCGCCGATGCCTTTCAGGGAATGGTGCTGAAAGGTGTGGGGCAGGAGTATGACAGCACCTTTTTCCACCGCCATCTGCTGGAGGGGGAGTTTCCGCAATTCAGCGATTCCGCTTCGTCCAACCGCGTAGTCATCTCAAAGTCTCTTGCCAACAAGCTGCAATTGAAACTTGGTGACAAGATAGACACCTACTTCATCCAGGACGATGTGCGTGCTCGCCGCCTGAAGATTGTAGGTATCTACCAAACCAACTTCTCCGAATACGACAACCTATTCCTGCTTACCGACCTCTACCTGGTGAATCGCCTGAACAACTGGGAGCCGGACCAGGTGAGCGGTGTGGAGCTGGAAATACGCGATTATGACAAGCTGGAAGAAACCACCTATGAGATAGCTGTCGATACGGACGAGAATCCCGACCGCTATGGTGCTGAGTATTGCGTCCGCAATGTAGAGCAGCTCAATCCCCAAATCTTTGCCTGGCTGGGCATCTTGGATGTCAACATCTGGGTCATTCTCATTCTGATGATTGGAGTGGCGGGGTTCACCATGGTATCCGGCCTGCTGATTATCATCATAGAGCGTACCTCCATGATAGGTGTGCTGAAGTCTTTGGGAGCCAATAACTTTACCATCCGTAAAGTCTTCCTTTGGTTTTCGGTCTTCCTCATCGGGAAAGGCATGCTTTGGGGGAACATAATCGGCCTTGCATTCTATTTCGTGCAGCGCTGGTTTGGCTTGTTCAAGCTCGACCCTGAAACCTATTACATGGCTACTGTTCCGGTATCTTTCAATATCTGGCTGTTCCTGCTGCTGAATGCCGGCACATTGCTGGCTTCGGTCCTGATGTTGCTGGCCCCTTCATTCTTGATTACACGCATCCATCCGGCAACTTCCATCCGTTACGAATAAGAGAGTCACTTTCTCAGAAAACCGCTTTTCTTGCGGAACAGACAGTACCATTTCCAACGCAAAGACTGTATCGGCTGCAATAGGTCGAAAGCCGGTAGTGTGAAGTAATATCTGCGCTGTTCTTCCAGGTCACGGGCGGTCTTGTTCACGATGACGGCCTGCATGGTGAAACGGAGCAGGAACAAAAGGAAAGCGACGCCTGCTGCCAGCCAGTGGAAGTGCAGAATGCCGATGACCATCGCGGCTATCCAGGATGCGTGGAATGCCAGGCGGGTCAAGGTCTCAAAACCGGCCAGCCAGCGTTGCATTCCATGATACAGCCGTGCTGTGGAGGCGTAGCCTATTTTCTCTTCTTTCCAGTCCTTGGCACGCAGAAGCGGCTGCATGCGCACAATGGCATTGGCATCCGTTTCCACCCGCGTGTTCTCCGGGGTAGCCACGTGGTTGATGAACAAATCGTCGTCTCCCCGTTGCAGGTTGAGGTGTGCGGAGAATCCTTTCTGTTGGTAGAAGAGTTCCTTCCGGTAGGCCAGGTTACGCCCGATACCCATGTAGGGGCTGTCTGCCAGGGCAAATCCCAGATAGCGCATGGAAGTGAACAGATTGTCGAATGCCGCCCGTTTGTGCAGCCAGCCTTTGCCGCGTTCGTAGCCGCTGTATCCCAGCACCACTTGGGTACGTGATGTGAAGTTGCGTGCCATCAGTCGCAGCCATTGGTTGCTTTGGGGCATGCAGTTGGCATTGGTAAACACCAGCCATTCATATTTGCTGGCCTTGATTCCAAGCGTTACGGCCAGCTTCTTGCGGCTGATGTAGCGGGAGGAATCGGGCACGAAGCTGTGATAGAGATGGGGATATTTCTCCTCGAGGATGGTCAGGTAATCCTCGCTCTCATCGGTGTTGCCGTCGTTAATGACGATGACTTCAAATTGGGGATAGTCCTGCTCCAGCACGGCGCCCAGGTTGCGGCGCAGATTCTCGGATTCCTCGCGGGCGCAGATGATGACGGATATGGGGGGCAGTTCCTGGGTGAAGTGCGTGTCTCCCTGCTTCACGGCACGGCTGCGCGCATGAATACGGTTGTAGAGACAGAGGTAGTAGATAATTTGAATAAGGAACAGACCACCCGCTGCAGCGAGTACGATAATTTCAGTTGAATCTAATGTAAATGCTTCCATGTGCAGTAGGACGTTTATGTGCTGCAAATTTACACAATTTCCGGCACTACCTCAAACTTTGTTCCGGGAAAGTGCTTGGACAAATACTGCTTGATGTATTTCATCGTATCTTCCTGGATAGTCTTGTCCTCCACCGTGGGATAGAGGTTGTAGAGTACCGTATCGAGCGCGATGCCCCGGTTCTTGATGGCTTCCAGGCTTAGCAGGGTGTGGTTGATGCTGCCCAGCTTTCCGGAGGTGACGAAGATAAGCGGGTACTGCTTCTCCGCAATGTAGTCTATCGTCAGGAAATCTTCGGTGAGGGGAACCATCAGACCGCCGGCGCCTTCTACGAGCACGGTATCATAGCGGTGGGAAAGTTCCCTGGTGGCACGCTCTATTTTTTCGAAGTCTATCGGGCGCTTGTCTATGCGGGCGGCGAGGTGGGGGGAGCAGGGGTAGGAGAATATCTCGGGCATGGTCAGCCCCTCTTTGTCTTCCGGCAGGTAGCCAGTTCCGGTGAGGCGGCGGTGCAGGTCGATGTCCTCGGAATGGCCGGTGTTGCCGGTCTGGATGAACTTTTGGGTGATGACGCGCAGGCCGCGTTGTATAAGCTCACGGGCATACCAGGCGGTGCAATAGCTTTTTCCGGCATCTGTATCAATGCCGCTGATGAAGTAGATGTTTTTTGTTTCCATTATTTTGTTTTTTTTCGTGCGATGATATAAATGGGGTGATAGGTCAGGTTTACGTTGCCTGCGGCATCACTGAACCGGGTTGTGTATTCTTTGCAGAAGGATTGCAGGCGGCTGCGCGTCCATATCCTTTTTTCCGTTCCCGTCACTCCGGTTTGCTTCAGATGCTTCAGCACTGCCTGAGGGGTGGGGAAGGGCAGGGTTACTACCTCTTCCTCGGCATGGAGAATATCGAAGTGGGGAGACAGCAGGGCTTGCAGCTCCTCAACGGAGAGATAGTCCAGCCCATGCCCCGTCAGTTGGCGTATTTCGTGCATGTTTGTGGTGCCGAAGGTGCTGAAGGCAAGCAGGCCGTCTGCCACCAGTGCTTGGTGGCAGCGGGTGAGGAAAGCACCTGGGTCGTTGAACCATTGCAGGGTGGAGCACGAGGTTATCAGGTCGGTTTCTCTGGGGAAGTCGAGAGCTTCGGCATCACCCGGCAAGAAGCTGACGCGGGGAGTGCGCGTAGTGCATAGCTCCCTGACGCATTCCTCCATATCCCGGCAGAGGTCGTTCAGCAACAGCGTTTCCGGTTGCAAGGTGTTCAGCAACATGCGCGAGTAGCTGCCCGTTCCGCAACCAAGCTCTACGATGTGGCGGAAGTGTGTAGGAAGTTGCGGACGGGGTATGCCTGCGGAAAGCAGGGCATCGGTCAGTAGGCGCATCATTTTTTCGGCTACTTGCCGTTGCACGCTGGCTTCGCGGTCGTAGGTGCTTCGCGAGTAGGAGAAGCGTTTTGCTACAAGTTCTTTGTCTATGGGGTGTGTAGGGGTATCTGTCATTTTTTTCAATCCTTTTGTTATGTATCCAGTTCTCTCAGATGGCTTAGAAAATCGTCAATGGGCATCGACCACATGTCTTGCAGCAAGAAGCGGAACATTGGTTCGTCATAGTGGGCGCAGTCTGCAACAATCAGTTTGTCGTCATCGAACATGTAATCGAAATTTAGTTTCATATTTTCTAAAGGGAAGATGCGGTCGTTGACGCCTATGAAAGCGTAGTCATAATCGATGTATTGGTATTTATCGTTTACATAGGCATCCATCTCGTCATCATTGGAGTAGATATAATTGCCGTTTTCATCGATGGTTATCCCTCTCATTTGGGTGTATTTTTTCTCAATGAGTTCCAGCTCTTCCTTAATTTCGTTGAAGTCCCGGCGGGGAGTGATGGCAAGGAAGGCTTTGTAGGCATTGCTGTCTTTGCACATGCGGCGCATGAACTTCTGGAGCGAGGCGGGAGTCAGTCCGCTCAAGGTGTCTCGGAAGGTCTTTTCGGGAATTCCATCTGTGTCACCGATAGGGGTAATGGTACCATTGAAAGCTATAAGCAGCAGTTTCTCCTTGGGCACGGAAGCCAGTGCGATGGGAGCTGCCCATACGCCCATGGACCATGCCACTACGTTCACTTGCCGGTATTGCTCCAGGATGGAGGTATCGAAATCGAGCGTGCGGTAGTCATAGCAAATCATGTAGTCCATGCCTTGGGGGCAATATTGTTTAAAGGGTGTTTCGTCGGCTGCCCATCCTGCGAAGAACAGTAGCAGCTTGGGATTATTTTTTTTGATGATGTAAACTTGTTTCATAATAATATATGTGATGAATTTTCTTATACTATATATATTTAATTATTTCTTCTATCTCTTGTTCTGTAATGTCCGCTGTCAGCGAGAAGCGGATACGTGATGTCCCTTCGGGCACCGTGGGCGGGCGTACCGGCAGTGCATAAAAGCCATGCCTCTGCAGCAACTCTGCGCACAGCACGGTGTCGGCACTGGGGCCGATAATCAGTGGGACGATATGGCTTGCGCTGGGGCATCCGTACCCCTTGGCTTGTAATGCTTCGCGCAGTGTCCGGCTGATTCTTGCCAGATGCTCGCGGTGGTCCTGCATTCTGGCAAGTTTCCGTACGATAAACAGTGTCCAGGCAATACTTGTCGGAGGCAATGCCGTGGTGAAGATGAGGGTTCGCATCCGGTTGACGAGATACTCGCGTATCGTCCGGCAGCAGGCGATGTATGCACCGGCAGACGCAGCCGCCTTGCCGAAGGTGCCCACGAGGAAATCTATATCCCGGATACATCCGGTTTCTTCGGCGCAGCCCAGGCCGCGCAGTCCCCTTACGCCGAATGCATGGGCTTCGTCCACATAGAGCAGTACGTTGGAGTATCTTTTTTTCAAACGCACCAATGCCGTGAGGTCGGCTTGGTCACCGTCCATGCTGAAGATGCTTTCTGTGACGATAATCAATTGCCGGAATGTTGCATGGTGTTGTTCCAGCAGGCGTTCCAGTTGTACCAGGTCGTTGTGGCGGAAGCGGATGCAGCGTGCGGTGGATAGGCGGATGCCGTCGATGATGCTGGCATGCACCAGCTTGTCTGCCAGTATCAGGGTTTGTGCATCGCTCACGGCGGGTAGAATCCCCATATTGGCATGATAGCCGCTATTGAGCACCAGTGCTGTCTCTGTGCCGAAAAGTGTGGCGAGTTCCGTCTCCAGCTCTTCGTAAATTCCGAAGTTCCCCGTCAGCAGGCGGGAGGAGGAGGAAGTCGGCAGGAAGGTGTCCGGTGTCAGTGCCTGCAGGAATTCTTCCTTCAGCTGGCGGTCGGCAGCCAGGCCCAGGTAATCGTTGGACGAAAGGTTCAGCATATGCCGGCCATCGGCTACAACCGTGCGTCCCTCGTGTGTCAGTTGCGGCAGGCGGCGCAGGTTGCTGTGTTCTTTCAATGTTTGCAGCTCTTGCTGCATATAGTTAGTTACGTTCATAAATTCTTGATATAATAATTTTCCCTTTATCCTCTCAATTCATTTCCTGTATAATTTTCATCAACCCTCCCGTCAGCTTCCTCAACTGTTCCGGCTCTATAATGAACGGAGGCATCAGGTATACCAATCTTCCGAACGGGCGTACCCAGATTCCCTCCTCAACGAAGCGTTTTTGCATCCACGCCATGTCTACGGGTTCTTTTGTCTCAATCACCCCGATGGCTCCCAGCACACGTACATCCGTCACTTGCGGTAATCGGCGTGCCGGTTCAAGCTCTTCTTGCAGTTGCCGGCTGATGCGAGTCACCTTGCCTTGCCAGTCGTATTCGGGCGAGGTCAGCAGCTTCACCGAAGCGCACGCTACGGCGCATGCCAGTGGATTCCCCATAAAGGTGGGTCCGTGCATAAACACCTCCGGTGTATGGTTGGAGATGGTATCCGCCACTTCATTCGTCGTCAGTACGGCAGACAACGTCATGTATCCGCCCGTTATGGCCTTTCCTATGCACATGATGTCCGGTTCTACACCCGCGTGCTCCCAGGCAAAGAGTTTTCCCGTCCGTCCGAAGCCCGTGGCTATCTCATCGAATATCAGCAGCAGGCCATGTTCCTTGCATATCTGTGCCGCTTCGCGCAGGTACTGGGGGTGGTAGAACCACATGCCGCCAGCGCCCTGCACCACAGGTTCGAGGATAAGCGCTGCCAGTTCCTCGTGATGCTCCTCTACCAGTTTCCGCAGTTCCACCGTATCCCGTTCATCCCATTCGCCGTGGAAGCGCGAGCGCGGCTGCGGCACGAAATAGCGCACCGGCAATGATGCCCCGAACAGCGAATGCATGCCCGTCACCGGGTCGCAGACAGACATGGCATTCCATGTATCCCCGTGATAACCCGAACGGATAGTCACAAAATTGTTCTTCTTCGCCTTTCCCTTGCCATACCAGTACTGCACGGCCATTTTCAAGGCCACCTCTACTGCCACCGAGCCCGAGTCGGCATAGAATATCTTCTGCATGGACGGCGGGACGAGCGGTAGCAGCAACTGGCCCAGTTCAATGGCAGGGTCGTGTGTCAGCCCTCCGAACATCACATGCGACATCTTGCCCAGCTGTTCCTCTGCCGCCCGGTTCAGTGTAGGGTGGTTGTACCCGTGGACGGCGCACCACCACGACGACATTCCCTCTACGAGTGTTTCTCCGCTTTCCAGGGTGATGGTGGCGCCTTCGGCATGCTTCACCTTGTACACCGGTAGCGGGTTGGTGGTGGAGGTATAGGGGTGCCATAGGTGCTCTCTGTCGAACTGCGAGCCGCAGAACCGGTATCCGGCATTTTCTATCAGCACCTTGTCTTCCGACACTTTCGAGCCGAGCGTTGTCAGCAGGTCGCCCACGATGGCAGAGTTGATGCCGATGTGCAGCGCTTGCTTCACGGCCTCCTTGCTCAGTTGCGAGCGTCCTCCGGCAAAGCGGAGGAAAGCCGTCGGGTTGATGAAGCGGAAGAGGGCGATGGTGGTCAGTATTTCCTCCTCGCTGAGTGGCGCCTGCCGTTCCAGCGGTGTGCCGGGGATGGGGCTCAGGAGGTTGATGGGGATGGACTGTACTTCCAGCTCGCGCAGTGTGAAGGCGAATTCGATACGTTGCTCCATGCTCTCGCCCATACCGATGATGCCGCCGCTGCAGATGTCCATGCCTACGTTGCGGGCGGCTTGCAGGGTGCGCAGCTTCTCTTCCTGCGTGTGCGTGCTGCACAGTTGGGGAAAGTAGGAGGGGGCTGTCTCCAGGTTGCAGTGATAGCGGGTGATGCCTGCGTCGTGCAGTGCCCGCATTTCGTCTTCGTTGAGCAGTCCCAGTGATGCGCACAACTGGATGGACGAGTGCCGGCGCATGTGCCGGGCGGCTTCGCACAGTTTCTCCATGTTTCTGGAGGAGGGCTTCCGTCCACTGGTCACCAGCGAGAAACGTGCCACGCCCTGGGCTTCATTATGCCGGGCATGCCGCAGGCATTCTTCTTTGTCCACCAGGTCGTACACGTCTGCCTGGGTTTTGTAGTGCGACGACTGTGCACACCACTTGCAGTTTTCCGGGCATCGTCCGGACTTGGCATTAATGATGGAGCACATGTCAAACTCCTCCGAGGCCAGGCCCCGGGTTATCTCGTGGGTAGCTTCGTATAGCGCTTCCTTGTCGGGTTGCACAGCCAGCCATTCGGCTTCTTCCTTACTGATGTGGCTGCCGCGCAGCACTTGTTCCTTCAACTTCTGTAGGGTCATATCTTTCTTGGGTTAAGTTCGTGGATAAAGACAGAGGTACGGATTGCCGGGGCGGTGCAGCTCGTCATTCTGCTGCATGGCTTCCGGTAATCCGTACCTCTTGTTCTCTTTTGTTTCAGGCTATATGTGTCTTGTCCGCCCGTATTCCCGCAGGGGCAGATGACTTGTGTTTCAAAAAGAATGTGCCGGTTCGTTCCCAGCTCCGTGAGGATACTTGTCAGGGCGCTGCTGCTACCCAGCGGAATGCCGGTGTCGGTTTCTCTTCCTTCCGTTTCCCCTTTCCAGGCACTCTCTTCCTCGCATCCGGCATGTCCTGCGGTTCCCGCAGCCTTCTGTTTGGACAGAGAGCTGTCTGCCACGTTTTTGCGCAGGCAACCGATGGTGACACACCGCCCTATGCTGGCAAATGCAGCGTAGGCTTTTCTGCTCCAGCGGCGAAAGCGGATGGTAGGTGCGGCGGGTGATGTATTCCTCATGTTTTTCAGCCTGATACGGTTTTGTTTCCTTTTAACGGATGCAAATGTAGAAAAAATAATTTCATAACGGTAATGCTCATGCATGAAAAAAGCCGTGCAAATGCAACTATTGCGCGGCTCTTCTTTAAGCAATGTCGTAGGATTTCACTCTTTGGACGACTGGTAGTAGAGATACCAGTCATTATTGGTGGCACCATTGGACTCTACCCATTTGGCGAAATCGGGATACTCCAGGTCGATGCGTACGGTTTCCTTTGCCGGAGTGAACCGGATGGGGCCTTCCGTGCCGGTTGTGGCTGGCAGCATGATGGCGAATGGATATTTGCCGTCCTTGTTGATGTAGTAGGCATCGTCTTTGGCTCCGATTTGCTCTGCGTTGGCTTTGCCGGTCGCTTTCTTCTTGGGCAGATGCACTTCTGTCCGGTTGTCGGCTCCGGCTGTATACTGGGCAATGATGAACGGATTCAAGTCGGTTTCCAGATTCTTCTTAGGCAATGTGTTGTCTGCAAATGTACGGGTTACGGTAAATTCGTTGCCCTGCACAGACTTTGCATCGGGGAATAGGATGACAGAAGAGGTCTCTGTTTCATCGACTGCTCCGGCAGGCAGTTCTATGCTGCCTCGCTGGCTGGCCACATATTGCACGGCAAATGCGTTGGAGTATGTGGCGGCACCACTTTTCTGTACGGGTACAAAGGTGTCTTCCACCTTCAGCACATAATTGTTGCTGTTGAATGAAATGGCCCGTTTGTGTTCGATAATCACGTCGTTCAAGTCATAGTCACCGCCATTGGGCCAGATGTCTTCGTAGGCATACGTGCGGTAGGTTGTTTCGGAGCTCGTCACCGTAGGCTCTTCCGGGTCTATGACCGGGCGGTCCGGGTCTTGAATGGCTTCATTGGGGTTAGCATCGATACAGAACAGTATGTCTTCGTAGCTGGTATCATTGCCATCTTCTACTCCATAGACTACCGTGCCGTTGCTGGCGGAGAGGGAGATAAAGCGGGCTTGTTGGTCTGCATATATCTTGTTCCATTCTTTATTGGAATATATATAATTTATAGAGTAGTCGATACCTTCATAGGGGGTATATCCATCGGGGATGATGAAATATCCTATGGTATATCCTGCCGGGAATTTGGTGGAGACGTTACCGTTTTCGTCTCGATACAGAAGTTGTATTTTTGTATTCTTTTCTATGGGAGCGTCATATAGGGAATATTTGTTACCACCTCCAAACCGTTTGGTATATGGGTCGTCCCCTGCAATGGATGCATTGGGAATGATAATGAATTTGTCTACCTTGTCAGGGCTGTTGGGAACTTCATTGGTCTTGTAGTAATAATAGCCGATGGAAGTCAGGTAACCGGCACGTTCGGTCAGGAAGGTCAGATACAGTTCTGCATCGGTAATCGTTACGTGTTGTCCCTGGTTGTTGATATATGCTTGGGCAATGGTGGTGTTCACGTGCTTTGTGTCTCTCACCAAATCTCTGTTGTCCAGATTGTTGGGTTTGCTGTCATGGCCTTTCCACAGCGTGCGTTGCAACTGCTTTAAAGTTCCGTTGTTGAAATTTCCCTTAGTTACAATGTCATTATTATCAGTAATCTCACCGTGAGCTTGTCTCCATCCAACGATGGAGTATACCCGTTCCTTCCTGTCCTTTAGGTCGATAGTCAGGTTGGATTTTGCACGTGTCATGGCAGCTGAGCGAGTGTTGGCATTGTCCTCGGTCATATCTACCACCACTTTGCCGTTTTCCACATCCGCTTCCACATACATGGGGGCTCCCCAGCTTTGTGAGATGATATATACCTTTTCTGTCGCTTTGGGCAGTTCTACGTTGCCGGTGAAGCGTCCGTCTGCATCTGCAAAGATTTTAAAAACCGCTTCGCCGTTGATGGAGTAGAGGTTGTTTGTCTGATAGGTGATGGGGTCTTCTGTAAACACCTCTATTAATGCGCCTCCTGCGATTTTTCCATAATTCACGTCAAAAGCTACCTGGGCTGTTGTTGCAAAGTCAAAGTATTCGCTCTCCGGCTTTAGTTCTGTTTTTCCACGTTCGGGATTGTATAGGTCTTTTTCGGTACATCCCGTGAATATGCTGCAGGCAATTGCTGAAATGAGGGTTGCAGCACTAACTTTCGTCATAAGTCTAACTTTCATATTTTTATTGTTGTAGATTGCTTGCTTGTTTGTCTTATGAACGCTGTCTATATCACAACCGCCACCCACTTCACAGACGAGTTGTAGATACTACATTTTCTCGAGCGCTTTTTTCATGTTGCAAATATAAACATAGTATTTATAATCTACAACTTTTGGGGTTTAAAAACACTTTTGGTGGGTTAAAAAGTTGTATAAAGTGAATTGATACTAATTGGATGAATCGAATGGTGCGGGCATAAAAAAAGGCTATCTATCCCAGACAGCCAATCTTTTGT
>OFGM01001114.1_pt1 | contig 18058 bp, 20 predicted proteins | sample 1521741 | NCBI WGS metagenome assembly OFGM01 (sample SAMEA3504079, study PRJEB24116) | mouse gut metagenome | biome: mouse gut; feature: mouse-associated habitat; material: faeces | place: Denmark | collected 2011
TTTTCTTACGACTTCGACCATGTGTCATCATTCTCTCACCTCCTTATGCTATAATCATAACATAAGGTGCACCATATGTCAAGTATTTTTTTATTATTTCATTTTTTTTCGCGAAAAAAAGCATCCTGTTAGGATGCTTAAATCTTGATTCTGCTTTTAATTTTTGTTTTTTTTTACTGCACGGATAGGAGGAGCCGGACGCCCTGGATTTCATGCGTCCGGCGGTATGAAAAAATGAACCCTTGCACCGCCAACCGTTCGCCTTTGGCTTCGATTGTATTGTAAAACGAACTTTCCGAATAAAACGAATTTTCCGAACTTTATTTTATCCCTTTTTCTTTCATTTTCTCTGGATAGGAATAAGGCAGTAATATCATACAACACATACCATCATATAAAAACCTCACTTCTACCCCTTCCTTTACTTTCTCTTCTAAAATCTCCAAAATACTATTCCACATAATCCCTCGTTCCACAATAAAATACTCCAGAAAAATAAATTTCTTTGCCGCCTTTAATTGTTTCTTCATCTCCTCAAACTTATCCTCTCCTAGAGGGAAATACGTCACTTCTGTATTTTGATAGATAGGATATCCTCCGCGCTGATTCATATAATTTGCTAATCTCGTCATATGAAGGCTTTCTTTTTTTAAATTTTCTATCACTTCTTCATTCTGCTCTAAAAATGGATCTGTTTCTTTTATCACAATTTCTAATCTTTTTGCGATAAACTTTGTCCCTATCTGAAGTTGTACAAATAAATAAAAACATGCGCCAAATACTGGAAATATTAAAACTGGAATTATCCAAACCAATTTAAAACTTGGGTCTGATTTCTCATTCAAAATATGAATCATGACAGCAACACTTAATAATGTGAAACTTCCATAAATATAGACCATATATTCCCCTAAAAAATGAAATACTCCAAACAGCACTGCCACCTGCAAAAGTAAAGAAAGTACTACCATACCTGTTCTTCCAAATACTATTCTCAGCATCTTTTTTGCCTTTTTTATAGAAATTTTCATAGAAATCTTCCCCTTTCTTTTGTACTTCTTATTCTGTCTTTTTCCTCTCTATCTCCACCTTTTTTAAAAATTCTTTATCTTCTTTCGAGAGTTCTGCCTTTTCAAGTAAATCTGCTCTTCTTTCCAAAGTCCGAATCAAAGACTGTTCCCTTCTCCATTTTTCAATATTTTTATGATGTCCTGACAGCAAAACTTCTGGCACTTTCTTTCCAAAAAATTCGGCTGGTCTAGTATACTGTGGATATTCTAATAAATTCCCCTGAAATGATTCTAACTCTGCCGAACTATCATTATTTAAAACCTTTGGCACTAATCTAGCAATTGCATCCATCATCACCATAGCTGGAAGTTCTCCACCTGTCAGCACATAATCTCCAATCGAAACATAATCCGTCACGATTTCTTCCAAGACACGCTCATCAATCCCCTCATAATGCCCGCAAAGAAGGATCAAATCCTCCTCCTGTGCCAGCTCCTCTGCCATTTTCTGATGAAATACATCCCCCTGCGGAGACAGATAGACCACTCGCGGTTTCTTCGGCATATATTCCTCACATCCGCCTCCGTCTCCTTTATGCTCATAGTTTATTCTCTCTTCGATGGCTTTGTACGCCTGATATACCGGCTCTGCCTGCATCAGCATTCCTGCTCCGCCGCCATACGGATAATCGTCTACGCTTTGGTGCTTGTTAAACGCATAATCCCGGATATTGATCGCCTCAATCGATAACAATCCTTTATCAGCTGCTCTTCCGATAATACTCGTATTCAAGCCGTTCATCACCATCTCCGGAAATAATGTCATAATATGAAAATGCATTACAAAAGCCCCTCCATCACATGTATTGTCATGCACATCTTCTCCACATCAATGTCCAAAACACATTGTTTGATTGCGGGAATCAGTACTTCTTTTCCATCCTTCATCTCAATCACATACACATCATTGGCACCCGTCTCCATAACATCTTTCAAAGTTCCGAATTCTTCTCCTTCATCTGTCATAACCTTCATGCCAATCATATCTGCAATGTAATACTCGTCTTCTTCAAGCGGAACAGCATCTTTACGTTCTACGAAAAGGCTCTTTCCTTTATATTTTTCAATATCATTGATATTGTCGATTCCTTTGAATTTCAAAATCACAAATTGTTTAAAAAATTTCACACCTTGGATTTCCAAAGAAAGTTCTTCTCTTCCGGTATCCAAAATAACCTTTTTCAATTTTTTAAAACGCTGTGCGTCATCTGTTGTCGGAAATACCTTCACTTCCCCGCGAATGCCGTGGGTGGAAGATATCACCCCTACCTGTAACCTTGTTTCCATACAGTTTCTCCTCATAATAAAAGATAAACGTAAGAATGCCTTCCGACACGCTTACGTTTGCTTGTTACTGCAGTATATCTACCACAACTTTTTTGTCTTCCTTAGCTGCTGCTGCTTTCACGACAGCGCGGATTGCCTTAGCGATACGGCCTTGCTTGCCAATCACCTTACCCATGTCAGAATCTGCCACGTGCACCTCGACTACTGTTGTCTTACCTTCTGATTTTTCAGTCACAACAACGCTCTCCGGATTGTCTACCAAAGCTTTTGCAATTACTTCAACTAATTCTCTCATGTGACACCTCCAAGCCAGTCAACACTCTTTTATTTAGCGACCGTAGAATTATTTTTCAATACCAGCTGCTTTAAAGATTTTGCCAACTACCTCTGTAGGCTGTGCACCATTGTTCAACCATTTTTTAGCTGCTTCTTCATCTACCTTGAACATGCTTGGGTTCTGGTTCGGATCATATGTTCCGATTTCCTCGATGAATTTACCATCTCTTGGAGATCTTGCATCAGCTACAACGATTCTATAGAAAGGAGCTTTTTTCTGTCCCATTCTTTTTAATCTGATTTTTACTGCCATCTCATTTCACCTCCTTAAACTTCGTAGTTTCTATTTAAAAAGGAAATTTAAATAAACCCTTTTTACCCGATTTTCCCATCATCCCCGGAAGCTGCTTCATCATCTTCCTGGATTGCTCAAACTGCTTCACCATCCGATTCACTTCTGCGATATCCACTCCTGCACCCTTTGCAATACGGTGCTTTCTGGAAGGATTGAGAAGATTCGGATTCTGACGTTCTGCCGGCGTCATAGAATAAATCATCGCCTCCATGCGCGCCATCTGTTTCTCTCCTTGGTCCGTATCAATCTGATTAAGCTTATCCCCCATACCCGGCATCATACCAATGATACTGGACAGGCCTCCAAGCTTTTTCATCTGTCTGACACTTTCCAGATAATCGTCAAAGTCGAACTGCGCCTTCTTTAACTTCTGGGTCATCGCCCTTGCCTTTTCTTCGTCAATCTCCGCACCTGCTTTTTCAATCAGGGTGAGGACATCGCCCATACCAAGGATTCTGGATGCCATCCTATCCGGATAAAACTGCTCCAGATCGGAAAGCTTCTCTCCCATACCAATATAGAGAATCGGTCTTCCGGTAACTGCCTTAATGGAAAGTGCCGCACCGCCTCGGGTATCACCGTCTAACTTGGTAACGATAACACCGTCAATACCGATTTTTTCATTAAAATTACTTGCTACATTTACTGCATCCTGACCAGTCATGGCATCTACGACAAGAATCGTCTGATGCACTTCTACCGCTTCTTTGATCTGCTGTAACTCTGCCATCATATCTTCATCAATATGAAGACGTCCGGCTGTATCGAGAATCACAAGGTTGTTGCCGTTCTTTGCCGCATGTTCCATCGCTGCTTTCGCGATATCAGACGGTTTATGATTTTCTCCCATAGAGAATACTTCGACACCCTGCTTCTCTCCATTAATCTGAAGCTGCTTGATCGCCGCCGGGCGATATACGTCACATGCTACCAGCAGTGGTTTTTTTCCTTTTAACTTAAACTTCCCTGCAAGCTTTGCGGTCGTTGTCGTCTTACCTGCACCCTGAAGACCAGCCATCATAATGACTGTCGTTGTCTTTCCAGGCTGCAGCTCAATCTCCGTTGTCTCGGAACCCATCAGTTTGATCAATTCGTCATTTACAATCTTGATTACCATCTGTCCCGGATTCAGACCATTCATCACATCCTGACCGACTGATCGCTCCTGCACATCCTTTACAAAGTTCTTTACGACTTTGAAGTTAACGTCCGCTTCTAAAAGCGCCATCTTAACTTCCTTAAGCGCAACTTTTACGTCTTCTTCTGTCAGACGTCCTTTGCTTCGCAGGTTTTTAAATACATTTTGAAGTTTTTCGGTTAAGCTGTCAAACGCCATACTATAACTCCTCAATAATTTCTTTTGAGATTTGTCTAATCTCTTTTAATGTTACTTCGCTATTCTTTGCATTATGCTGTGCCAGTAACTCATCTATCTTTTCTACTTTTCCTTTGATTATAAGAAACTTCTCCACCAAATGAAGCTTCTTCTCATAACCTTCCAAAATCTTATTGCAACGCTTGATCAGATCATGAACGCCCTGTCTGCTTATGCCCGCTTCTTCGGCAATCTCACTCAAGGACAGATCTTCCAATATAAACTGTTCGTATATTTCTTTCTGATGCGCAGTCAAAAGCTCGCCATAAAAATCATACAATAAAGACTGCTCTAAGATTTCGTTCATTTTTATCACCTTTGGTATCATATAACAAAGGGTCAAAGATGTCAAGTATTTTTTCTTTACACTTTACCTATTTCTCCAAATACAAACATTAAGTGATTGATTGACATTTCCAAAAGCATCACTTAAACTAAAATATAATTAGGCATGAATATTATACAGACGGTAATTCTATCACAGAAAGGATGTGTTATTATGGCAATACCACAAAAACAGATTTACACAGAAGTTGACTATTACGCTCTTCCGGAAGATGTCCGGGCCGAACTGATAGACGGTCAAATCTATTACCAGGCTGCTCCCAGCCGGATTCATCAGGAAATATTAAGTGAATTGCACGCCGCAATACATCAATACATTAAATCAAAAAGCGGCTCCTGCAAGGTGTATCCTGCTCCATTTGCAGTTAAATTGCAGGAAGAGAGAAGAACCATTGTCGAGCCTGATATAAGTGTTATATGTGACCGCAGTAAACTCACAGAAAGGGGCTGCACAGGTGCGCCGGATTGGATTATTGAAATCGTCTCCCCTGGCAATTCCAGTTATGACTATATAAGAAAACTGAATCTTTATGCTGATGCAAAAGTTCGGGAATATTGGATTATAAACCCTATAAATTGCACTGTGCTTGTATATCATCTGGAAGAAAGCAAGTTCGAAGTAGCTCTCTATACTTTCCAAGATAAAATAAAAGTCAATATCTATGATGATTTGTGGATTGACTTTGCAGAAATCGACGCTTAATTACTTTCCTACATCATCCAAAAGTGGTGCGGATGAATCAACTTATCACCTCGCACCACTTTCTATCTCAATTGATTTTTGTTCATAATCTCTACACCGTCAGCAGACGCTCTACATTTACCTGTCCCCAGCCTTGTACACGATAATCCATTCCAACATCATCGCTGCGCTCCCGAAGTCTTAACTTCACCTCAACATTCGACATATCCGGGTACTTTGAAAGCATACACGCGATTGCACCCGAGACAATCGGAGTAGACATAGATGTTCCACTTTTACGAACATAACCATTTCTATGTTTCTGGACATAAAATGCATTACAAGACCATATATTTGACCCCGGAGCCACTACCTCCGGCTTACATATACATTCTCTGGTTGGTCCTCTTCCCGAATAATTCTTTCTGGTTCCCTTTGTCAGCAAAGGTATCTGGTCATCCGATGAGCCTACCGTAATCACCTTACGGCTGTTTCCCGGCACCGTAATACTCCCTTTTGCAGGCCCATAATTCCCTGCCGCCGTCACCACAACAAGACCTTCATCCCACAATCGTTCCACGCCTTGCAGCAATTCTTTTTCTGCCTTACTCTGTCTATGCGGCAATGTACCCACAGAAATGTTCACAATACGAATACGATACCGCTCCTTATACTTTACTATCCAGTCTATTGCTTTTAACACATGAGAGACATTGCCATCTCCTCTTTCATCCAAAACCTTCATCACAACCAGATTACACTTTGGCGCTATTCCACTCATCACACCGCCAGACAAACCGCCATCACCTGCAAGTATCCCACACACATGAGTTCCATGACCGCTGTCATCATAAATTCTGCTCCTGCCATTTATCATATCCTGAAATGCGATGATACGCCCTGCAAAATCAAAATGTGGCGCTATCCCTGTATCTAAGACTGCGGCTGTAATTCCCTGACCCAGATATTGATGGATAATCGTATCCTGACACCAATAATGAATCTTCTGTTTTACAGACTGCATAAAAACACCTTTTTGATTATAAGATATGATACCTCTAAGGATTGGTGCTTTTCCTTTTCGCATACACGATATACCTGTATGTATTCTCTGTATATGGATGACATGTCGTCAAAGTCACAAGTTCCCGTCCTTCCTGTATCATAATCTTATCGCTTTCATCCGGCATAATGACCTCCGTGTGCTCTACTTCGTACACAAGTGTCTCCCATAGATTTGTAATGAAAACCTCATCGCCTTCTTCCAGCCGCTGTATCTCCCGAAAAAAGGGCGCTCCCCTATACCCGCGATGTGCCGCGATAACACAGTTCGTATTATTGCCTCCGATCGGAAGAGATGTCTGTGACAAATGCACCGCCCCATGCTTCATATTCTCCTCGCTGGCACCCAGATAGATTGGAAGCTCCACTTCCATCTTCGGAATCGTGATATAGCCGACCACATTGTCTTCCAACCCCCACTTCGTAAGGTCAAAACTCGGCGTCTGATAAGACAATTGGTCAGATAATCCACTTTGCCGATTCTTATAAATCTCCTGATTGTACTCCTGCATTGCCTCATACAACTTAGAAAATTCATCCTCTTCCTCTGCAGTCATCTGAAATTTTGCAATCGCCTTATCTGCCTCGATGTCTGATATAACCTCCGTAATCCATGGGTATAAGAAAACACCTAACCTTGCCAAGAACAAAATAACTGCCAAGCATGTGACTACTTTTCTCATCTTCTTCTCCTTCGTCTTCTCTTTGCATACGCTCTTCCAAGTCTTCTCCTTCTCATCCGCTCACGCTGCTTCTTCTCTTCATACCTCTTTTCTTTTTGTCGATCAATTCTCTCCTTACTTGAAAGCTGGCGCAATTTTTTCTCATTCAAGAGTTTTTCTCTTTGACGATTGATTCTTTCTTCCCTTCCAAGCTGCCTTTGTTTTCTCTCATTAGACAACTTCTCTTTCCGGCGATCTATTCTTTCTTTTCTCACAAGCAATTGCTGCTGTTTTTCAACCTGTCGTTTTTCCTTTTGCCGTTCTACCTTCTCTTTTACTCTCTTTTCTTTTACTTTCTTTTCTTTCTTTTGAACCCTTTTTTCCTTCTTTGGCTCTTCTAATTTTCGAAGACTTTCCAGTTCCTGAAGTCTCTTTAACTTACGAAGTCTCTCCAACTCCTGAAGATTTTCCCTCTCCTTGGATTCCTCTCTTTTACGAGCCTCTGTTGCCTCTTTGCGTTTCTTTCTCACTTCAGCCGCCGCCCGCTGCTTCTTCTCTTTTTGCGCCTCCTTTCCCTCCTCATTCCTTTCCTTTTTCTTACCAAATGTCAAAGGACTGATTAAAAGTACACATAAGATTGCAGAAGCAATCACTACAATGATTACCCAAATCGGCAGACTTCTATGCTTCCAAAAATCTACCAGTCTATCCCAAAATCCTCTCTCACTCTTTTGCGTCTGTTCCTTCTTAACATCCTCTTCCACATATGGAATCCTATGTCCGCGTACAAGAAGCCTGTGAGTATTTTGTCCATACGGTGTACAAGTTACTAATGTAACATAATCTTTATCTGTTTCAATATTTAAGTCACTGATATCATCCGGTTCCACAATAGAAACCAAATCCGTCTCATATGCAAGCACCTCGTCCAATACGTGTATATAAAATTGATCTTCTTTTTGCATTTTATCCAAATTCGTGAATAACAATGCCGTTGGAAGTCCGGTATGACCGGACAAGACGCAATGGGTTCCCTCTCCCCCCATCGGAAAAGATGTATTCGCCAGATGCCCGATTCCTTTCTCCAATGTATCTTTGTCCGTACCATGATAAATCGGCAGATACACATCTATCTTTGGAATATCTATATACGCCATTACCTCGTTCTGCGCCAGATATTCATTATAATCACCAAGATTCTTATCTAACTGACTCGCATCAAATGGGTCAGTCAGCACCACCTGATTTTCCAAAAGACTACGGTTAAACTCCCTTACCGCTTCCTTTTCTGCCTCTAATTCTTCCGGCGAAATCTCCTCGATCACTTCGCCATACTCCTGAATTATCTCTCCCTGGTGTTTCTCATAATACCAATTACTAAAATTCGGATACAAAAAGATTCCTGCCCCAACCAAAAACATCAACACAATCAAAATAACCGGAAGATGTTTCTTTATCCCTGTTCCCTTCTCCATCTTTATTCCCCTCTTCTGAAAAAGTTCAAGATTGCGAAAAGAAAGCTGCGATGATTGCAGCTTTCTCTCCTGCTTTTAAGAAACTATCTTAAATTCATTTTCCAATTATTTTGCTCCGTTTGCTTTTCTCATACGAACAACTAACAGAAGCGCTCCGCCCATCAATACAACACCAATGAGAGTAAAGATCGCTGTACCAGCGCCACCGGTTTTTGGAAGGTTGAAACCTTTCTTATTTTCAAAAGTTGCATCCGCATAAGCATTCTTCTCATTACTCTCCTTAGCCTTACCAGTTAATTCATGTGTCTCTGCTTGCGTATCTGTAATAGTTATTCTCTTAGGTTTTGCCTGAACATATCCGGTTGGAACTACTGTCTCTACAATATAATATGTTCCTTCATCCAAACCGGCCAATGTCAATCTTGCTCCGTCATCACATTGCAAATCTGTATGCACTGACTCTTCTCCAGGTTCTGCCACACGGTAACTACCTTTCTCTTTCATAACAAAATCTACTTCTGGTCCTTTTTCAGAACCTTTTAAGATTTTAAATGCAGCTCCTTTAAGAGGCTTATCGTCTGTATCTGTCTTTAAAATTTTAAGCCCATATGTATATACTTTTACCTGATCTTCAAGCTCATTATATTCATCTGTATCTTCTGGCTCTTTATTGTCTGGATTTTTTTTATCAATGGCTTCCCAAACATTCTTTGGCCATATTAAAGCAACCTTATTTACTTCTGCTTCTCCTGGTACAATCTCGGCTGTCACTTCTGAGTTATAAGTTACCGTAATTGTCTGTCCATTAACCTTCGGACATTCATTAATTAAAAGATCAATTTTAAATTTACTTGCTTTCTTTGGATCATCTGTTGTACTGCCTTCTGCCTTATAATAAGTCACTCTATAATCTTTATTTGATACAAGCCTGTCCTTTGTACTCTCTATGACAATCTCAATATCGTTAGCACCTACGATTCCGTCTTCCATCGTATCAATCAATCTGAAAGTTTTATCCACTGCTTCTACAGGGAAAGCAGGAACTTGTGTTGTCAAGCTAAATTCCACTGTATCTCCGATTGCAACGGAATCATTCTCTGTTCCGTGAGTTCCATTAACAATAGACTTATCCAATTTCGGATTGCTTGCCTTAGCAACAATGTTTACGTTCGGATATACGATATACTGATTCTCTTCATTAACCTCCGGTTCAATAGTAGCAGTCATCGGTGCATAAACATTCTTACCGGTGACAATTACCATATATTGTCCCAAACCAATATTTTCATCAAAAACAACACTTTCATTTGCTTCAATACCAATCATATCTCTTGCTGCTTCCGCGCTGTCTCCTGCTGTTTTCACAGCCATCCAGTTTGGCGTACCTTCTGATGCAAATATATCTTTCACTAAATCCGCATAAAGTTTCTTTGCGAGTTCTGTAAATCCGCCTTCTTGATTTTCAAATGTCTCCTCTACAGAACCATATTCCGCTACGAAATCCTTTACTCCATCGTTCCACTCTTTTGTAACGTTATTGGTTTTAGCATTATACTCAATATCAATTACTTTATATAAGTATGCAACATCGCCCTTGGCTAAACCTGTTACTGTAATTTCACCATTGATTGGATCTGTACCTAAAGTAACTGGCTCTCCTACAGAAGTCTCACCTTGTCCATTTGTATCCGCAGCTCCAACAGATAATACACTAATCACCATCGCTAAAGCTACAAGCATTACTGTTACTGTTTTCATTAATTTGTTCTTCATATGTTTCCATCCTTTCCTGGGTTTCTTTTTAATTATAAGGCAATAATCTCTCGCCCTTTCCCCTCATATTATTTATTCATAATTTCTTTTTCTACGATATACCATTGATCCGGCAACTGCTGCACCTGTTATCAGCAACGTTCCGATTATCGTATACCATGAGATATCTGCAATTCCCGTCTTTGGAAGACTTATATTGAGCTTATTAGTGATTACAACATAAAACTCATTTTTTGTTCCCGGTACCCGTTTTGCGGACTCTCCTTCTGCCTGAATCTCTCCTCCCTTTACCTCAATTTTTACATAATCCTTCATTTTATGATGCCCGGTTGGTACTTTTGTTTCCACAAGATAGTAGGTTTTTCCCGATTGAAGTTTTTCAAAAGTAACAGCTGCTACTTTTATTTTCTCGCCTTCTTCTCCTGAAACTTCAGTCAATTTTGTTTCACCTCTGCCATGCTCTTTAAATTTACCTTCCAAACCATCAATACTCTCTGAACCAGATTCATCCTCATAATATAAAGTAAACTCTGCTCCAGCTAGTGGATTCCCTTTTGCATCATCTTTGCGAACGGATAACTTATATTTCGTAGCTGTATTTGTTACTTTAACCTCAGCATCCTTATCTTCTTCAATACTGCCTCCGATTTTATTTGCATTTCCCTCAATCTGTTTCAAAATATTGTCGCCGGCATCACGATAACTTAATTCACTATCAACATTATATCCTTGATTATCCTTCAAACGTTCTATCACTTCAAATTTACCTAGCGGCAGATTCTCAATGACTGCTTTTTCACCATCTTGTAAGCTAATGATTCCACCCGAAGTTATCGTGCCTTCTTTTTTAATAGTTTCAAAATCAGGACCAGTATATATACGATATGGATAATCTGTTTTTAGTTCATTACCGGCTACTCCCCAAAGCTTAACTTCAAAATCAAACTCTTCATTCTCAGGAATCTCTAGATCCTCAGGGTTCTCTACTTTTTTACTGATTGCTAAAGTTCCGAGTTTCGGCTCATTTCCAACTTCAAAAACAAGCTCCTCTCCATTCTCATTCCTGTTTTCAAAAGTTGCTGTTATCTTTGTATTCTTATAGTTCTCAATTGTCATTTTTTTGATTTTTGCTAACGCTGCCTCTTTAGTCGTGAATACTTCAGACCTTTCTTCCCCGTCAGTACACTTCGTCCATTCTACTTTTATGTCTCTTAACTCATTATTTTCAGCTTCGTTCACAACCAGTTCAATATCTTCTGCAGCACTTCCGCTTGCTATGTATGCGCCATTCTCAAGTTTTTCAAGTACCTTATCACCCGAACCGTCATTCACTGTGATTGGATTCGGACTCTTACTAGTAACCTGAATAGAACTGCCACCCGATACGGTAAATGATTTTTTCTGCTTCTCTCTCTCCTCAGGAGTAAGTTCTTTGTATCCCTCCGGCTCTTTTGTCTCTTTCACAACATAGTCACCCGGTTCTAACTCGTCAAAAACCACTTTACCATCTTTATCTGTTAATTTTGCTTCCTTCACTTGCTCAATACCGTCTGCATCCTTTTGATATAAAGTAAATTCCGCACCTGGCAATCCGTTTTTTTCAACCTTGTCAATTTTGGATATCGTTACTTTTCCCTTTGTTTCAGATTCTGCTATGACTTTTGTATATAACTGGATTTGAAACTTTTTGTACCATTTAAAAGTTGTTGCTTGTGGTGTTTCCATGTCACTTGAAGAATTCGAGTTAACTCCCCACCAATTGATATAAGAACGTTCCTGAATTGGAATACCAACTATAACTTCTCCGGACTTCTTTATTCCTGTTATTGAAATAGGTCCAAGGCTTTCATTGGCATATTTATCTGCCAAATCTACTTCACTATCTAGATTTTCCAAATAAATTCCTGCGAAGGTTATTATTACAGGATTTCCATCACACCTAATATTAGTATCAAATCCCGCTGTACTTACACCATTAGATTCACAATCACCTAATAAAATAGTTACTTTCTCTGTTGGCAGCTCTAAACTATTGTCTATAAAATAACTTATATCTTCCATTCGAAGCCGACCGCCCATTTGACTCGGATATTCTCTAATAGGATTTTCAGTTATATTTATTCTGGTATTTCTTGCATAACTTCCCCAGTACTTAGTAATAGCGGATTCATCAGCAACTTCATATGCATTATTCGCTCCTTGCATAGGCATGATATTCACAATGTTATTATTTTTCAAATCAATCATTCTTGCCCTACGCAACAATCTAATCCCATCAATACTGGATATCTGTTTATTAGCCGCATCTATAACGCCAGCGAAATAGCTTAATATATATTGTATGTCCTCAATGCCTTCCTTGCTTCCCGCCTCTATTATTTCCTCTGCTGAGGCCAATCTTTCTTCCCTGTTTTCAACAATCGTAAAGTTATTAGCATCTGCCCTGATAGAATCATAAATTGCCTGTGCAAAATTAGTATCTGTTACTCCTGCCGCTTGAATATTCCAAACTGCAAATTCAACACCTGTCAACTCTTCCAGTTCTTCCAGCGTTGACTTGTCCTCTGTATTATCTGCTTCTCCTGTCTCGGTATCGCTCTCTATTGGAACTGTCTGAGAATCTTCTGCACGGACCATCGGCATAACCATGCCGATTATCATAACTATACTCAGAAAGACACTGCATGTCCTTAATATAAGAGACCGCTTTTCATTCTGCCCTTTTAATAGCAGCATATTTATTCCCTCCCGCTTTATTCTAAACATATTCTCAGTCGAAGCATGGACTAATATTTTAGTTCCTGCTAAACACGTTGCTTCCAAGCTTCCACATATCATTCATATATCCATAATGATACTTCTTTCCCTACTCAAAGTCAATACAATGTAAGATGAATTATGTAAATTTTTGGCAAAATTTACATAATTTCCCACTTGTTTTTTCATCTTATCAAGGAAAAAATCGGACCTTTTCCCTTCTTTTCTAGGACTATGTAAGTTTTCACTTTTCGCCATTGACAGCATTTTTATTTACTTTTATACTGAAATAGTCTGCCGTTTTACATATTTCGGCATAGATAAAATTTAATATAGGAATGAGGTTTACATTTATGGAAAGAGAAAAACTTGGTTCTCGTCTCGGTTTTATCCTTTTATCTGCCGGCTGTGCAATCGGTATCGGTAATGTCTGGAAATTTCCTTATATGACGGGACAATACGGCGGCGGCGCATTCGTACTCTTCTACGTGTTCTTTTTGCTTGTGCTTGGACTCCCGATTATGTCTATGGAATTTGCCGTAGGAAGGGCAAGCCGAAAAAGTCCGGTAAAAGCTTACAATGCTTTGGAAAAGCCTGGACAGAAATGGCATCTGCATGGGTATGCAGCGCTTGCAGGTAACTACCTGTTAATGATGTTCTATACAACGGTTGCGGGCTGGATGCTTCATTATTTTTACCTGACTGCTACAGGTAAGTTTACAGGCGCTTCCCCTGATGCAGTAGCGAATACATTTGGCGAGATGCTGTCACAGCCGGGCGTTATGACATTCTGGATGATTCTGGTTGTTGTGATCGGATTTGGAATCTGTTCCTTTGGATTACAAAAAGGTCTGGAGCGTATTACGAAGGTAATGATGATTGCATTGTTATTGATCATGATTGTGCTTGCCATCAACAGTATTACTATGAACGGCGCTTCTGAAGGTCTTTCTTTCTACTTGCTCCCTGATTTTGGAAAAATGAAAGAAGTCGGAGTTCTTACAACAATTGTTGGCGCTATGAATCAAGCATTCTTTACCTTAAGCCTTGGTATTGGTGCCATGGCAATCTTTGGAAGTTATATCGGTAAGGAGCGTGCACTTTTTGGTGAAGCAGTAAATGTTGCGATTCTTGATACTTTTGTAGCAATCGTAGCGGGACTTATTATCTTCCCGGCATGTTTTTCTTTTGGTGTAGAAGCGGACAGCGGTCCGAGTCTTATTTTCATTACATTGCCAAATATTTTTAATCATATTCCGCTTGGAAGACTCTGGGGAAGCTTATTCTTCGTCTTTATGTCTTTCGCGGCATTTTCGACCGTACTTGCAGTATTTGAAAATATCATCTCCTGTGGTATGGATTTAACCGGATGTTCCCGCAGGAAATCTGCTTTTGTCAACCTGGTGCTGATGTTCTTATTATCACTGCCATGTGTACTTGGATATAATCTTTGGTCTTCTATCACACCATTTGGCGCTAATTCTACGATTATGGATTTGGAAGATTTCCTCGTAAGTAATATTTTACTTCCGCTCGGTTCTTTGGTTTATCTGCTCTTTTGCGTCACCAGATACGGATGGGGCTGGGAGAATTTTACGAAAGAGGCTAATACCGGAAAAGGACTTAAGATTGCCTCCTGGATGCGTTTTTACTTAACTTATATCCTGCCATTTATCGTAATCATCATCTTCGCACTTGGCATTAAGGACAAATTCTTCTAAAACGTATCTGGAATTTATTTTCATGAAAAACATATTTTTCTTGTATTTCACGAAACATGTGCAAGCTCTACTTCATATTATGGAATTGTAATTAACAAATATGGAGGTTCTACTATGAGCGATTTAAGTGCAACAAACTGTGGATGTGGATGTGAAGAGGTAAGAAGCAACGGAGGATGCGGTAATTTCCTTTGGATCATCATTTTGCTTAGCTGCTGCGGCGGATGCAATGGCTTCGGCAATGGTTTTAGCGGTGGCTGCGGCAACGGAGGATGCGGAGACAACAACTGTCTTTGGCTGATTCTCTTATTGTGCTGCTGCGGCGGATGCAACTGCTTCTAATCTTAAAATGTACCATTAGTAAATATCCCGGGCGATTTTTTCGTCCGGGATGTTTTATTTTCACTATTCTATCCGATTGGCTTTTTTGAACTCTTCTGCATATCGGTTGCTATAGTTTGTATGTGTGTTCTCTTCTTTTCTTTCATCTTTGATTTGCTTTGTCAGCATACAAGCTTCATCCAACTCAAATACTGCATTTCCATTGATAATTAATCTTCTTTCCATTCTTTTCACCTTCATTTTCTTTTCTCTATATTATATGATGTTTTCATATTTTCGTTTTTTTATACATATATATGGATAACGCATTGAAAGGAGGTACTTATGAACCAGGAAACACCCTACCCTATGACTCCTTTTGACATAAAGATAACGAATGACAATCTTCAGATGATGAAACTCCTCCTGCCATACGTCCCTCCTTCCATGCAAAAAATGCTAGGTATCTATGTGAAATTTTTAGAAATGCAGCATGCTCTTGATTATTTTCATTCGGCTACTTTAGACGCACAATCTTTTGAGCAAAAAAATCACTCTCTATTTACTATGCTTGGTGAGATTCGTCCTTATCTGCGCGGCAAACAGACAGATATGATCGACCAGCTGCTTCAGGCAAGCCAGATGATGGAAATGTTCCAGACTTTTCAGGATATGTCTTCGGATAATGCTGATCCAATGTCTATGATGATGGGAATGCTTTCTCCGGAACAGCAAACGATGTTTGAAACATATAACGATATGTTTGCGAATATGGATATAGGAAACGCGGAAAAAAATAAAGATAAAAATATGGATAATGATATTGGGAAAGGAAGTGATATGTATGAACGAATGGATGGAGCATCCGGCGATGGAAAAGATGGATCCTCTCAAGCGTGAATTGATCAAACGTGCTGCCGAACAGACTTCCGGCAAAAACGGTAAAGATTTAGCTCCGGTGATGATGGCTCTGATTGGCAATGCCAATAAGCGTGGTATCCATTTTACTTCGGAAGAAACCAGCTTGATTTTGAGTATTTTAAAAGAAGGCAAATCTGAAAAGGAACGCGCTCAGATCGATCAAATGATACAAATGACGAATTCATTACTTAAGCGGGGGCCAAAATAGGTTTCCCCGCTTAAGCTTTATATTTTTAAAATCCTTCTGTTTTTCTTACCATACGCATCTTTCGTCTTCTTTGGGCGGCTTCCCATTCTGCCCGTTCACTCTCGTTTTGCAGGATTAAGCCCGGCACTTCTTTTGGCTGGTCATTTTCATCCAACGCTACCATGGTAAAATATGCGCGATTGATTGCATGACGGTAACCTTCTGTATTCTCTATATACGTATCTACCCGGACTTCCATAGAAGTCTTCCCTACATAGGTTAGTTTCCCGATCAGCACAAGAGTATCATTCTGATAAGCCCCTTTGATGAATCGAAGATTGTCTACCGATGCTGTCGTTACATTACTTCTGCTGTGGCGTTTTGCAACCAGTCCCGCAGTCTCATCTATCCACTGCATTAGAATGCCGCCAAACAAGCGTCCTGCACCATTTAAATGATTCGGCCGGATCATATGCATTGTCTCTACCTTGGATTCTTCTATACTTCGTTCTATCATATCTATTTCACCCATTTCCATTTTTCTTTCTGTCTGTTATACTAAATCTAATTGAACATATTGTAAAGGAGATTCTTATGAGAAATATCAAATTAACGATAGAGTATGACGGAAGCCGCTATCAGGGCTGGCAGCGACTTGGTAAAAACGAATCCGGACAGACGATTCATCAAAAACTTTCAGAGGTTTTGGAAAAACTTATTGGAAAGCCTGTGGAGATAAATTGCGGACATCGTACAGAGACTGGCGTACATGCTTATGCACAGGTTGCAAATTTTAAAACTGACGCAGCTCATTCTTGCCGCGAAATCAAACAATATCTCAACCGCTATCTTCCGATGGATATCGCAGTTCTTTCCGCCGAAGACATGCCGGAACGATTCCACGCATCTTTAAATGCCGTTTCCCGCACGTACACCTATCACATTCTGATTGGAGATGTGCCAAGTGTCTTTGACCGTAAATATGCATACTACGCTTTCCAGAAACCGGATATCACACTCATGAAACAAGCCGCCGCCTGTTTCGTTGGAAAACATGATTTTTTCAATCTTTCTTCGGGAAAAAAGAAAAAAGGAACCGAAAAAGAAATTCATGAAATTGACATCTACGGCAATTCCTCTGAAATCCTGATTACGATTTGCGCTAATGATTTCTTGCATAATATGGCACGCCTGATCATTGGCTTTCTTTTGGACGTGGGTCTTGGCAAACGAAGACTAGAAGATGTTAATCTTCTTTTGAATTCAACATCCACTTTGGAATTCACTGTGATTCCAGCCGATCCGAAAGGACTGTTTCTTCAGGAAATCATATATAAATAGTACTTGATTCTTTTCTAACTTGTTTGCCCGGTGTTTTAGCCGGGCAAATTTTCTTTTTTTGCCACTCTTTCGCCCGGCATCTGGGCAAAACACTCTATGTAACATTTCTTAAAATTTTTTATGTAAAAATATATTATCCTCAATAGTCATATTGGAATGCACGGTCTGTGTCGTAGAAACGGTCGGATTCGTAGGTTCTACGAAAATTGCCTGTGCCTTTCCTCTGGAAAATACGTTATTTCTGATGATAACATCCTTCGTTGGCCCGGATTCATACCAGCCTTGTGCATCATTGGAAATATAAATGCCTGCCATACCCATTCCGTCAAACTTATTGTTCTCGATCACTACCGGCTTTCTTGTCGTCACAAGAATTCCACGCGTAGGCGTTTCTTTGAAATAAGGCTACCGCAATCCCACTGGCTTTAGACGATGGGTTAAGGTAGCC
>OFGM01001116.1_pt1 | contig 18042 bp, 20 predicted proteins | sample 1521741 | NCBI WGS metagenome assembly OFGM01 (sample SAMEA3504079, study PRJEB24116) | mouse gut metagenome | biome: mouse gut; feature: mouse-associated habitat; material: faeces | place: Denmark | collected 2011
CTGTCTGTCTCAGCGACAGCTATATTATAATAGCATGGGTTCCCCTCTTTGTCAATAACTTTTTTCATTTTTTTATAAAAAAATATTTAGAATTTGCATTAGTATGTTATTTTCATATAAAAACCGCAAAAATACGCTCTCATTTATATATAGAAGAAACTGCTTTCCAAGCTCACTTGCGCTGCATAACTGGACAATAAAAAAGAAAAGCCAGACAAATATGATCCCTTTTATCCCTCCCATTACTGCGCCAAGCGCTTTATTTGGCCCGCGGATAATCGGTAAGCGGGATACAATGTCAAGCATACGCGAAATCCAAAATGTCACGATTCCAATAATTAGCATTGTCAGCAAAAATGCAATTCCTTTTAATATATAATGAGCTGCCTGTCCCGCAATTTCTTTGTATAGGCCACTATCCGCTAAAAGCCCACCTGCCGCCCCTGTTATTTCCTTCATTATGCTTTCTGGAAGAAAAAAAGAATTTCCAGCTTCCTGCTGCGTTTCACTGTGGTAGGAATTTGCTTCCTGTGAAATTTTTTCCTCTGCTAATTTTGCGATATAATCTTCACAGCTTTCTTGTATTGCAGGTTTGATGTTTGTGTTTGTCTCCAAAAAATCTGTAACATATGGAGTGGCAAATGTCACGAAAGAAATTGCAATCACCCATGCCGCTAATGAATATGCCACCCGCAAAAATCCCATTATATATCCTGTTAAGGAAAAAATCACAATAATCAAAAGAGCCGCTATTTCTAATCCATTCATCTTTTGCCTCCGTTATTTCAATTTTACTTTCTGCATCGCGTCATCTAATATAAATGTATATTGCCTGCCTATGCCACCGGAAAATATTTTATGCAGCATATGGTCAAATTTATATTCAAATCTTTTTACGCCGCGTAAGGTGTATATTTCACATTCATGCTCATTTCGGATACAAATTTCGTGATTTCCCAGAAATTCTATATCTTGATAATCCATTTTAAATTCTTTTTCTAACCGCAAATCTCCTTCCATATCGTATATTTCCAGTCTGTTTCCACTGTCGGAATCTGCTGCGCCAAAAACCAAACCAAAAAAATCTTCTTCATAGAAAACGCTTTTTATTTCTTCTTTTACTTTTACTTTTTTTGTTTCTTTCGGACTTTGCTTCCCTTCAAAAAGTATAATACAGGAATCTCCAAACGCAACCATTTGATTGTTGGAAACAAAACTGATTTCCGGTATGATGACGTCTTCATATGAATAACTGCCGACCATATTATCTATCTCGTTTCGCCCCGCCGCCCCAAAATTATAAAATGTAATAGTTGTTTTCGCCTTGCCTTCACTGATGTCTAATATTGAAACCGCAAGTTTATTTGCATCATTTGACAATGTAATTCCAAGCGGATAACCGCTGTTTGAAACATGTATTTCACCGGAAGCAAGGCTCTCTCCCGACTTATTGTATAATTCGAGATAACTGGTTCCGTCTGCCTGCGTTAAAACCGCTACGGTTCCTTGATTTGCTACGCTTACCGCCTCAATCGGCTTGCCCGTTTTTATTTCTCCCTGCCTGCTTACTGTATTCATTATGTATATTTGATTTCCTTGTAAATCTGCGATTGCCGCATAATTTTCACAAATATCTATTGTTGGGTTGAGCATTTCATATGCCTGATTCCAAATCTGATTGTCGGATGCATCCACATAAAACGCCCCGTCATTATTATAACGCACAATACGTCCGGCAAAGCTTTCATACTTTGCGGACGCACTGCCGTTTCGTTCCACTTCAGAATATACTGTATAGTCCTGATATTCTTTCCATTCAAAATATATGCCTGCTGCCGCGATTAAAACTACAACACTGATACTGACAGTCGCCGCTACAATCGCGATTCTCTTTCTATGCCGCCGGATTTTTTCTTCCATTTCTTCCACGTTTGCTTCTACTGCGTGAAAGCCCTGTTTTTTCTTATCTGACATTTTATCTTACTCCCGATTTTTGGATTTGCTTTTTATTATAACACATCTGTTATCTTACTCACGATTTTTGAATTTGCTTTTTATTATAACACATCTGTTTTGTCTCCGGCTACTTATCTATTATTATTTTCACAGAATATTCATGGAAGTATAATTTTTTGGCCGGAATAGATAAAATCTTGATTATCAATTTTATTTGCTTTACATAGCGCGTCCATCATAGTATAAGTCTTATATATTTTATAGCAGATCTGCCTTAAACTGTCTCCTTCCTGAACAATATAGTATCCTTGCGCCCGATAAATATCCGCTTCAGACGGCGTTTCTTCTGACGCATCCTTTTTAGGCTTCTTATTCTTTTTGGACTTCGATGACTGTGCATTTGTTTCTTGCTGGCTATCCGTTTCGCTCTGTTTCCCGTTTCCCGTCTGGCTGCCCGTTTCGCTCTGTTTCCCGTTTTCCGGCTGACCGCTTGTTTCGGTCTGTTCCCCGCTCTGGGGCTGACTGCCTGTTTCTGTTTGTTCCCCGCTCTGGAGCTGACTGCCTGTTTCTGTTTGTTTCCCGCTTTCCGGCTGGCTTTCTGTTTGTTTCACATTTCCCAGCTCTCTGTCTGATTCTGTCTGTTTATTGCTTCCTGACTGGTTGTCTGTTTGCATCTGTTTATCAGTTTCCGGGTTATTATCTGATCCCATCTGCATGTCTGTTTCTGTCTGATTGGCGTTCTTTTTTGTTTCCTGCATTTCCTTTTCCTCCTCTAAGTCCGCAGAGGATGCCTCATTTTCAATCGGAAGAATATTCCCACTTATTGTTTCAACTGCGACTTGATTCGTAGGGTTGTCCTTTTCTGTCGATTCTATTACGGTTGACATTACGGATATAGTTTGTTCCATATCTTCCATACGCCTTAAATTCCCAAGCAATATGACACTGACCGTACACAAAACGAGAATTGTCAGTATGGAAGTTAAATAAGAAAGTATGCCTGTCCGCTGTTTGCTGACGTTTTCCTTTTTCTCCATCATCATTTTTCGGTAATTGGACGCCGCCCTGTCGCTTACTTCTTCCGGCTTTTTCTGCTCTCCAAACAGCGCTTCCCGCCTGCTAATCATATACTCTTGCATCTGAGGGTTTTTTTCATAATAAATAAAGTATCCTTCTTTTCTCGTTAAACGCCCTGATTTCCATGTATAAAACGCTTCTTCCCGTTCTTTTGAATCCATTAGAAAGAAAAACTGATACTGGCTGACAAAATTCCTGCGATGCATTTCTTCCATTTCTACAGTAATTTCTAATGTGTTCCCCGGAATATCCAAAACCCAGCCAACAATTTCACAATTTTGAAAATACTGCTGCATTTCTCTATGTATCTGCCGCCATGTCCGGTCATTTAACTCTGGAAGCATATCTGGATACTCCTTGTCCTCTACCTGAAGGGCGCCGCTTACAAAAGCGCAGCTCCTATTGGAAAAATGGTTAATTTCTCCCAAAAGTATTAAAAGCCTTGGAAGCATCCCTGTTTCCATACCATTAATCTGGGCGGGGTGGAGATAAGTATAGACATAATCTTCCATATATATCCGAAAGTCTTTTTCAGGATTCCCAATCTGACGTATATTTTTAGGAAGTTTATTTTCCAGCTTGTCTTCTGTCTTTGTTGTCTGCTGTACAATTTCAATCATATACGATCCCCTCTTCCTGTCTTTTCAAACACACTCTAGCACAGTTTTTCTAAATTTTTTGCAATTCCTTGTAAGAGGGGACAAGAAAATATCGACAAAAAAACACGCCAGATTTCAAAATCTAACGTGTATTGTCTGTTTTTTTCGTTTTTATAACTCTCTCCTGCCTTCTAATGCCCTAAGCAGCGTCACTTCATCAATATATTCTAAATCACCGCCTACCGGAACGCCGCTGGCAATCCGCGTGACTTTAATCCCAGTGGGCTTTATCAACTTACTGATATACATTGCCGTCGTTTCTCCTTCTAAGCTGGAGTTTGTGGCTATAATTACCTCATCTGCTTCTTTTTGAAGCCGCATTAAGAGTTCTTTCAAGCGGATATCCGCAGGCCCAATGCCAAGCATGGGGGAAATCGCTCCATGCAGAACATGATAAACTCCCTCGTATTTCCCTGTTTTTTCGTATGCCGCTAAATCCCTGCTGTTTTCCACTACCATAATGGTACGGTGATCCCTTCGGTCATTGCTACAAATTGGGCAAAGCTCATTATCTGTCAACGTATAACACTCTTTACAGTATTGTACATGATTTCTGGCCTCTATAATTGCATTAGACAGTTTCTCTGCGTTTTCTTTTGGCATATTTAAAATATGAAATGCAAGACGCTGCGCGGATTTGCTTCCGATCCCCGGCAGACCCATTAATTCTTCCACAAGACGGTTAATCTGATGACTGTAATAATCCATAACCGCCTTCCTTAAAACGGCATTCCGCCTAAACCGCCGCCAATTCCTCCTGTGATTTTGGACATGGAAGATGCGGAAAGCTCCTCTAACTGACGCAAGGCTTCATTTGCCGCCGCCATAATCAAATCTTCCAGCATTTCTATATCATCTGGATCAACGACTTCTTCAGATAATTTCACTTTCGTGATTTCACGTTTGCCGGAAACTGTCACTTCCACAGCGCCGCCGCCTGACGACGCCGTTATTTCTTTTTCTTCCAGTTCCTTTTGGGCTTCTTCCATCTGACGCTGCATTTTCTGCGCCTGTTTCATAAGATTATTCATATTTCCCGGCATTCCGCCTGAAAACCCACCTCTTTTTGCCATTCTCTTCCTCCTGATTTTTATTCTTCATAGGTAATCTCCATATGAATTACCTTTTCTAAGTCAATTTGTGTATCTTCAAAGGGCTCATTTGCATCCTTCTCCTTGACGGATACCGTCACTTCTTTGCCAATCTGCTCTGTAATCGCATCTTCTAACTGTTTACGCTCAATAGGCTGGTTAAAATAACCTGCCGCCATAAAGTCATCAAATACCAAAACAAGTTCATTGCCATTTCCCATAGCCAGCTTCGCTTTACTTAAATATTTTTTGGATAGATCTGGCATGGCCGCTTTGATGTGATTCCAGTTTTGGACTGCCTGCCGTATATCCTCTGGCACGGCTTTTGGCAGCGGCTGCGGCATTGATTGTTCATTAGTCTTTTTCGGCGTTGAAAGCGCCTGCCGTTCTAATGGCGCTGTAACAATCCCGCTTTCTATTTTTTTTTCTAACTGCTCTATGCGTCCAATTAAAGAATTGTAGTCGCTTTCCATCTGCGGACGGCAAAGTTTGATTAAGGCAACTTCAAATAAAATCCTTTTTTGAGACGAACGCTTCATCTGGCCGGACAATTCCGAAAATATGTGGATATAACGAATCAATGTTTCTTCACTGATTTGTCCTGCCTGTTCTTTCATTTGATTCAGATTTTCAGCCGAAACGTCTAATGCCGCAGAAAGTTCTTCCGAACTTTTCAGTAAAAGCAGGTTCCGCAGATACCAGCTAAAATCTATGACAAACTGCGACAGCTCCCTTCCATCTGCAATCAAATGCTCCACTGTCTCAATTACGCCTATCATATCCAAGGACAAGACTTTCTTCAGCAGGCCGCTGAACACTTCCGTATCTACCGCGCCTAACACATCTAAGACATTTTCATATGTGAGCGCCTTTCCCAGATAAAACGAAATACATTGGTCTAACAGGCTTAACGCATCGCGCATTGCGCCGTCTGCGGCTCTTGCAATATAGCGGACTGCCTTTTCTTCTGCCGTAACTTCCTCTTTTTCTAACAGCTCTGTTAAACGTTTGTAAATTGTCTCTGCTGAAATGCGTTTAAAATCGTATCTTTGGCATCTTGACAGTATCGTCACCGGAATTTTATGCGCCTCAGTAGTCGCCAAAATAAAGATTACATAGGAAGGCGGTTCTTCCAGTGTTTTTAAAAGAGCATTAAACGCCCCAATAGAAAGCATATGCGCTTCATCTATAATGTATACTTTGTATTTCCCTTCTGTGGGACGGTAAGTGACTTCTTCGCGTATTTCGCGAATGCTGTCCACTCCGTTATTTGAAGCGGCGTCAATTTCAATGACATTCATGGATGCGCCCGAAGCGACAGCGCGGCAGGAAGCGCACTCCCCACACGGGCTGCCTTCTGACGGGCGTTCACAATTCACCGCTTTTGCAAATATCTTGGCAATGGTGGTTTTTCCCGTTCCTCTGGTTCCGCAAAACAAATACGCATGTCCAATTCTGTCGGCTTCTATTTGATTTTTCAGTGTCGCCACTATATGATCTTGTCCCTTTACATCCGAAAATTCATTTGGACGGAATTTTCGGTAAAGCGCAGTATAAGACATGTCAATTCCTCACTTTTTTAATTTCCAAAACTAATTCCCATAAATTTCGCCTCTTTGATAATCTGGGAATCCGGCTCTACCATTTTGAGCCTTCCGGCTACTTTGTCCAATGGAACGCGGACAACTTTATTGGCTTTCATCGCAATCATATTGCCATAATCCTCGTCAATGATTGCCTGAGCCGCTTCTGCCCCCAGCCTGCTGCAAAGAACGCGGTCATACGGGCATGGGCTTCCGCCTCTTTGGGTATGCCCTGGAACAGTGACTCTCGTGTCAATCCCGGTTTTCTTAATGATAAGGTCGGCAACTTCATAAGATACGGAAGGATATGAAGAAGATTCTATCTTTTTCTTGTATTCTTTTTTACTGAGTTTCGCATCTTTTTTCGAAATGGCTCCTTCGGCAACTGCAAGAATCGTAAAGCCTTTGCCGTTTCTGGAACGTTTCTGAATGGCTTCCACCACTTTATCTATATCATATGGAATTTCAGGCAAAAGTATAATGTCCGCACCTGCCGCAATTCCTGCATATAAGGTGAGCCAGCCTACTTTATGCCCCATTACTTCTACGATAAACACACGGCTGTGGGAAGACGCCGTTGTATGGATACAGTCGATTACGTCAGCCGCAATGTCAATCGCGCTTTGGAAGCCAAACGTCATATCTGTCCCAAAGATGTCATTATCAATCGTCTTTGGCAGATGGATAACGTTTAATCCTTCTTCCCGCAGAAGATTTGCCGTTTTCTGCGTGCCATTGCCGCCTAAAATCACTAGGCAGTCGAGATTTAACTTATAATATGTCTGCTTCATCGCCTCCACTTTGTTCAGCCCATTCTCGTCCGGTTCCCGCATTAACTTAAATGGCTGGCGTGAAGTCCCTAAAATCGTCCCGCCTTTTGTCAAAATACCTGAAAAGTCCATAGAAGTCAATAAACGGTATTTTCCATATATCAACCCTTTATACCCATCGAAAAAACCGTATACTTCCAGTCCGTCTACATTATTGCTCAAACCCTTTACCACTCCGCGCATTGCAGCGTTTAATGCCTGACAGTCGCCGCCGCTTGTCAACAAACCAATTCTTTTCATAATTTCAGCAGTCCTTTCTTTTTTATTTAGTGATTTCTATTATAATATATTTTCTTTTCATCTACAATACTTCTTGTCTTGAACTATACGAAAAAATGTGTTATAGTAGATTTGTCATTAAAGCGACTGCCGTATTGCAGTTCAAATAGTTGGAGAGTTATCGAAGTGGTCATAACGAGCTGCACTCGAAATGCAGTTGTCCGATCCGGGCGCGTGGGTTCGAATCCCACACTCTCCGTTACATGGCGGCATATGAAACTTTCTTTCATATGCCGTAATTTATTTTAACGAAGGAGAGTGAAGGAAATGATTTTAAAACATCTCAAAGTCCGGACGAAAATGATTCTGCTTTGCGCAATTACGATTCTTGCCATGGCCGTTATTTGCGTCATTTTCAGTTACAGCATCTACTCCATAAGCAAGTTGTCACTGACTGAACTCGAAAAGTCGATGAACAGCAATTATGATGCTGACATTAAACAAGAAGTGGAAACCGCAGTTTCTATACTGGAACACGTCTATAAGGACTGTGAGGAAGGTCTTACCACATTAGACGAAGCAAAAGAAAAGGGGGCGCATTTGCTTCGGGATCTCAAATATGGGGAAGAAGGCTATTTTTGGGCTGATACATACGAAGGCGATAATGTAGTTCTGCTTGGTTCGGAAACAGAAGGATCAAACCGTTATGAAGCCACTGATGTAAACGGTAACTTTTATATCAAAGAATTGATTAAAAAAGGCCGGGAAGGCGGCGGCTTTACAGATTACTACTTTAACAAAGAAGGCGAAACGGAACCGCTTCCAAAACGCGCCTACACAAAAGCTTTTGAACCATTTGAATGGGTGGTTGGAACCGGCAATTATATCAGCGACATCTCGGAGATCATCGATGCCCGCCAAGAAGAACAAAATTCTTATATCATGCAAAAGCTAAAGCTTGTTTATATAATTGCCTCTGCGTTAATCCTGATTGTGGGGCTTTTTATCCTGTTGATTTCAAGGGAAATCATTTCTTCCCTGAAAAAAGCCGTCAATTACAATAAACTTCTTGGGAACGGCGATTTCTCGGCTTCTATGCCGGATGCCCTGCTTGCCAGAAAAGATGATTTCGGAAATTTAGCCCGCATGATGCAGCAAATGAAAGAAAATGTCAGCGCCTTAATCGGACAGATTCATCAGGAATCCGATACCATCAAAGACGCGACGGCAGATATAAACTCGGACGTATCCGCAGTCAATGAAGAAATGGAAACCGTGTCTGCAACGACAGAGCAGCTTGCCGCAAGCATGGAGGAAGTAGCTGCGGCTTCAGAAGAAATAACAGCTATGTCACATGAAATTAACGAAGCGGCACAGAATATTTCTACGAAATCAGAAGACGCCTCTAAACGCGTGACGGAAATTGCCAAACGCGCAGATGATTCGATGAATTTTACATTAAATGACCACAAAGCGGCAAGTGAAATGGCGAAACGCATCCGCGGTGAATTAAATCAGGCTTTAGATCACGTCAAAGTTGTGGAACAAATTAATGTATTATCAGAATCTATCATGAGCATTACTTCACAAACGAATATGCTCGCTTTGAACGCATCGATTGAAGCGGCAAGGGCAGGCGAAGCGGGGAAGGGCTTTGCCGTTGTCGCAGACCAAATCCGCGTTCTTGCGGAACAGTCGAAGCAGACGGTTGTAAACATCCAATCCATCACGGAAGAAGTCAATCAGGCAGTCGGCGAGTTGGCTTCCGATGCAAAACAGCTTTTAGAATTTGTATCTAATGATGTTTCAAACAGCTACCGCAGTTTCGAAGAAACCGCACAATTTTATAAGGAAGATTCTGATTATGTAGACGAACTGATTACGAACTTCAGCCAAGAAGCAGATCATCTAAAGGAAGCAATCGGCGGCATTATGCAAGCGATTGAAGAAGTCAGCACTTCTACTGACGAAGGCGCAAAAGGCACGACGGATATTGCCCAGAGAATCAGTGATGTTGTCCAACAAACGGAACAGATGACACACGCTGTGTCACACGCCAATGAATGTGTCACCTCCCTAGGCAATGAGGTAGGAAAATTTAAAGTATAAATATAAAGCAAGGCTGTTGCAAAACTTGGCTTATACATGGATAAAGCAAACATGGTTTTATACTATATCCTGTATACAGCAGATATTTTGCAACAGCCCTTTTTCATTCTGCAATCTGGTTTCCTGTAATTTCTTATAGCAGCTTTATTTTTTGCAAACCGGTTTTCTGAAATGTTTTGTAACATTTTTGTTTACTATTCTGCAAACAAGCTTCCCGCCATCAAAAATGACTCGGCCAGATCTTTGCGATAATCAAAATCGTCTTCTGACAGGCTGTTTATGACACAGCCGAAACTTTTTTCATTTCCGGTTGCGTGAATATATCTCTGATTTCCGATATACAAGGCGACATGACCGGGAAAATACAGCAAGTCCCCGATTCTTATCTGTTCTTTTGGAATTTTATGGATTGGGTACAGACTATTTAGCTCTGCATCACGGTAAATTAGGATTCCATTCAAGAAATAACACATAAACGTAAAACCAGAGCAGTCAATGCCCTGAGCTGATTTGCCCGCCCATCGGTACTGCACGCCTAAATAGTTCTTAGCATTGGCGGCTAAAAGTTCGCGAAACGTTTCTTCCGATTGGATTCTTTTTTTCTTTTGACGCAGAAAATATGTCTCCGGCTCTTTATCATATAAATACCCGTCGCTGTCCATTCGATACTTATAGGAAACCGAAGGAATATACCCTGTTTGTCCATCTGCTAATCTGACTTTATGGTATCCGCCAGTTTCTTCTGGAAGCAATGTCACGAAGCTTCCTTTCCTAAGCGCAGACAAACGTTTACTTTGCACACATGGCTGTTCCATCACGTCTGTGACGCCTCTTTTTATCAATGCCTCCTGACCGCTTGCATCTCTTGCCTGCAATTCTTTGTATGTACAAAAACGGAGGGCTGTTTTTTTTAGCAAACCCCTATATCCGTAATGTGTCATAATTTCATAATATCCTTCCCGCTCCCCTATGACGCCAACTGCCCAGCCCATAAACAATTCGTCTGTCCGCTCTTTTTTATTTCTCGCGTAAAGCCAAACGGAAGGCTTGATTACCATTCCAACTTCCATCGAATACCCTCTTTTCTTTTCTTGTATTCTATGAATATGGCTTGGAAGATTATGACAAAAAATAAGGGCTGTCGCAAAATACAGCTTATATACATATAGAGATAAAACGAATTTTTTCTAAGTTCCCTATACTGTATACAGCGGATATTTTGCAACAGCCCTTTCGCTTTTTATTCTATGCCTTCCGGCTTTTCATAACGGCTCCATATTTTGTCTGCCCCACAGACATGTTTCGTTCCGTCTTCATCAATAATGATATAATCATTTTGACCGATAAATATCCTGCCGCGGCGGGTTTTAATGTAAGGACAAACAATTGACCCGTCTGCCCGCTGCGTTTTCACCAGAAACTCTGTCACAATCCAGCCTTTTGTCACAACGTCCGCCAAAAGCTCTACGCCGTCTTCTAAATTTTTACCCAGCTCATATTTTACAATTTCTGCTTCTAATCCTATTCTTCTGCTCTTCATAACTTATCCTCCATTTCATATACAACTTTCTATTTAATAGAAAAGGCGGCAATCGGATTTGAACCGATGACAAGGGTGTTGCAGACCTTTGCTCCTGCGTCCACAACGCCGCCCCACACACTGGTTTTACAACCAATCTGAGTTTCCATGACCACCTTAAATCCACCTTATTATATGGAGGCAGTCGAGTTCCATAAACTTACTAAATTATAACATGACAGGAGACTGAAATCAATATTTTTCAGCCTCCTGCGCCATGCTTCTCCGTTCTTTGACACAATCTGAAATAGTAAAGGAGATTGCTATGAATTATCAATTAGAACTAAAACAAATTGTGGACTACCTACGGCGCCGCATCTACCGTGAATTCCTCCACAGTCTTATGGAAGATAGGGACATTCGCACAAATGGATGTTCCTATCTTTTTTATTACATGACTCTCTGTTCCTATGCCAACTTCCGCTCCTCTTACCGAAGGATAGAGGGTATCTCCAATCTGTGTTTTGATAAAATAAAGACGTAACAGCAGTGGCCAATAAGATATAATCATTCTGCAAAGAAAAGAGGCGCATATTATGCCGCAGAATGATACTCCTGAATTTAAAAAGAAGATTGTCCGCCTCCGTCTGGAGGAAGGACGGACAATTCACAGCATCACCACGAAATACAGCATTTCCAAAGGGAGTGCCCGCCGGTGGCGCAGTGGATTCCAGAAAGAATGCCATGCCCAAAGCCTTCAAACCCCTTCGCCCGCCAATGAAGCGGAAATTATGAAAGACAGCCTGCGCCTGCGCAGGGAACCGGCTGAAAAGGAGAAGGAGATCCTTTTCTTAAAAAAAGCGGCGGCATTCTTTGCAAAGGAAATCGTTCGGCGGCTGCCCGAATGCCTATTTTGCAAGCGCCTGTCGGTAAAGGAATTGACATACTCTATTTCATTTTGAAAACAAATTGAAAACAACAGCAGATGAAGCGCCGGAAACTCCTTTCTTTTGGGCGTTTACAGTGTCAGGAATCTGTTCAAGTCCTGTCAGCGTCATGGCCTACTTTGCAGAGATCATGCCGCTTTTCCATCTCCCATAGCAGTCTTCCAAGTTCTCCGGGTACTCCACACGCGGTCTTCCCAGATGCCTTCCGTCCGCTTTTGCCAGCTCGATGCCCTGGCGCTGCAGTACATGCCGCTGCGTCCAGTCCTCATCCGCCATATACGCAAATACAGCCAGCGCAACATCCGTAATGAGCTGCCCTACCAGTTCCTTCGACTGGGTGGTATCCAGTATGGGCATGGAAGTCACTTTGATGTCTGCGCCAATCTCTTTAGTGATGTGGAGCCATTCCTTATAAATTTCTCCATAATTACGCCCGAACCGCTTCAGCTCCGTTACCACCAGCAGGTCGCCTTCCCGCAGGATGTTGTCTGCCAAGGAGTGGCATACCGGGGGCTCGAACTTTCAAAAATAAAAGATCGCTTATCCATCTGCAGGTTCGGATAATTACCCTTTTCCCATATAATTTTAATTTCCTCTAAAAAGTAGCGTACAGGATTGACATGTAGGGAACAGAATGCCCTCTGGAAACCTGTGATTTTTTTGATCCAATCCCCCCGCCGGCGCCCGACTTACGAAAATCCCCCACTTACAGACCATGTACCTCTCCCATGGCCGCAAAAATGCACCCAAACAAAATTCTGATGATCCATGTTTTTTCACCAGATGTCTGGGCGCCTGATATGCTATTACTCTACTTTCAGGTATCTCTATGCCATTTTTGCTTTTGTGTAGTATGACAATACACTACTTATAGGAGATGACCAAAATGTCTTTATCCATTAGTGATGCCCATGTTTTCAGCGCCGCCTTAAAGAAGGCCAGAAAGAAAAAGCATCTGAACAGGCGCAGTGCGCAGAACTGCTCAGCCATTCCGTATCCTTCCAGAAGGATCTGGAGCTCTGCCGCTGTTCCCCAAACATTAAAAATTTCTACCACATCTGCAGGATGCTGGATATATCCGCAGATGACTGTATCTTCCATGACAGCCATGACAGGATCGGCTCTGCATATCAGGAGCTTTTAAGGCTGCTCCCGCTCTGCGATGAAAGGAGCCTGTCCGTCCTGGTTGCCACAGCTTCCGCCCTGGCAGAAGCAGAATCCCCTTTTGTTTCCAGTTTTTGGCTGTATTTATCCCTCCATTTTTTGCATATTATCCGTAATAATCTATCCTCACGCCCTCGCGTCAAAGCCGCCCTGCATTTCCACAGCATCCTGCCTTGCCGCCCGGAATGCATCATAGTAGGCAGCCTTCAAAGCCCCGTGTACCTGCGTCTCCGCCTTCGACTCCTTCTCATGCCAGCCCACGCCCGCCGTGTAGGTCAGTACCTCATCACCGTTCCCGTCATACACATGGACGGCGGAGCCCGTCCCCTCGGACTGGAACTTAGCTTCATACGGCTCCCCGAACAGGAGGCACAGCCACCGCCTGTCAGCCTCCCGTATCGTTTTCATGTCCGCCATTTCCTGACTGACCTTCCCCATCAGCGCCGCCCTGTCCGGCGCGACTTTGGCGACCTCGCTTTTCCGCAGGGCGAGGAACTTATTTCCCATATAGACGTTCTGCGCTGCATCCTCCCTGGCGTATTCGGCTATCTTCTCCCGGAGGGAATCGGACAGCTTCCATTCCTTCCTTGATGACGCCTTTCCCGTTGTGGCGCTTTTCGCATGATGGCTTTTTGCTATTCCCTTTATATCCATTTTAATCGCCTCTCTCTGTTTTGCCGGAAAGTAACCATCTATAAACACAATGCTGCTAAAAGTGAATTGTACCTCTCCGTCTCATTTTTTATATCTTCGGCGGTGACCCCATAATACAAATATATTTCCCTAAACAGCTTCTTTAACTGCTTCATGGTCTTCTTATCCCCGCTGAATGAGCCATCTATCACCTGCCAGACAGTTTCCACCCCTATCTGCATCATGCAGTTCTTAGGACACTTAATCTCATATATGTGGAAATCTACGGGGAAGATATCATCTGCAATTTCCGCTGCCACCTTCTCCCACTCCTGTATCTGCTCCCAAAATGCTTTTAAAACTTCCACATCCTCCCCTTCGGGCGGCCCCAAGTCCATCAGCTCCCCAAGCAAATCCGGGCGGTGGCGCATGATAAGGGATGCCTTTAAGCGCTTTCTCTGCTCAAGGTAATTATGGGACTGCTGCGAAACCTCCTCAGCGCCATATTCCCGTTTCAGCATTTCCATGACTTCCTCCAGCGTATGGGAATTGGCGGTAATCCGCTTTTTTACTCTGTTCCTTTTTAATTTGCGGAAGTAATTCTGTATGCGTGTTGTCAGCTTCACCTTACCGCCTTTTCCAGCGATAAAAATACTTGTCGGCCCGTCCGACCCGCCTATAATAGATACGCTGCCCGCTCCCTTTCCCATATCTACACCTTCTCTCCCTGCTCCCCGATTCCCCAATCTGCCGGAACGCCGGGGATGCCTACCCTGCCTTGTCAGGCTGTGGCTTATCGGGTATATGAAATCGTAAAATTTATTTCCTGCTATGCTTTAGCATCAAAACTACTCTGTGGATTATTCACATTGGCTGCTTCTTCACCCGCCAGCGGAATGCCCCTCTTTGCATTTCCCCATGCCTCGTTATAGATCATACACATTTCCGTCTGTCTGGAAGCCTCCGCATTAGTGGTATACATCGTCCAGCCGTCATTGGAATAAGTCGCTGCCATTTCCCCGTTCTTATCGTAAAACTCTATGTAATCGCAGTTTCCTGATGGCAGTTTCTGATATTTTACTTTCCCTTCCAGAAGCGTCGCCACAAAATCTATCGGCTTAAGCGCATTCTGCCTATTCTTTGAAACGGCTTTCAGGCCGGAAGTGATGATCCCCTTTCTGTCTGGGGACACTTCCGATGTGTAGTTTTTCATCAGCCTGTTAAACTCCTCGGATTTGTTCTGGAACTGCCCTTTTGCAAAATCCTCATATGCCTGTTCCCTGATCTGCTTCCGGTATTCCTCATCACTGATGCCGCTTTTCTTTTTGGAGAAAACATATTTATCATTAAAGTCGGGCAGATGGATACCGCCTATGCTTCCTGTTCCTGAAAAATATCTGTTCTGCAATGAACCATTGGACGAACTGACCTGCATTATTTCACCCTCCGTCAGTCTATTATTCTGTTTCTGCCGAGCCTATAAAACCTTCCTGAATTGATATTTATACATATCGGAATACATATTACCGGAGGAGTTTGGTGTAAGCCGGCCATCCAATGCGCCCATATCCACCGCAAAACCACTGTCCATAACGGAAAACGCCCCGTCCTTGAACTGGAACTGTGAAGTGAAATCAGGAATCCCTAGGTCACCGCTTATCTGAATATTCCCTATGATATTTCTCAGCGCATCCCTCATCTGCTCTGTTTTGACATTATTCTCCGTATTGTTGATCAGGTTCGCCGCCTTCTTCGGCAGCCCGCCGATCCTTCCGTCAGGCATCCTATAAATATTTTCCAAAGAAATATCTTCTCCCGTAACGCCTTTCAGATAGCGACGCACTTCCTGTATATCCGTGGCATACCGGTATGCGCCACTGGGCAGATTCCCCACGCTGTCCGCAATCCCTATGTAATACTGGCACATCTGGTCACCGTACTTTTCATCTATCAGTTTCTGCGCCTGTTCCCGGACGGCTCTATCCTCTATCCCCTCCACGGCCACATCCCCACTGCTCCCAATCCTTACACGCATACCCTCTATGTCATCACGGGAAATGCCCATACCCTCCAGATTCTTCAAAAAATCTTCTGAAAAGCTGGTTTTCAGCTCTGCTTTCTGCTGTGCTTTTTCCGCATCTTTCAGGTTAGCAAAAATTTTCACATACTCCAGTTCCGCCTCGCTTAAGTCCTTCCCCTCCGCCATGTCCTGCAGCAGTTCATTCACCGTGCGCCCGCCTTTGTACTTCTTTTCTTCCGGCAGGCTGTCAAACTGCTTCTGGTGGAGTTGTTCCAACTCTTTTATATAATTTTGCTCCGTTTCCCGCAGGACTGCATTATACTTTTCAAGATATTCCCGCCAGTTTTCATCCTTCCGGCTGTATGCACCGTGGAGATTCCCATATGCTTCCCTGACGGCATCCGTCTTTTCATGCTCCTTATTTTCGGTAACATGGAAACTGATCTTGTAATAATCATCCGGGGAAACTTCCTCCCCGTTTCCGTTTTCTACCTTGAGGCAGTATTGATTGGTATTGATATCCCAATTAGGAACGGTCAGTTTTTTTCGTCCCCCACCGTCCCACTCCGCCTTCCCTACCTGGTTACCGTATTCATCATACAGGGTAAGGTCATAGTCACAGCCCTCCGGCATATCCAGATAGACCTCAACGCCAAAGTAATTCCGTTGAAAGTTCATAAACGGGATGGAGAAGTTATAGAAATCCATATCCTTGTCATCGCCGAGATTCCCTTTCAGGCTGCTGGTCTCATCCTTAATCAGAAAGTTCAAGTTCAGAAATGCGCTGCCTTTGTCCTTATCGGAAACCTCATAGGTGGTATTCGGCCTGCGGAAAGTATTGTTACTGCTGAGTGTACAGATATCCTCCTGCAGTTCCATGTTCTTTCGCAGTTTCCCATTAAAAAATGCCTCTGTTTCTTTTACCGACATGAAAAATACCGGTTTATTCCTGAAAGCCGCTCCCCATGCGGAGCCATGTTCATTTACACTGTTTATTCCCAATTTAAATCCTCCATTATTTCAATATTATGTCTCCCCTAATCTGCCGGAATGCCCCTATTTATGCTTTCCTGTCAAAAGACGGCTTCTCCTCCAAGTAATCCGGCAACGCTTCCAGCTCCTCCCCTTTGCCGTTCTTTAGGGAGCGGCGCTCATTAAAGTAGATTCCGTAAAATTCCCTTTCTTTTTCCCGTTCAGCCGGAGTCCTCTCGCAAGCCCACCCGTATCCCGAATCGAAATATGTCAGCACCTTTTGTAATCACAGTCGGGTCATCTTCTGTTGAGCCTTCTGCTGTGTTTTTCTTGCCCCATGCCATGCCGGATATCCTGTTGTTCCTATTCCATTAATATTCATTTTTTCAAATTCTCCTTTATTTTTGAAATCAGAAGTGTCCCTGCCCGCTTTCTGTTCCTTAATGTATCTTATAACTGCTCCAGCTTCTCCAAAAACGCCCTGTAAAATTCCCCTTCTTTAATGCGGGCCTGCTGAACCTCTATGCTCCTGGCCGTATAGACTACGGGATGCTCCAAATCGTACAGCGCCTCTTTTGTTGCCCGGATCGCAGATTCCACCGTGCTTCCAAGGATGTCAAGATTCTCCGTTTCACCCCTAAGCTGTTTATTTAACCGCTGCACCATCATCTGCGATATGTGGCTCATCATACCGTTGCCCCGGATTCCCATGCCATTCGCGTTTACTTCTTTCGCCGCATCCATCCACGCATCCTTCACTTCCTGCGGGGCGTTGGGACCAACCATCTCAAAGGCTTTCTCATCATAATCTGTTGCTTTATCCTGTGCCGTCTTTTCTACCATTGTCCCCATGAAATCCACAGCGCCGGATTCAACACTTCTTTCTGCTTTTCTCGCTGTGTATCCTGCTACCGGATATCCTGCTATTCCTTTTCCATTAACATTCATTTCCTTTAATCCTCCATTATTTTTTGTATTGTGGCTCATCTGTCATTCAGAGCCATCTCTGCTCTCTTGATGTAAGTCCGAGCAGTCCATTGTTTCCTATATCCTAACTCCTCCTGTCAAATTCCATACTGACCTTCACCTCCTCGCTGCCCCCAATTTTCCAATCTGCCGGAACGCCAGAGATGCTTGCCCTGCCCGCCTCTGTGGATTATTGGGGATATGCAACTGTGGGATTATATGCTTTTATTATCACAAACAAGAATTGAACAAAATCGCTGCGCGATGGCCTGCCAAGGCTGTGGCATAGCAATTTTC
>OFGM01001132.1_pt1 | contig 17714 bp, 19 predicted proteins | sample 1521741 | NCBI WGS metagenome assembly OFGM01 (sample SAMEA3504079, study PRJEB24116) | mouse gut metagenome | biome: mouse gut; feature: mouse-associated habitat; material: faeces | place: Denmark | collected 2011
GTTGAGGGCAAAGTGCTTGATGTAGCCGTACACGCCCTTCTGTGCGCAGGCGTCCGCTGCCTCAAGGGCCATCTCGCCGGACATGAAGCCGTCCTCCGAATAGTACTCAAAGTTACGGCCGGCGAAGGGAGTACGATGGATATTCATAGCGGGGGCGTACCAGCCGGAGATAATACCGGTGTACTGGTGATTGCCCCAGTTGCCGTCAGCGGCCAGGGCGTCCTCACCCACATAGTAGCCATGGAGGTAGGAATTCTGCCGGTCCCAGCTGGCGGCCAGGTTGGTGGCGCAGGGGTAGGTGATGGAGTATGGCTCGTGGGTAATGCCGCCCTCGTTGAGCCCGGAGGGTCCATCGTAGTCGATGGCGCGGGGCTTGGCGATGTTGGCGGAGCCAAGAGTCTGGTAGCCGCCGTTGCGGATGATGGCCTCCAGCTCACTGGTGTCCATCTGGTCGATGAGGGCATCCCAGCCGCCCTCGGCCTCCACCTCGTCATAATCCCGGCCCCGGAAGTCGATAAGCTCCAGGTCGCCCCTTTTCCCGTACTGGCCCGCCATGGCGGCGGCCTCCTCCTCGGTCATGGGGTTCAAGGACGCGCCCACGCCCTTGGCCTTGATGGCGTCCCGGATGGCGTCGGACACCTCCACCTCCCAGGTGAAGCCGTTCTTTTCGCTGAAGGGGCTCTGCCGCTTGCTGTCTTGATCCCCGTGGGTCTGGGGGAAGGTGCCGGTCCAGTCCTGCCGGGTCAGGTACTGGTCCCGGGGGGTGAGCTCGTCGTATACCGCGTGGTCAAACTGGTTGGTCACGTCCACGCCGGTGAGGGATTTGGCGTAGGTTACATTATCCACCCCGCCGTTGCCGCTGTAGTCGTAGGTCCACTTACCCACGAAGGAGGCATCCGCCCCACCGAACAGGGGCTCCACGGTCTGGCCGCCGTAGGCCAGGAAGTTGTCGGCGGCGGCGTGGGCGTTCTCCGCCGCGGTGAGGAGGTAGTCCCCCGCCTCCAGGATGTAGGTCTTGGCGTTCACGTCGTCGTAGGAGATGAAATCCTTCCGGTTGACCGTGACGGTGACGGTCTCAGACTGGCCGGGCTGAAGCTCGCCGGTCTTTTCAAAGCCCACCAGGGTGACGGCGGACTTCTCAATGTGGTTGGCCTTGTCGTAATCCGTGTAGGGTGCGTTGAGATAGACCTGCACCACGTCCCGGCCAGCGGCCGCGCCGGTATTCTTCACGGTAACGCTGAGTTCAATATTGCCGTCAGCGTCCATCTGGCCCATCTTAAAGTCAGACCACTCAAAGGTGGTGTAGGAGATGCCGTAGCCGAAGGGGTACTGCACCGCGGCGGCATAGTCGTAGTCCCCGGCATTGCCCTGGTTCAAAGCCTTGTCGAAGTAGCGGGTCTCATAGTATTTATAGCCCACGTAGATGCCCTCATCGTAGAACACGGCGGCCTCCACGTCCTGCCCGCCGTTGACCAGCATCATGTCCCCCATGTTCTGCATGGCGGGGGAGGAGAAGGCGTCATAGGCGAAGGTGTCCACCAGATGGCCGGAGGGGTTCACCGCCCCGCTGAGCACATCGGCGATGGAACGGCAGGTGTCGCCTCCGGCACCGGGGGCCCACAGCACCGATGTGATGTTGGGATAGTCCGCCACCCAGCCCAGCTCGAAGGCGTTATTGGTGTTGACCACCAGGATTACGTTGTCAAAGGTGTCATTGAGGTACTGGATGACCTCCAGCTCCACAGAGTTGGGCTCCAGGTAATGCTTCTCCTTGTCCCCGGCCACTTTGGTCCACTCGCCCATGTAGCGGCCCAGATCCCGGCCCTCGCCGCCGGTTCGGGCCAGGAAAAACACGGGGATAGTGCCCTCCGCCTCGCTCTTGGCGGCATCGGGGATGGCGGAGACGGGGGCCTCCTTGATGGTCCAGTCCTCCGCGCCGCCGTACATGATGGAGCCGCCGCCCCGGGTATAGCTCCCGTGGTTGTCGCTGTAGAACTTCCACAGTGCCTCGTTGACCGCAAAGCCCTGCTCGGTGAGGGCGGTGCGCATATCGCTGGAGATGGTGGACACGCCGGAGCCGGTGCCGCCGGCCAGCAGATCCACCGAGGAGGTGGAGAACAGGCTCAGCTTGGAGCCCGCCGCCACGGGCAGGCCCTTGCCATCTTCCGCCCGGTTGTAGAGGAGCACAAAGCCCTCCGCGCCCGCCTTGCGGGCGTAGGCCTGCTCGGCGGCCTGAAGCTCTTTGGAGTCGGCGATGTCCCGGGTGTAGTAGGCCGCGTCAACGCCATGATCCGGCCCGCCGCCGCTGAAATCCGTTTCGCCGAAGATGTCCCGGAGCACCAGGTCAAACCGGGAGGTGGTCACCACGGACAGCACAATGGAAAACGCCAGAAGAACGGCCAGCAGGGGCGCGACAACAGCGGTAAACGCCTTCGCGCTCAGCTTTTTCTTGTTGCTTTTTTCTTTTGCCACAGGGAACCCTCCTAAGTCATAGTTTTGTTGGAATCTCGCCAATAGACGCCGCCGGAGCCCGCCCCAAAGCCGGAGTGCCCACATGGGGAATCGCCTTCCACTCCAGGTCCCGGAGGAACAGGGCGGCCACGTCCAGAAATACGTTGATCAGCAGGAAAAAGGGCCACAGGGCCACCGCTGCCGCCAGCTTTCCCGCACCTACGCGTCGGATGCGCCCGCGCTCCAGAAGCACCAGCAGCAGCGCGCCCAGCACGGTGAGCAAATAGGACAGCACGAACAGCACCAGGGACAACCAGCCGTAAAAGGCCCACACCCGTCCCGCGTTGCAGCCAAACAGGGGGCACAGGGCAATACACCCCAGCTGGACCAGCAGCAGGGCCACGCTGATTACCCCCAGGGGCAGGATGCTGGCGGAAATGTCGAACACAGAAAACCGCCGCCGCCCATCCAGCCCGTTTCCTCTGGAAAACAGGCTTTTCATCAGCGTCCGGAACCGGGTAAAAAAGACGATCATGTGCCCCCGGGCCCAGCGCAGCCGCTGGCGGAGCATCACCTTCATCGTGAGGGGCTGTTCGTCGAAAAACTCCGCCTCATCGCAGTAGAGCACCTTGCACCCCCGGGCCAGCTGGTCGGCGGTGAACTCCCAGTCCTCGGTGAGGGTGACATACTCCCAGCCGTGTTCCACCAGCCGGGGCGGAAACAGGTATCCGGTGCCGGACACCCGGGTGCTGCATCCGCACACCGTGCGCCCCCGGGCCTCAAAGCGGCAGGCGGAGATGAAGTAAATGCCGTACAGGCAGGACATATAGTTGCTGCCGAAGTTGCGGGAGTTGCGGTAGGACGTGTTCCCCGCCTGTGGCCACAAAGGCGTCGTTCATTTTGGAAATGTAACCGGGAGAAAGCACATTGTCGGCGTTGATAATGAAGAAGCCGTCCATCCCCGCGTCTCCCCACTCGGCGTTGATCCGTTCAAACAGATAGCGGTAGGCATAGCCCGCCGTGCGTTCCGCCGGGTTGTCATACTCATAGACGTTGGCCCCGTGCGCCCGGGCGATCTGAGCGGTGCGGTCGGTACAGTTGTGGGCCACAACAAACACCGCCAGTTTTTCCTGCGGGTAATCGCAAGCCCGGATGCTGTCCAGCAGGGAGCCGATCACCGCCTCCTCGTTACGGGCGGCAATGACAACGCCATACTTCAGCAGGCGGCCTGTCTTGGGATAGGTCGTTCGCTTGAACACGCCAATCAGGGCAAATACGCCGTAATGGAACAGCAGGAGAAAGAAACAGCACCAGATGGAAATAAAAATAATGGCAAGAGCTGTCAGATATCCCATATCATTCTACACTCATTCATTCCGTCCGTGCCCCGCCCCTTTGGGGCGGGGCACACAAATCGCAGGCTGTCAGCCGTCCAGGCTGATGCCGGTGGCGGTGGTCTTGATCCACTGGTAGTCGGCGGTGGCGTCGCTGAGCTCATATTTGCCCATCCAGCCCTCGGCGTCGGGGGTGCCGCACCAGTGGTTCATCAGAATGCGGCCCGGGGCGGAAGGCAGCGGGGTATCCACGCTGGCATTTACCGTGTAAACAGCCTCGCCGTCCACATACCAGGTGATCGCGTCCTCGCTCCAGCGGAAGCCGTACTCGTGGAACTCCTCGGAGGCGTCAAAGCCCAGGTCGTACCAGTACTCGTGGCCGCCCTGACCGTCCACAAAATAGTTGAACTGGACGCCGGTGGTGTCCTTGCCTAAGAACTCAATGTCGATTTCGTCCCAGGGATTGGGGTTGCCCTCCGCGTTGATGTCGTAGGGACCGGTGCAGGTGAAGAAGGTGCTGGCGGTGCCCTCCGCCTTGGAGGGCTTCATCTTTACGATGTAGTCGCCATAGCCGTAGTACAGCCCCGTGCGGGCCTCGCCGCCATAGTAGCCCTGCTCCACCTCGCCGTTGGCGTCGGAGATGCCCAAGTGGAGCTGGCCGTCGGAATAAGTAACCATGTCGCCCTTCCACCACACGTTGAACACACTGCCGTTGGACCAGCCGTCGGAGGCAAAGACGCTGCCGTCCGCCGCAGGGCCGTTGGCAAAGTCGGCCAGCATAGCGGCCTCAAAGGGGGCCGATGAAGCACCGGGGGTGGGATTGGAAGTAGGATCGGAGCTGGGGGCGCTGCTGGGCTGATTGGCGGCGGGGCTGCAGGCCGCCAGTGCTGCGGCCATGGTCAAGGCCAGCAGCATTGCAAGAATCTTCTTTTTCATCGCTCGGTTCTCCTTCTCACTTTTTATTCACAGCGCGTCGCCGCGCTTTGTGACCGTATGCTCAAACCGGACGTACCCGGCCTGGATTTTTACGTATGCTACAAAGGATTCACGCCGCGCATCGCTCTTTCTGGCAATAATATAATAAAGGGAACGCCCGCTGGCAACGGGCGTTCCTTAAACTGCGCAATTTTTACTTACTTTGCAGCCCGGTCACAAGCACGGAGCAATTTTCTTCCAAATTGTTCTTTTATGTGGCAAGACTGAACAAAATATTCAGGTGGAAAATCCCGTCCGCCACATAGGCCGTCAGCTCCCCCTCATATTTGTGGACGATCATCCGAATGCTCCGCATCCCGAACCCGTGGTAGTTCCGGTCTGCCTTGGTGGTGACGGGCAGGCCGCCCTCAAAAGCGCGCTCCCCGTCAAAGTAGTTGTCCGACTGGATCACGAGCATATTGCCCCGCGCCTTCACCACCAGGTTTATGACCCGCCGCTGCTCCTCCTTAATAGCCTTGACCGCTTCCAGGGCATTGTCGATGATGTTGCCGAACAGGCAGTACAGGTCGCCGTCGTCCATAAAGGTAAGCCTGGCCCCGTCCGCCATGCAGGAAAACGTGATGCCGTTCTGTTCGCAGTAAAGGCTCTTTTCCGTCAGCAGGACGTCTAAAAACTGGTTGCCCGTCTCCACCTTGGCGTCGTAGATGGAAATGCTTTTCTGGAGATCGGCCACCGCCTCAGGGCGCACCTGTTCCCCCTGGACCGCCAGGGCTCCCAGCTTATAGCGGATGTCATGGCACTTCACATTGATCAAGTCGATGGTGTCCCGGGAGATCTCGTATTGCCGCTCGCTCTGACGGACGGCGTGCTGGAGGTATTCCAGCTCCTGACGCAGCTCCCGCCGCTCCACCGTCCGGGAAGTGAGCAGCAGCACCACCGTGCAGCTCATCACCGAGAACAGATTACCCGCCTGCCGTAGAACATAGTGATCCCACAGCTCGAATCGGTTTTCCCGGCCCACACTCAGATGAGAGAAGTAAACATCCTCCACCGAGCACAGGATGACGGTGATACTCAGCACCAGGATGGCAATGGCCAGCATATGGTGGTCCAGCCGCCCGCCGGACATATGCCGCAGCATCCCCCGGATAAAGAGGAAGTAGACCGCCGCAACCGCCAGGGCAAAAAAGGCGTAATACAGCACATGATAATAGAGATCAAATCTGGGACCCCAGCCGTCGTACCCGCGCAGGGCCTCCCCCCCGCACCAAAGGATCAGATACAGCTTATAGCACAGATTCTGGGCGGCGTAGGCCACGCTGGCGCAGAACAGGACAGTGGGGAAGGTTTCATCAAAGCACAGCCGGAGATGGGCCGTGGCGGCGGCGAACAGGAACACGTAGACGGTGATGCGCCCCAGGGCCGTCCCGCCCACGGCGCGGTAGAAGAAGGCCGCGCCATAGGCCAGTGCCAAAACCGCGCCGGCTCCGGCCAGAGTCCGTATCCAGAACCGGGGAGCCCGGTTCAGCTTTCGCGTGGTAAGGGCGTAGAACACATACAGCTCAAACAGGAATTCCAGGATGATTTTTTGATAGATCACGTTGACCTCAGCCACGGCTTCCACCTCCTGCCCCGGCATACCAGTTGGTCAGCCCCTCCATAAACGCGGCCCGCCGGGGGCGGCTGATCTGGAGGGTGCGGTCCCCCACCTGCACCTCGGAGCCCTTAACCCGCACGATAAACTTTGGATTGACCAGGTAGCAGGTATTGCAGCGCAGAAACCCGTAGGAGCCCAGTTCCCGCTCCACATTGGACAGCACGCCGGTCATCTCGATCACATCATCGATCAGATGGTAGTGGAGCCGGTGGCTGATGATCTCCACGTACATCAGCTTGTCCGTGGAAATGCGGCACAGCCCGCCGGGGGCGTTCACCGTAAAGCTGCGCTCCTCGTTCATCAGGTAGATATCCAGTGCCTTTTTGAATTTCAGGGAAAAATCGTAGTAGCTCACCGGCTTGAGCAAAAAGCTCACCGCGTCTACCTCGTATCCCTTCAGAGCGTACTGCACCAGGTTTGTGATGAAGATGATCGACACATTTTTGTCGTGCCGGCGCAGTTCCACGGCGGCGTCCATGCCGTTTTTCCGCGGCATCTGAATATCCAGAAACGCCACCGCATAAACGGACTTATAGTTTTGAAGGAACTCCTCACCGTCACAAAACCGGGTAATATTGAATTGCTGGCCAAACTCGGCGGCGTACCGCTGTATGTATGCCGTAAGATGCTCAGCGGCGGCATTTTCGTCCTCCACGATGGCTATGTTCTTCACTCCTCGTCCCTCCCTTATCTTTTTCCATATTGTTCCCGCAAACTCTGGTGCCCCTGCTGCTCCTGTTTCCGCAGATGATCCGCTGTATATATCTCCCACTTCGGCTCCGCCGCGCCCAAGTCAAGCACCTGTATCATTTCTGGATAATACGTTTCTGGATCAAAGCTAAAGTCACCAGCCCCCCCGGCGTTGCCAGACCGTCTCCTCCACCAACTCTGCCTTATCCGCTTCGTAACTGCCCAGCTCATGGGTGGTGTCGATCCGCTGTAAAAACTCCTCCGTCACCCGGTCACAGTACCGGGTGACTTTTTTCGTCTTGGGGATAAACCAACCCCAGCAGTAGTCGCGCCGGGCAATGCGCTGCTTGTCCTGTTGGAAGCAGAGGGCCAGCGCCAGCATCCGCAGCCCAAATACTGAATTGGCCCTGAACACCCTCTGTCCCTGCTCTACATCAGGCAGACTGGCGGGATCGCACAGCCTTCCAATCTGCGGATAGATCTGGCACAGCTTCTCAAAGCGTTCCTTCTGGGTGGCCCGCTCCCTCCCGTCAAAGGCCATCTCCAGAATATTTCGCAGGTAGATCTGTGTGCAGATCGGCTCCTCCAGCACGTGCAGCAACTCCTGTGCCGCGTCCAGCAAGAACAACGCGCTGCCATCGTCCTCCCTCTGCAATACCTGATCCAGCAAGACCCCCAGCGCAAAAAAGCCCACTGGGTCGATCTTCTGGAGCATGGACGGCAGAAGCAGCGTCTCTGTCACAAAGTCCTCAAAGTCCGCCACCGGAATGTCCAGCCGCGCCGCGAACAGCGGGTGCTCCTCCCGCAGCCGTTTGATCTCCCGGCGGTATGGTCCGTAGTCGATCTCTGCGGCGGTAATCAGATCCTTGGCGGACGTAGTAACAGGCAGCCGCTTCACCGTCCCGTCCCCATGCTGAAGCACGGTGGAAAAACGCCCCTCACCCACCTCCACCAGCAACAGCCGTGGCTCGTAAAATACCACCTGATCTGTATCTTCCACAAAGATCACTTCCTGATGTAAAACTCTCCGCGGTTATTCTATCATGGAGCTGTCCCAAAGGGAAGGGGCAGATGAACTTTGACAAGTAAATACCCACCGCCGGAGTACATACTCCCTGGACGAAGCACCGCCAAGACTCCCACACGGGATGAGCGTGCCAACAGGGTGAGAACGCCGCAGCGAGATTCTGGGGCAGGAAGGTGTACGGCGCGTGGCCAACAAAATTTTATGAAAGGAAACGCCAATGAAATTATCTGAGTACAAAAGCTATGATGACCTGCCGCTGTTCCTCAACGCAGCAATGGTGGCGAAGGTGCTGGGCATCGCTCCGTCCAGCAGCTATGAGTTGATGCACGAAGCAGATTTCCCTGTCCTCAAAATCGGCTGTAGATTTTCAGATGAACTGAGAAAAAAGGCCGTGTGGGGATTTGGTTGTGAAAAAAACCGTCAAATCACGGAATCTGACTGAATATCTGGGTTTCCAAGTGGTTTTCTTTGCAGAAAGTTAAGAAGTTTTGCAGTCCTGGGGAAACAGGATTGCAAAATTTTTTTGGTGTTTTTGGGCCGATCCGGCCTGTTTGTGGGCTGGCGGCACTGGCGGCGGATTTGACCATTTAAATACCATTTAAGTGGAAAAAATCACGGGCGGGGAAAACCGCAAAAACCGTGTATTTGCAACGGTTACAAGGTTTTAAAAAAACGTAAAAAGACCATTTAAATGAGACGGCGCAGACGGTGCGCGGGCCTCGCTTAAATGATCTTTTTTTATTGCCTAATTGGACAGACCCCGGAACTACCCCCGGAAGTTAAGCACAGGGGGGTGAAAGTGCCGCAAAAGCGGCTGTTACCAACGGTTTCAGAGTGGCGGGTGATGAAACACCACCCATTATCGGTTGCGGCGGGAGTTCCGCCCCCCTGGTGTTCAAAAGCATTACGGAATACGGAATTATCTTCCATATTTAAGACAAAAATGGCGCTGGCGTTTAAGATACAAGCGTATTCAATCACGGCAAAAAATAAAGGCTCATTTCTCCTTGCCTGCCAGGTGTTCTACAGCGGCGGCTACATCGTGGAGCATGGATAGGGCCGCCATCTTTTTGGATGTGTCTTTCAATTCCAGCACATAGCGAAGCTGCACCAGGATGTCAAAGGTCAGCTTCTGCTCCTGGGCAGGACAGCCCTTTAACACGTCATTTAGCCCGCTGATCTGCGCTGGAAGGCTCTCCCGCACGGCCTCCATGATTTCGGGATCGTCCCAAGTATACTCACCTCCCCGTTCATCGGTTTCTCCTAACAGGTACTCCTTACTGACATTGAAAAACCGCAACAGCAATCCTATTGCAGCAGTAGACGGGAATCTTTGGGCGTTTTCGTAGCTGATTATAGATGAAATACTGGTATTTAACCTTTCTGCAAGTTGCTTTTGGGTCAGTCCTTTTTCTTTACGGAGAGACTGTAAACGGAGAGAAAATTTGTGCCGCTCTATCATATTTTCAGAATTGTTCATTGGTTCGCACCTCCAATTTAGTCGAGTATAGCAGAGAACTTAGACAATGTAAAAGAAAATTTGAAAAATACGCTTGATATTAGACAGAGTAAAAGCTATTATATCAAATGTAGCTTAGACAGAGTACAATATAAGGAGGTTTATTTATGTTCATTCCGAAAGTAGCCGAGATTAAGCACCGTCGCCTGGAGGCTGGCTTGTCCTGCCAGAAACTCTCCTTGCTGGCGGGACTGCCCAAGAATGCGGTCTACCGCATCGAACTGGATCAGGCGGGCTATACCTACCCCATCCGCGCCCGCGCCCTGGCCGAAGCCCTCCATTGTGGGGTTGAGGATATTTTTACCGAAACGAAAGGAGCATAAACCATGAACGAGATGCAGGTGTTCAAGTACGAGGACAACGAGGTCCGCACTGTGGAATAGGGCGGGGAGGTCTGGTGGGTGCTGGCCGATGTGTGCCGGGTGCTTTCTGTCAAGAACAATCGGGATGCATCGCGGCGTCTGGATGAGGATGAAAAGGGTGTCGCTCAAATCGACACCCCTGGAGGCAGCCAGAAGATGACCATCATCAGCGAGAGCGGCCTGTACAAGGTCATCCTCCGCTCAGACAAGCCGGAGGCCAAGAAGTTCACCCGCTGGGTGACCCACGAGGTTTTGCCCAGCATCCGGCAGACAGGCGGCTACGGGAGCCAGACGGCGGGTCTGACCAAGCTGGCGGAGCAGATGGCCCAGGCTGCTACCGCAATGGCCCAGGCCGCCACAGCGATGGTCACGGTGGTGGACAAGCTGACCGGCCTGGTGGACAGAATGAGCAGCCCATCGGTCACCTTAGAGGCCGAACTGGACAGCACCCGCCCGACCTATTACGGCCCTGCCCGGTGCAAGCTGGAGAGCTTCCCCAAAGAACTTGTGCGTCAGGTGGAAGGGATGCTGGCACAGATGCAGGAACAGCAAAACCTCAATTTCAGTATGATCGCCCGGTTCTGCACCGTCAACGGCTACGCCATTTCCAGTCCGGCGGTCAAGACCTATTATCTGAAGTATTTTAACGAGCATTGAGCCGAAATGGGCCACGGCCCGTCTGCGGGGGACGACCTCCCCGCACTGATGATGGCAGGTTAAGAAAGCGGGTGCAACAATAAAAACCAGGCTGACAGCCAATGAGGTATAATGATAATGCTTTCATCAGGGAGCAGTACGCATGGTGCGGCATGGAAACCGTTTTCCGCAGCAATACGCTGGCTGGGAACAGCGACAAACGAGTACCATTTGCGGAATTGATCATCAAAAACTTTTGAAGCATTACGCAGGACGGAATATTCTTCCGAAACAAAGGCAGCGCCCCATATTTAAGATACAATCCTGTACAGGGGCGATTAGATGATCGTGAATCATCTCTCACGCATCCTCGGAGAAAAGCGTTGGAGCCAAGCAAGACTGGCCAGAATAACAGGCATCCGTGCGGCGACTATCAACGAGTTGTACCATGACCTTGCCACACGGATAACTCTGGAGAATTTGGATCGGGTGTGTGAGGCACTCGGCTGTGATGTTTCGGATATCTTCGAGTACATACCAAATTACCAACGCAAGACGGGGAAAGATCTGATTGCCGAGGAACATGGCAATCGAAGCAAGCCGCCTGCTGGTTGCAGGTAAAGGAAAGGCGTTTAAGAGGATTTTTTTGACCTCTTAAACGCCTTTTCCTGCATTTACAAAAGCGGGTTTTTAAGCTTTTTATTTTTGGGCTTTATATGCAAAAAATTTGTGCTCCATTTGCAAAGCTACATCGGCAATCGAATCGTGGTGCCCAAAGAAAAATTTATTCAGTGGGTAGAGCAGCATACGAAGGGCGGTGAAATCGGTTGAGCCGGCGACAAAAATATGATCCCTTGAAAAACACGTTCCCTTTCCCTAATGAAATTTTTATCCTCGGCCTTTGCCCTGGTGAGCTGGCCGTCTATTCCTACCTGCTCTGCTGTGCTAATCGCAAAACACACCAATGCTGGCCCAGCTACAAAACAATTGGCAAAGCGGTTGACATGACGGAAAACACGGTGGCAAAATACGTCGGCGCGCTCGAACGCAAGGGCCTTATCCAAACTGAAAACACCACCGTTACCACCAAGGCTGGCGTAAAACGAAATGGCAATCTGCTCTATACCGTCTCCCCATTTCAAGATGTTTTGGAACTGCACTACCATCAGCAGTTGGAGCGGCTGGCACTGGAAACTGCCCGCGCCCATACCCAACTCGGTGCATGACCCCATGTTTCGCGTTTTGAGGCCCCTTGTGGCCCTCCTGTTGGACAGGTGGAGAATGACACACCTCCCAGCCCTTGAAATGCGGCGTTGGCCCCCGTGTGGCCTACCATGCACGAGTGTGTATAGCCCAGCCCGCCGCTGTACCGTGGGAGCTCCGGGTAAGGGCACCGCAGAAACGCCCCGTTGGGGCGAAGGCCTACCTCGCCGGGGCCCCCGCAAAGCCGCCTTTTGGCTTTGTGGGGAGAGCCGGAAGGAATGGAGCGGGCGAAGTCCCCGCCGCAGGCGGGGACGTAGCGGAGCGGAATTTCTTCCGGCGAGGGCAAGCATCGCGTCCGGCTATACGCCGTGCCGCACTCGCCGGGGCTATGCCCCGGCCCCCCCTGCCCCCTAAAGGGGGAGAAAGGAGTTTAATGCAGAAGAAGAAAACCGAAATCATCACCGCCAGGATGACTCTGGCAGACAAAAAAGCCATCCGCCAGCGGGCCAAGGCCGCTGGGATGACTGTCACGGATTACCTCACCACCTGCGCCTTGGGGAAGGAGATCGTCCGGGTGGACGGACCGGACGATCTGCTCTCCGAGTTGAAAGCACAGGGCCGCAACCTCAACCAGCTCACCACCCTGGCCAACATGGGACGGATCACCGTTCTGCGCGGGGACGATTTGGTCTGCGAATACACCAAGCTGTGCGATACGCTGAGCGTGTTGGTTCGGGAGGTGCGCTGATGGCAACCTTCACCGCGATCCAGTGCAAAAAGCAGTCCGCCAGCTCCATGCGCGGCGTGCTCGACTACGTGGAGCAGGAGAAAAAAACGCGCCTGGGTGATGCGTGGCTGGTCACCGGCAGCAACTGCGTTCCACAGTCCGCCTTCATCGAGATGCAGATGACCAAGGAGTGCTTCCGCAAAACAGGAGGGACGCAGTTCTACCACTTCGTCCAGTCCTTCTCTGCGGGGGACGACGTTACACCCCAGGAGGTCAACGCCATCGGTCTGGAGTTTGTGCAGAAGCAGTTCCCGGACTTCGAGGTGGTGGTCGCCACCCACGTGGACACCGGCCATCTGCACAACCACATGGTGGTGAACAGTGTCAGTCACAAGGACGGCCACAAGCTCCATCAGAGCTACAGCGACCTGTTGATGCACCGCAAGGTAAACGACCAAATCTGTCTGGCCCACAGTCTGCTGGTGTTGGACGAGTGCAATCCCAGGAAGAAAAAGAAGCGCATGAAGCCCGGCGAGTATCAAGCTAGTCTGCGCGGCGACAGCTGGAAGCTGGATCTCATCCAGGCCATCAACGAGGCACTGGAATACGCCGCCAGCCGGGAGAGTTTCATCAAAAACATGGAGCTGGAAGGTTACGAGGTGAGCTGGTCTCCGAAGCGGAAGCACATCACCTTCACCTGCCCTAACGGACGCAAGTGCCGGGACAGCAGCCTCCACGACGAAACCTTCCTCAAAGAAAATCTGGAGGCGTTGTTTCTCTACCGTCAGGCCACAGGCTTCCGTCCTGTCACCCCGGAGCCGGACGAAGGCTGGATGGGCGAACTGGCCGCTGGATGGTTCCAGGTGGCGGCCCGACCTGGAGCGTGACGTGGAATGGCAACTCCCCGCCCCACCCACCTGGACGGACAGCAAACAGCTCCGCCGGGAAGCCATCAAGAAGATGGCCCTGGGCCAGAAATTCAGCGGCGGACAGCACTGGGAGCAGACCATGTGACCCCCGTAAAATCTGCGCCACAGAAAACAATAGGGAAGCCCCCGTTGTGTAAAGTGCTTCGTTTGCCGCCCTGTTTTTCTCCACACCGCCGCTCCAATTGTGCTTGACTTCCTGACAATCCTCCAGCATGGTTGTGTTTGCCAAAGGCGCAACACAATTGAAAAGGGAATCATCATGAACAGAAAACGGGATGCGATCTTCATGGGGCTCGGCATCTTCGCTGGCCTCGCACTGAGCGGCCCCGCCGCCCAGGCGGCGGATTACCTCACCGCTCGGCCCAGCAGCCAGTCCATCCATGTGGATGGGCAGAAGGTAGAGTTTGAGGCGTACAGCATCCACGGCAACAACTTCGTCAAGCTCCGGGACATCGGCAGAGCGGTAGACTTCGGCGTGACCTACAATACCGCCACCAACTCCGTCTACATTGACAGCACCCAACCATACCAGGAGGAAACCCCCGCCGCACCGTCCGGCCCCACCGAGGAAAGCGTCCAGGCCGCCCTGCGAGCCCTTCGCAAGCAGTATCCTCACGGCACTGTCTGGCCCTCACCCTACCGCTCCACCAGCAACGGGCCCTACTACAGCGGCATGAACTGCGCAGGCTGGGCCACCCTGTGTTCGGACGCCGCGTTTGGAAATCTGCCCTGGCGGCGGGTGGATCGGCCCAGCTGGGAGCAGATCCGCCCCGGCGATTTGGTCAGGTACGATAACGAACGCAATGGACACGTCATCGTAGTAATAAAGATTGACGCGGAGTGGGTCACCTTCACAGACAGCGGCACCACCCAAAAAGCATACTGGGGCGGGCAGTACCCCCGCTGGTGGCTGGAGGAACAGCCTGGTCTCACCCTCTACACCCGCTACCCAGAATAGGCACTGGAGCATAAGCGGGCGGCGCTCCGCAGATACGGAGCGCCGCCCAACCTGTTTCCCCGCGTCTGCCCCTGTGAAGTGGTTTGTGGCCATCCTGCGGGACCGATGGCATTCGTGCCCCTCCCACAGATAGAACGCGGTGTCGGCCCCTTTGTGCGCCGCTGTGCGGGGATGCGGATTGCACCAGTGTCTACAAAGAGAACGCCCGCCACCGCAGACGAAAAAAGATGTGTCCAAACTGATAATCTTTCCCGTTTGCCGTAGCTATTCCCGCCAGCCTGTGGTATGGTGTGTCGCTGCAAAGGAGGCGAAAATCATGCGAAATACCTTGGAAGATCTCTATTATGGCAACATCACACCCAACACGCAGGACATGGCGCCCAATTCAGAGCTAAAACGGGCAGCAGACCGTGTGGCCCGCTTTGAAAACCAGCTCGCGGAGCAGCTCGACGAGGCTGGATAGGCGGTCTTGGCAAAGCTGATCGAATCGCAACAGGAGATCGACAGCATCACGGCGTTGGAAAATTTCATCCTGGGCTTCCGGCTGGGCGCCAAGATCACGATGGAGTGCATGGATGAAAACGATGGCGATATCAGAACTGGAGGTGGATAAGATATGTCAAAACGCCGCGCCAATGGCGAGGGCAATCTGCGAAAGCGTTCCGATGGCCGCTGGGAGGGCCGATACACCGCGGGCTATGACCCCGACACCGGCAAGCGCATCATCAAAAACGTCCTGGGCCGCACCCAGGCCGAAGCCAAGGAAAAGCTCAAAGCGGCGGTGGAACAGGCCCAGCAGGTGGACGTGACCCGCACCGACGAGCACACCGTAGCCACCTGGCTGCGCGCTTGGTACGATCTCTACGCCCAACCCAACATCCGTCAGGCCACAGCTGACCGCTACAAGCTGATGATTGAGACCTACACCATCCCCAGAATTGGAAAGCTCAAGCTGAAGAAGCTGACCTCCCGCGACCTGCAAAAGATGTACAAAAACCTGATGGAGCATGGCAGGGTGAACCAGCGGAGCGGACACGGCAACCCTGGCCTGAGCAGCACCACAGTGAGAAGCGTCCACCTCATGCTCCACAGCGCGTTTGAGCGGGCGGTGAAGGAACGCCTCATCGCCAGGAATCCCACCGACGACTGTATCGCCCCCAAAGTACAGAAGGTGGAGATGAAAACCCTCCGGCCCGAACAGCTCAAAGCCTACTTGGACGCCGCCAACGCTCGGGGAGTCCTCCCCATGTTTTACCTGGAGCTGGTGAGCGGCCTGCGGAAGGGTGAACTGGTGGCCCTCCTCTGGAATGACCTGAACATCCAGAACCGGACGATCTCGGTCAGCAAGCAGTACATCAAAAACCCCAGCGGGAAACTGACCCTCTCCCGGCCCAAGACGGAAACCTCAGTGCGGAGGGTGTCCATTCCCCAGGAAGCGGTAGACCTGCTGATCCAGGAACATGAGAAGCATCCGAACAGCCCCTATATGTTCCCATCCCGCACCACAGGTGAGATGTACTACCCCGACTCGGTGGTGAAGCTCCATGAGAAGATCCTCAAGGACGCCGGACTGGAGCATATCTCCTTCCACGCATTGCGTCACACCTTCGCAACCTTAGCGTTGCAGAATGGCGTGGACATCAAGACCGTCTCCAGTATGCTGGGACACTATGACGCAGGGTTCACCCTCCGCACTTACACCCACGCCACGCGGCAGATGCAGGACCAGGCTGCGGAAACCATGGGAAATTTCATGAGCCAGATGATGTAAAAATCAACCCAGCAACGCCAAAAGCACCGGGCAGGAACTCCAAGCTTCCTGCCCGGTGCTCTTTAAACCTTTCCGCATATTTCGCCGTGTGGGTCAAGTTGTGGGTCAGGCGGGGTGACCCACAACTTGACCCACATTATATTGAGGGAAAACAGAACAAAAACTCCCGAAATCCACTGATTTCAGGAGTTTCTTGGAGCTGCTATCCAGATTTGAACTGGAGACCTCATCCTTACCAACTGATACCCCACCCTCGGAACGCCTCCATTCGGCGCTTTGGGGGCGTTTTTGTTCCAAAAAAGCGGAGGCAATCGTGCTTTCCGCTCCATTGCCTCCGCCCGCTCGTTTCCTGTTGTGGGTCAGGTTGTGGGTCATGGGGGAATGGCCTCAACCTATTGGAGAAAATAAGGGCGCAGCGTTGCCGCATGGCTTAACACAAATTTCTCTACACCTGTTTTTGTGCAAACGGAGTACGATTCCTCCCGCCCCATTTTACTGCCCGCACAGCATCCCCAAGCCAGTCTTTTTTCTCACGGATTGCCTACTTACTGCCCCACGAAATACAAGCGGCCCCACGCAAATTTTGCGCCGCTGTAAACAAAAAAGGAGCAGGAAAATTCTACCGACCTTTCGATAAGCAACAGCCGGGCCCCTCTCGGAGCCCGGCTGCTGCTGAATGAGGATTTATAGAATCACCGATATTCCGGCGTTCTCTTTGTGTTCCATAGGCACGGTCAGTTCCCGGCCTTTTCCTTTTTCCAGTGCCGCACGATCGCGATGGTGCCCCAAGCGATGAGGCCCGCCGCGATCACGCCCTCGCCGATCAGGATGAACCAATAGTTCGCAAAGGGCAGCTCACCCACGGAAGTGCCGTGAACAATGCCGTTCATGGCGTTGGAGTTCACCGTGGTGTACAGGATGTGCTTGATGGCCTGCCGGGCAAAGTACTGGGAGGCGGGATTGCTCACATCGATGGGCGCGTCCACCTCAAAGCCGGTCAGCTTCAGATCGCCCCCGGCCCGGACGCACTGCTCGGTGTCCATGACGCCGCCGCCGTCGTAGTCGGTGATGACGGTGCCGTCAAAGCCCCACTCGTTGCGCAGCACCCCGGTGAGCAGGTTATAGTTGCCCCCCGCCCAAGTACAGCCGATGCGGTTGAAGGAGGACATGACCGCCATGACAGCGGGAATCTCCACCGTTTTCTCGGTGTAGGACTGGGAGGCCGCGTCGTACTCCTGAACCTTGATGGGGGTGGTTCCCCGCTCCTCAATGCAGGTCTGGAAGGGTTTGAGGTAGATTTCCCGGATGGCCTGCTCGTTGGAGAAGGTGGCCACATGGCTGCGGTGGTCCTCCTGGTCGTTTAAGGCAAAGTGCTTAATGTAAGCGTACACGCCCTTTTCCGAACAGGCCACCGACGCCTCCCGGGCAAACTCGCCGGAAATGAAGCCGTCCTCAGAATAGTACTCGAAGTTGCGCCCGGCGAACGGCGTGCGGTGGATGTTCATGGCGGGGGC
>OFGM01001137.1_pt1 | contig 17655 bp, 18 predicted proteins | sample 1521741 | NCBI WGS metagenome assembly OFGM01 (sample SAMEA3504079, study PRJEB24116) | mouse gut metagenome | biome: mouse gut; feature: mouse-associated habitat; material: faeces | place: Denmark | collected 2011
CTGTGGTTGGTTTATCTCCAACTGAATTCATGCCATGCCTGGCACACCATAAAAAACTAGTAAGAAGTTGATTTCTCACTAGTTTTTTAAATTATCTTTTTGGCATTTTAAATTCAATTAAAGCACGATTCAAAAAATCATTAAATGGTTTCATTATTTTAAATTGTTTTACTGCTAATGCAATAAACTTATCTCCATCAAGTAAAACTTCATCATCAATAGAATATTCAATATACCAGCTTTTATATTTTAATAACTCTGCTTGAGGGTGATCTTTATTATAACCATGTGGCACATTTTTTAATTTTTCACCTTTTAAACAATAACTTTCTTTAAAAATAGGTTCATTTAAAATATTTTCAAATTCATCCCCATGTTCAACAATATATTTTCTAATCATTTCAGTTGCCTCTTTAAACATTCCTGTGAATAATCCCCCACCTAAAAATGTTTTATTATTTGCACCTATAAACAAATAATATCCTACAGGTATTGGCAATTTACCTTTTGGCCCTAAATGAGCTCTCAAAACAGGATTGTATGGTGACTTATCATGTGAAAAACGAGTATCTCTAACTTGTTTAAAAGTTAAATCTTTTGGTTTAAGATTTAAAATAGAACTATCAAATATTCCTATTTGATTTATTAGTTCTTGGATTATATTTTCAAATTCTTTATTAACTTCAATTCGTAACTCTTTATTTTCATGATACCAGTCACGATTATTATTGTTTTCTAATTCAATTAAATAGTTATATATTTTTTGATTACTAATCATAATATTGGTCTCCTAATAATTTTTAATTTGGGCAATTTCTTTAGAATTAAGTAAATTTTTGATTACCTCTTTGCTTTCAATAGATGTTTTATAATTAGGTAAACTCATAAAACTTTCTGATAATTCATCTATGTATTCCATATCTATTTTACAATTTTCTAATATTTCATGATCAAGTTGCTTCAATTTTGAATATTCAAGATTTTTAGGATCCAAACGATGTTGCTCAATTGCATAAGATACTCTTTTAATACATGAACACATTCCTCCACCTAAACCACAGTACTCACTTAAAAACTTTGCCATTTTACTACGTGCTCGTGATAATTTTTTACGATAGTTTTCAGGTGATATTTCAAATATTTCACCTGCTATTTTACTATCAATTTTAAACATTGTTCCTATAATAAAAATACATCTAGTTTCAGGATCTAAACATTGAAGCATAACATTTGTACATGACATCTTTAATTCCTCTGCTAACTGCTCTTGATTTAAGCCAAGTAACAATTCTTCATTATCACTATGACCATAACGAATATCATTGCCATAAAAATCAAAATTTAAAGGTCTCATAGCAAACATTGACTTACGATAATCAATCAAATAATTTACTGCAATTCGATATACCCAAGTTTGATAATTACTATCTTTACGAAACGAAGATAAATTTGTCATAATTTTAATTAAAATATCTTGAGTAGCATCTTCACAATCAGCTATTGTACCTAACATTCTTAGTGAAAGATTATACACAAAATCCTGTACTTCAATTAACAATGCTTCTAAAGCTTTATTATCACCTTGTGTTGCTTTAGTAACCATCATATTTATTTCTTTTTTATCCATATATTTTTCCTCCTATCTAATTAGACGTTAAAATTATATTTTGTGACATATAAATTTAAACGACCCTAAACCAGGTCGCCTATATAAAATATTCATTTTCTCGAGGATTTGCTAACTTTACACTAAACGTTTTTGCAAACTCTTGATATTTTTTATTTTTATCCATGTTTTTAGCATGTTGAGGACAAATGCGAATACACCTAAAACATGCAATACAATTATCATCAACAGTTCTACAATCATCTTTACTTATCGCATTAACAGGACATTCCTTAGCACACATTCCACATTGATTACATAATTCATTTGTATCAGGATGATATCCCCTACCTGTAACTCTTTCTTTATATGGATATTTACCTGGTATAGAAACAAATGAAAAATTATCATCCTTTATTTTCAAACGAACTAAACTGCCAAATAATTCATCTCGATATAAATCATCTCGATTAGGACGACCAACTTGTATATGTCCATAAGTATGTTCCCCAACTAGTGCTGCTCCAGCAATAGGAATAAATCCTCTTTCCTTAATATTATTAAATAATTCTAATAGCGCATCATCATAGTGTCTATTACCATATGTAACTGTAATAACACATGGTGTATGATTCCCATAAAACGAATTCAAACGATTAAGTGCTTCAGGTAAAATTCTTCCTGCATATACTGGAAACCCAAAAACAACAATATCATGACGGCTAAATTCTATTTCAGGAATTGAATCTTTTAATGTTAAATCTATTTCAGTCAACTCCCCCTCTAATCCACGTGCAATACTAACAGCTGATTTTTTTGAAGTATAGGTTGGTGAAAAATAAATTGCATATGTACGATCAATTTTCATAACTTTTCCTCCCATATTTTTATTATAAAACTAATTTTGTACTATAATTATATCACTTATTTTTATACTATTCATTAATTAGAGACAAGTATTATAATGATCAATAATTTAAATATTTTAATTTTTGAAAATATCCACATAAATAGAGCATTTACCAACAAAGTAACTAAAAAACAATTTACAACAAATGAAAGCCCCTTATACGATTTATACAAAAAATACAGTGATATGCAAGAGCAACACTTGAAATGAAGGATTTTTTCTATACTGCTAAACATCATAATATTTTATTTTTACTTAACTTATTAACGTATGTTTTATCAAAGATTTATTGTATAAATAATGCCTAGTACTCTTTACAAATCACACTTTTCAAAAACAGAAAAGAAATGACAGTATTAAAACAGCATGATATAATATGCATAAAAATAAATTATAATTTGGAGGAATAAAATGGACAGACCTATTACAACATTATTTATGCTAATGTCTGTTGATGGCAAAATCAGCACTGGTGCATCAGATAATTTAGATGTGGATAAAGACTTTCCTAAAATTATAGGAGTTAAAGAAGGATTGCATCAATATTATGAAATAGAACAAACAACAGATTTATGGTCACTTAATTCCGGAAGAGTACAAGCCAAAATTGGCATTAATACAGCAGATATGCCAAATAAAACACCTGTATCTTTTGTTGTAATTGATAATAAACATTTAAAGGAACTTGGTATACGTTATTTTTGTGCTTTATCAAAACAATTTGTATTAATTACATCCAATAAAAATCATCCAGCATTTAAAATAGAAGAAGATAATCTCCATATCATATATCAAAATGAACTATCGTTGGAAGATGTTCTTACAAAACTCAAATCAGAATATAGTTGTAAGAGAATAACTATACAAACTGGTGGTACATTAAATGGACTATTTCTTCGTGAAAAACTGATAGATTATATTGACATTGTCATAGCTCCTATTTTAATTGGTGGTAAAGATACATCTACTTTAATTGATGGAAAATCTTTATTGTCAGAAAGCGAATTATCAAAATTAGGAGTATTGAAATTGCAAGAATGTGTGGTTTTGGAAAACTCATATCTTAGATTACGTTATGAAGTAATTCACTGACAGCCTCTTGATTGTGTGGAAAATAAGCTTAAAATTTCTCAATTTGCAATTTGGTAAGCTTGCAAGCCTTATAATCCCTGTTATCTAACAAAGAGAACACTAAAAACTATAACCTAAAAATATCACATATTTATGTAGTATATTCACATTTGTACAGGACAGTTGATTTTATATTGAGTGTCCTTTTTCATACAATGAACTTTTTATACAAGAACTAAAAAGAATATGATGTATCACAGTCAATGCTTTCAATCGCCTATAATATCAGTAGCAGCTTATCTAACTACCATAAAGAACAACAAAGCAAATAGGGTTCAGAACGTTTCAATCCACAAAAATAGCTATTCCTGCCAATTGATTACTTGACAGCTATAAAAAACACTCAAAAACTTATGCTGTTTTTATAACAAAAACATTGTTCTAATCTTTTATGTAAAATCATTTTATCATTATTACATAGTAAAAATTTTCTTAATTCAATTAAATATCATTTATATTATTAGTAAATCAGATAACTTATTATCAAATCAATAACAATTTCCCTATTATATAGAAATTCCTAATGCTAAAAAACTGAACTTTAATAATAATAAAATAAGGTTTTCCTAATTAGGGAAAACCTATTTCAAGTGATTGATTATTTCATTAATACTTTCAAAATCCGATAATATTTTATATAGTTAGTGTCTATCATATTTTACATCCAAAAAATAATTTACTAATACGATTATGCCATAGTAGTAAGATCATCTTTTATCTTATTAAATGAGACAGCTATATTCAAACCATGATCACCTATTCTTTCAAAATCAATCAATGTTTCAGTATATAAAGCACTATGTTCAACTGTACATATCTTATTACGAAGACGTTTTAATTGATTGACTGAAAATTCATGAGTAGTAACATCAATACTATTTTCAATAATATCTACTTTTTCAACAATATTATGGAGTTCTTCACGATTTAAAACATTTAATTCTTTCAATATATTACCTGTTAAATCATTCATAATTTTAATTTCATTAATAGCTTCGTCTGAAAAACTTTCACCTTCTTCATGAAGTATTTTTGCTCTTTTTGCTATATTTATTGCATGATCACCAACTCTTTCTAAATCTCCAGCTGTCTTTAAAAATAAACCAATTGATTTAGACTCCTCAATTGAAAAATCTGAAGAAATTGTATTAGTAGTAAACTGAATTATTTCTTTATTTAAATAATCAATATATTTTTCATCTTTCAATAATTTATGATGTATTTCCTCATCATAATTAACCATTAATTCAAATGATCTTTGAACATTTTTTTGTACAACACTTAACATATTTTGAGTTTCATTAAATAATTGTGTATTTGCAATAGCACTTATTCCAATACGATAATCATTAGTAAAAATGCTATTATCTAAATATTTAACTGATAATTTATCTTCAAGTCCTTCTTTTTCAGGAAGAATTTTATATGCTAACTGAACTAACCTTACACCAAACGGTAGAAGCAGTATCGTTGTTATGACATTAAATACAGTATGTACATTTGCAATTTGAGCAGGAATATTTCCAGGTGTTAATGACTGCATAAATTGAGCAAATGGGAAAATCAAACTAATTGTTACAAAAATAATAGTTCCAATAATATTAAATGATAAATGAATAATAGTCGTTCTTTTAGCATTTCTACCTGTACCAATACTAGCTAAAACAGCTGTGATACAAGTACCAATATTTTGCCCAAATAATACATATATTGCTGATGGTAATGTAATTACACCACTTTTAGCAAGAGCTTGTAAAATTCCAACTGATGCAGAAGAACTTTGTATAATAGCAGTAAATACTGCACCTACTAAAATACCAATCAAAGGATTTTCAAAAGTACTAACAATATTAACAAACTCTGGTGAACTTCTAAGCGGTGACATAGCAGTCGACATCATTTCCATTCCCATAAACAAGATACCAAGTCCAGCAATAATAGTACCAAATGCATCTAATTTTTTACTCTTAAAAAAGACAATTAAAGCCACACCAGCAAATGCAATTACAGGTGCTAATGCAGTAATATCAATAGCAATTAATTGACCTGTAATCGTAGTTCCAATATTAGCTCCCATTATTACCCAAACAGCATTTTCTAATCTCATTAATCCTGCATTGACAAAGCCAACTGTCATAACAGTAGTAGCTGATGATGATTGGATCACAGCTGTAATTATAGCTCCAACTCCGACACCTAAAAAGCGATTAGTAGTAAGCTTTTCTAAAATACTTTTCATCTTATTTCCAGCAGCTAACTCTAAACCGTTTGACATCATTGTCATTCCATACAAGAATAATGCCAAACCACCAAACATAGTAAATAAATCAGTAAGTTTCATTTTTGTCCCCCTATTAAATGGTTTATTTTATGTCCAAGGTAAATTTAACATAAAATTTGTAGTATGCAAATACAATTAACAAACTCTTAACTTTTCTATTTTTATTTTGGATTTATTAAACTTAAATATACATTTATCTTGACATTTTAATAAAACTAACTACTATTATTTATAGACAGTTCATTTGTACCATCCTGTCTATAAACAAAACTAGGGCTATGCTTTTTTGTATTGTTTTTAAGCAGGCTTTTTAGTGAGCCTGCTTTTTTATTTTGATGGTATAGAAGGAGGAAAAATGTATTATTTAAAAACCGAACAAAGTTTTGATAGTGCCCATTTTTTACATGGATACCATGGTAAATGTGCTAATATCCATGGCCATCGTTGGAAAATTGTGGCAACTATAAAAAATGAAAAACTACTTGACGATCCCCAAAATAAGTCTATGGTAATTGATTTTGGTGATCTAAAAGCTGATCTTAAAGTAATTACTGATAATTTTGATCATGCTTTAATTATTGAAGATGGTAGTTTATCTAAAAGACTATACCAGGCATTAATTGATGAAAATTTTAAAATTATTAATTTACCATTTAGACCAACAGCAGAAAATTTAGCAAAATACATCTATGACAGACTAGCTAAAAAATACAACGTTGATTATATTGAAGTATATGAAACCCCAAATAATTGCGCTAGTTATCGAGGTTAATTATGAACAAATATAAAGTTATTGAAAAATTTATTAGTATAAATGGTGAAGGTAGTCGAGCAGGTCAATTATCTGCATTTATTCGCTTTAACTATTGTAATTTAAACTGTAGTTATTGTGATACTAAATATGCAAACACAGTTGATGCTTCTTATGAATTATTAACTGAACAAGATATTTTAGATTATCTAAATGACAACAATGTTATTAATGTAACATTAACAGGTGGTGAACCTTTGATTCAAGATAATATTGATATCCTAATTAATTTATTATTAGAAAATAACTATAGTGTTGAAATTGAAACTAATGGTAGTATTGACATTAAACCTTTTATTAATAAAAAACGTCCTATTTTCACATTAGACTATAAAACACCTAGTAGTAATATGGAAAATAAAATGTATTTAAATAATTATCAATATCTCACTAAAAACGATGTTGTTAAGTTTGTTGTTGGTAACTATGATGATTTAAATAAAACTAAAGAAATAATTAATACATATGATCTAACTAATCATGCCAAAGTATATCTTAGTCCTGTCTTTGGTATGATTGAACCAAGTACAATTGTTGATTATATGATCAAACATCAAATGAATGATGTCTATATGCAATTACAAATGCATAAATTCATTTGGGATGTTAATCAAAGAGGTGTCTAAAATGATAGATACTAAAAAAATTGAAAAACATATTTATGGGATTCTTGAAGCCCTAGGAGATGATCCAAATCGTGAAGGACTAAAAGATACCCCAAAAAGAGTAGCAAAAATGTATGAAGAAGTTTTTGCTGGTATGAATTACACTAATCAGCAAATTGCTAAAATGTTTAACAAAACATTTGAAGATGACTTAGACTTTGTTAATCAAGAAGTAGTTGTAATTAAAGATATAGATATTTTTAGTTACTGTGAACATCACCTTGCTTTAATGTATGACATGAAAGTTACAGTAGCCTATATCCCTTGTAATAAAGTAATTGGACTTAGCAAAATCGCAAGAATTGCTGATATGGCAGCTAGGCGCTTACAGCTCCAGGAACGTATTGGAACTGATATTGCTGAAATTATTAGTTTAGTGACTGGCTCTAAAGATATTGCTGTTATTATCAAAGGCAAACATAGCTGTATGTCATCTCGTGGAATTAAAAAAGTTAATAGTGCTACTATCACTAGCATTTTAACTGGTCGTTTTGAAACCGATAGTAAGTTACAAATTTATTTACGTTAGGAGAATAAAATGAAAGCATTAGTATTATTTAGTGGTGGGATAGACTCTACAACCGCCTTAGCTTTAGCAATCGACCAATACAAAAATGAAAATGTAATTGCCTTATCAATTAGTTATGGTCAAAAACACACTAAAGAAATTGAAGCAGCTAAAAAAATTGCTCAATACTACCAAGTTGAACATCTCTATCTAGATTTAGCAAAAATCTTTACATACAGTAACTGTTCACTATTACAACATTCAGATAATGAAATTCCTCATGAATCCTATGATAAACAACTAACCAAAACAGAAGGTACACCAGTTTCAACCTATGTTCCATTCAGAAATGGCTTATTTTTATCTAGTGCTGCCAGCATCGCCTTATCTAAAAACTGTAATGTTATCTACTATGGCGCCCATGGTGATGATGCTGCAGGTTGTGCTTACCCTGATTGTAGTGAAGTATTTAATAATGCTATGAATCAGGCCATTTATGAAGGTAGTGGACATCAGCTAGAAATTAAAGCACCATTTGTAGAAATGACTAAAGCTGATATCATTAAAATCGGTTTATCACTGAATGTTCCATATGAATTAACATGGTCTTGTTATGAAGGAAATGAACATCCTTGCGGCAGTTGTGGTACGTGCATAGATAGACAAAAAGCTTTTTTAAAAAATGGTATTAAAGATCCATTATTAGGAGAATAAAAATGAGTGAAAATTTAACTTTATTAGGTAATAAAAACACTATATATAAAGATGATTATGCCCCAGAAGTATTAGAGACATTTGATAACAAACACCTAGAAAATGATTATTTTGTGAAATTTAACTGTCCAGAATTTACAAGTCTTTGCCCAATTACTGGACAACCAGATTTTGCAACCATATATATTAGTTATGTCCCTAATAAAAAAATGGTAGAAAGCAAATCATTAAAACTATATTTATTTAGTTTTAGAAATCATGGTGATTTTCATGAAGATTGTATGAATATAATTATGAAAGATTTAATTAAATTAATGGATCCTAAATATATTGAAGTTTGGGGGAAGTTTACACCTCGTGGTGGAATTTCTATTGATCCTTATTGTAATTATGGTATGCTAAATACAAAATGGGAAGAAATTGCTTTCAATCGTTTGGCTAACCATGATTTATACCCTGAAAAAATTGATAATCGCTAAAAAGGATGTTGTATATATTTAAAACATCCTTTTTTTAAATAAATTGTCCTTTAGAAAACCCTAAATAAATTATACTATTAGTTATTTCTTCATAATTAGATAAAGCTTTTTTAGAAAAAATTCTCATCAAAACAATAACATCTAAATTTCTACTTGATAAAGCATCATTATCATGATTTCCTATCAATACTACATTAGACATTGCCTTCCAATTTCCAGCTCGATAATAAAAATCCACTAAATCAGGTGCACAAGTAAATACTCCAAAATCAAGATTATCCTCCATCCATTTTGTTGCTCTTGCAACAATTTTACAACCTAATCCCTGTCCTTGAAATGATGGTAAAGTTGCTACACAACTTAATCCACCTATTTGATATAATTTGTCTTTAATAATTACTTGTAATCGAATAACTGCAGCATAACTAACAATTCTACTATCAATCATTACATAGAAGGATTGCACTACTAAATCACTATCATGTGCTTCAGAATCATTTGCACTTGGCCAAATATCTTGTAATAAATCATTAATTTGCTTTTTTATTTTTAATGATGCCTGCTGATACAAAACAGTTTCAACTTTTATCATAGCTCTAATAACAAACTAGTTAATTCAATAATCGTATCAGCAAGATAGTCAGCCCGATTTCCCTTTAACTCTTCTAAACTACCATAACCATATAATACCCCTACACAAGGTAAATCGTTTTCATGAGCTCCAATAATATCATATCTACGATCACCTACCATTATTGCTTTAGAAGCATCAATATGATTAGCTTTTAAAACATATTTAATTACATCTGCTTTTTTTTCACGTCCATTAAACTCACTGCCACCAATAAAATCAAAATATTTATCTAAATCAAAATATTCAATTATTTGTTTAGCAAACTTTTCTGGTTTTGAAGTAGCAACCAGCAAAATTTTACCAGCATCTTTTAATTTTTGTAAACATTCAGGTATCCCCTCATAAACTTTATTATCAAAAATCCCTTCAGTAGCAAAATATTCACGATATTTATTTACAGCCTCATTAGCTTTATCATCATCAAAACCATAAAACTCTTTAAATGAATCTCGTAATGGCGGTCCAATAAAAGGTAACAAATCATTTAAACTATCAACATTAATACCATAATAATTTAAAGCATATCGTACTGATTTAGTAATTCCCATCATTGGATCAGTTAGTGTCCCATCTAAGTCAAATAAAATATATTTTCTTTCCATAAAAGCCTCCAATTAACTATATTTTAACTATTTATATATTCTTTAGCAAGAATATATACTCTTTTATTCAAAATCCATCTTCAACATACCAGCTCTGTTTTAAAACAATCGTATTCCCATTTATATTACCTAATAAATCTCATGAATCTGTAATACTAACATTATTACCAAAACATTCATTTATCCATATTCTAAATGATTCTGATAACACTCCTATTGATGAAGTTATTATTATATATTACTAAAATATATTTGATTCTTATTTCTCTTTTTTTTATTAGAAACCCTAAAATCATTATCTAATATTTTTTCCAGATAAAAGGTGTTCTTATTTAATCAAATTCATCAAATTTATTCATAAAAATCATCTCTTAATTTTTTCAATAATTTATGTCCCTGAACTAACTGCGATTTAATAATATTTATTTTCCCACTCAAAATAGCAGCAATTTCATTAATTGAATACCCCTAAATATTCCATATTTATTTACAAGTTTCGTAGCTTTGTATCCATTCTCTATATTGCTCTACTATCAATTCATATTCTTCTCTTTCCATATTTTCATACCCTTCTACTATTAATACGAATCAATCATATATTTGAGTGCAAATATTTTTACTCTTATGATAAATTCACAGCGAAAATCTTCATTAATATTAAAAAACTATAACTATCTGTTTTTTAACTTTATAGTTATAGTCCTTGTTTAAATTTAAAATAGGCTAGCTTGTAAAATTCCTGAAGATATCTTTACTGGCTGTGGTTTAATTCTTAAAATACTTTTAAAATTATCTTTACTTAACCAAGGCTTCATCTGTTCATTAGTAATAATCAGCGGCATACGCTGATGAATCTGTTTCATGCTTTCATTAGCTAAAGTAGTTATAATCGTCATCTCTATTTGATTTTCAACAACTCGATAAATTCCAGCTAATAACATAATTCTATTCTCTTCATCAATAAATTTAAACTTATGTTTATGCTGATCCCATTCATAAAAACCACTAACAGGAATAATACAACGATGATTTAAAACTTCATTCCTAAACATGACTTTCTCTAATAATGTTTCACTTCGAGCATTAATAATCAGTTTATTATCAAATGTTTTAAATCCCCACCTAGCTCTTTTTAAATCCAATCCGTTATCACAGCTTACTATAATAGGTACCTCATTGCCAGGATAATAATCTTTAGCAATTAATAATTCACGCTCAAATTCATAATCAACACATTTTTCTAATTCCACTAGTGCTTTTAATTCTAAAAAATATCGTCCACACATAAGTACTCTCCATTTTTTAACAATATATTATTTATTATAACAAAAACAATCTATTTCATGATCATTAACTATTCCAACTGCCTGCAAATAAGAATATATTGTTACTGATCCTACAAAACTCATTCCTCTTTTTTTTAAATCATTAGAAATATCATCTGATAATTTAGAAGTTGTTTTGAAAATATTATCTATATTTTTTATAACTTTATGATTACTAAATCCCCATAGATATTTAGAAAAACTACCAAATTCATCTTGAATTTCGATAAAAATCTTTGCATTTTTTATTGCTGCATTAATTTTAAGTTTATTTCTAACTATTTCCTTATTATTTAATAGTTCTTCTATCTTTCTTTGATCATACTTAGCAATCTTAATTACATCAAAATTATCAAATGCTATTTTAAAAGCATCACGTTTTTTTAAAATAGTTATCCATGAAAGCCCAGCTTGAAATGTTTCCAACAAAAACATTTCATATAATTTTTTATCATCATAAACTGGAATTCCCCATTCATGATCATGATAATCTTTATATATATCTGATTTTTCATCTACCCAAGTACATCTTTTTACCATTATTTTCTCCTTCTATAAAATAATCTTATGAAACTATCTCTAATTTATCATCAATTACCCTGATTAAAAACTCACTTTTATTTTCAAACTTATTATTATTAAATGGATATGAAGGCATTATATCATTATCCATCTTAACATAAATCTCATAAATGCATCCTTCATTAATCTTAGTGTCTACAGTACATTTAGTTGAAATAATACTCTTTTTCTTATTTCTATTTCCAAAATAAGTTCCATATGTATCATAGTCATTTACATTAAAATATTCACCTATATCAAAATCTTTATTATTTGATTTTAACACCTGATTAGACTTATAAACTTTATTATTTAAAGGATTTTGATAAGCTATTTTATATGTGAAATCACTGGTTTGTGCACTATAAACTGTATTACTAATACTTAATTCCTGATAATAAATTTCATCCTTTATATCATTAATAACAATATAATTACGATATTGATCTTGTTCCTTAAACAAATAAACTTCTACTTTTGCTAATTCCTCTTTATTTTCATTATAACTAATAAAACTCTTATGATCTAATGCATTTTCACTATCAAATATTATATTTTTGCTATCTGAATCATACTGATAATACATAGCAGCAGAAACAAATGTTATAACTAGACATAAAATAATAGTAATAAAAGAATATAGCAATCCTAATTTTAATGTACTAATTTTGATATTAGCAAATTTTAAATTATTAATTTTAAGAATATCTTTTTTTATCATTATTAATTGTCTTATTTTTAATATAAAGCACATTACTGTAATTAAAATTGTGAATAATGATAATCGTAAATCCATTACATATGCGATTAAAATAGTTAAAAGTTCTAATAAATAACATAAAATAAATCTTCTAACATAACGATTATTATTTAATAATTTTCTAAATCCAAAAACCATCAAAAATATTCTTACTATACCAATAAAAATAACTAAACCATTAAAATAATCACTATAAAAAGGCGTTGCACATAATATCACATTAAACATATTAATGATTAAAAATAAGTATGCAAAATAATATGAATACTTTAATCCATCATTAATATCTTTAATAAGTCTAATTCCAGCATAAAAGAATAGCCCTGATAAAGTTATACTTATATATGGTATCCATCCTACCTCAATAATGAAAAAAGAAAGAATAAAACTAGTAATTATATATTTAAATACTTTATTAATAATTATATCTGTTTCATTGTTCATAATCATCTCTCCCTATTTATTTTAATTATAACATAACTAATAATCTAATTTAATCAATAATAAATGAATATCATATTTTTTAATCAAAAATTTCAATACAAAACCCTCATAGTAAATAAATTATATAATTTCTATTAAAATATTAACTACTTATTTTACAATTTTTTTAATCGAAAGTCTATTTACTTTTATAAAAAATAAATCCCTTAAAATATTTATTATAGAGTATTTCTATAATATTACTTTAAGAGATTTTATTAATAATAAGTGTTTTTATTAAACTATTGCAATACTAGCACTAGCATAACCTACCACAGTATTAACTAAACTTAAACCACTTGCACTTGCAGTTAAAACAAGTAAAATTCTATTACCAGTTTGTACTGGAATAGATAATCCAGTCAATGTTCCTTTAGAAATTGATCCTATTGATAAAACACCTGTTAATGCTGGTGTTAAACTCACTAATGAAGAAGCTATTGCTGTAAATGTGTTATTTGGTGTAGATGATTGATACAATTGTGCATTAATCGTTACAGTAGAACCAATTAACGATAATGCTGCTGTAGTTGAAAAATAAACATTAATAGCTGTTATAGTTCCATCTCTAGGAAGAGTAAAGGCAAAGTTAGTTAAAGTTCCTGCAGGATTAGTCAAATCAATTGTATTACCTACTATAGATAATCCTTCACCTGAACTTCCAAATCCTAAATAGGCTGGTGTTCCAATTAATCCTCCAGCAATTGTTGTCAAAGTAATTGGTAATCCTGAGGCATAAGGAATAATAGAGGTACTTCCTGCTGGTCCTGTTGGTCCTGTCGCTCCATTAGCTCCTGTATTTCCAGTTGCTCCTGTTGGCCCTGTTGGTCCTGTTGCTCCAGCAGCTCCTGTACTTCCAGTTGCCCCTGTTGGCCCTGTTGCTCCATCAGCTCCTGTACTTCCAGTTGCTCCTGTCGGTCCTGTTGCTCCATCAGCTCCTGTATTTCCAGTTGCCCCTGTTGGCCCTGTTGCTCCATCGGCTCCTGTACTTCCAGTTGCTCCTGTTGGCCCCTTTGGACATCTTATAATAATCGGGGCTTTACAACGACAATAAGGACAACATATACATCCATTATAATTACAATATCTCATTTTTTCACCTCCTTTATCTAATATTAATATATGTACTTTCCATAATAGTTACTAAGGCATTAATCTCAAAAAAGTAAAAACTCTTTAGTTTCCTAAAGAGTTTTTACTAATCCTATTAAAATATAGTTTATTGTGTAAATAAGCATGATCATTTGGTTTACACTTTCCAGCCAATTCATTATAGTGTTCAGCTGTTTCATAATTACTCAATTTATCATAACATAAACATAATTGCATATATGGTATATAGTTGTAACAATCTGGTGATACAAATGCTCCTGATGTATCATCTCGCTCGCAAGATAAAGCTACTGCACTCCAATAAATTGATTGTTCATATTGTTTTAATTCAAAAAAGTATTTACCTAAATCACAACATACTTCAGCACGTGGAAGATCATAACATAGACTTTTTAATAACCAGGATATAGCTTCTTGCATATCCCCTATGTTATGATAACAATATCCTAAAAATTGACATGCTGAAATATTATTTTCTACCCAACCTCTTTTTGTATTTAAAAATCTTTTAAATTCAGCTATTGCTTCATGATATAACTGATGATAAAACAACTCTCGAGCATAATAAAAAATTTCTCTAGGTGTGAAAACTATACCTTGATTTAACTTTTCTCTAAATATTCTTAAATTACGATTTGCATCACTACTTTTTATTTTACTATGAGTTATTGCAATATCACTATAAAGAATCTTACCTCTTGGACTTATTACTTCATGAATAAATCCCTCCCATTTAAAATTATCTTTTCTTCTTAATAATCTTTCACGATAATAAGTAAAAGTTGGTTTGTTGTTATGATCAAATTCAGCATTATACTTTAACATAACAACAGAAGTGTCATTAGATAAAGTTTTCTTTAAATTAATCAAATCCTCTCGATTTTCTTCACTAATAATATCATCTGCATCTAGCCACATACAATAATCCATTGTAGCCTTTGAAAAAGAATAATTACGAGCTTTTGCAAAATCATCACACCATACAAAATCATATACCTTATCAGTATACTTCAAAGCTATTTTTTTAGTCTGATCAGTTGATCCTGTATCTACAATAATTATTTCATCAGCTATACCTTCAACTGATTTTAACGCTCGCTCTAATACATCTTCTTCATCTTTTACAATCATACATAAACTAATTGTTATCATATATTTCACCAATATAATATATGCTATTTATAACAAAATGTGAATTCCAAATAACCTTAAACAATATTAATAATAAAAGATGTTCTAATTAAAGAACATCTTTTATTATACGATTTTAGTAGAACAATCTTCTAGATTAATTACTTCATCAACAATTGGTAAATAAAAATCTGGTTCATGACTAACTAGAATAACACTTCCTTTATAATTTTTTAAAGCACTTTGTAAAGATTCTTTAGCATCAACATCTAAATGATTAGTTGGTTCATCAAGAACTAAAACATTTGCTTCACGATTCATAATTTTGCATAATCTTACTTTAGCATTTTCACCACCTGATAATACTTTCATCAAAGATTCAATATGATCAGTAGTTAAACCACATTTTGCTAACATCGCTCTTATTTCACCATTATTTCGATCTGGAAACTCTTCCCATAAATAATCTAGTGCTTTTTTAGACGAAGCTACCTCTTCTTGTTCAAAAAAACCTATTTCTACAAATGGATCTTTTTCTACTTTACCACCATATGCTTTTTGCATTCCAATTAAAGTTTTAAGTAGAGTAGTTTTCCCTAAACCATTAACACCTTTGATTGCAATCTTTTTATTTCTTTCAAAAACAAGATTCATTGGTTTAGTTAATGGAGTATCATAACCAATCACTAAATCTTTGCACTCAAACAATACTTTTCCTGGGGTTCTAGCTTCAAGAAAAGAAAAAACGGGTTTAACTTTTTCTTTCGGTTTTGAAATCAAATTCATTTTATCTAATTTCTTTTGCCTAGAACTAGCCATATTTCTAGTAGCTACACGAGCTTTATTTCGAGCAATAAAATCTTCTAAATCCGCAATTTCTTTTTGTTGTTTTTGATAATCAGCTACTTGCTGACGTTTTTTTAATTCTACTTGTTGCAAATAATAATCATAATCACCTTTATAACGAGTTAATATACCATCTTCTAAATGATAAATAACATTAATAACCTTATTCAAAAAACTTACATCATGACTAACTAAAATAAATGCATTCTCATAATTCTGTAAAAAACTTATTAACCAACTAATATGATTTTCATCTAAATAATTCGTTGGCTCATCAAGAATTAAAATCATTGGATTCTCTAACAATAACTTAGTTAATAAAACTTTAGAACGCTGTCCTCCAGATAAAGCATCTACAGGTTTATCCAAACCAATATCATTTAATCCTAATCCTCCTGCCACTTCTTTTATCTTAACATCAATCGTATAAAAACCACCATGATCTAAAATCTCTTGAATTTCACCAACTTCTTCCATTAATTTATTCATTGTCTTATCATCACAATCAGCCATTTGCTCATACATTGATAACATTTCTTGTTCTAAATCATAGTAATATTTAAAAGCATCTTGCAATACTTCATAAATAGTTTGTCCTGGCTTTAATACTGTATGTTGATCTAAATACCCAGTTGTAATTCTTTTACACCACTCAATTTTACCTGAATCTGGAGCAAGTTTCCCTGTAATAATATTTAAAAAGGTTGATTTCCCTTCACCATTTGCTCCAACAAGACCAATATGCTCCCCATTCAACAATCTAAAACTTGCATTTTCTAAAATTGTTCGTCCCCCAAAATCATGACTAACATTTTCTACATTTAATATACTCATCTTCTACCTCACAATAAAAAGAAGAAACTAATCTTCTTTAATCTTGTATATTATTATACATTAAAATTCTTTACTGTCGAGTCTATTCATTTGAGTTTTAAAATATATGAAAAAATAACAATTAATAAAGGAATCCATTATGTTTTTATTTAATAAACAAAGTAATCTGAATAATTCTTTTGTATATAGTATTAGGAGGTATTTTCTATGTCAAAACAATTTTGTAATGATTTTAAAAATGATGTTCTATTCAAGTATTTA
>OFGM01001143.1_pt1 | contig 17568 bp, 12 predicted proteins | sample 1521741 | NCBI WGS metagenome assembly OFGM01 (sample SAMEA3504079, study PRJEB24116) | mouse gut metagenome | biome: mouse gut; feature: mouse-associated habitat; material: faeces | place: Denmark | collected 2011
GGGCGCATACACCGCCGTTAAACGATTGCGTAATAGCAATAGACACTATAATGTTCTTCCGTGGCGTGATGGTTTCGATTCTTCGATCTAACGAATCATAGCGATAGTGCCATCCTTTACTCTTTTCCTTCCACGCTTTTGGACAATAATATACGCTCAAGTTATTGAACCTATTCTAAAGTTAAAATTATAAAAAATCCCACTTTTTCTTGTTTTATCTGAAAAAGTGGGATTTCTATTTTTCTAACCAAAATTTTTCTTCTTACTAGATAACCATTTCTTGTTTATTCATAGAAAGAGTGTCCTACATATAAATTTTCTTTATTCGATACAGGTATAGGTATACCAATATGTTTGGATGCTTCTATCTCATCGGGGCAATATAGGATATAGATCATTTCATGTTTCTTATAAATCTTGATGTGTTTTTTTCCAAAGTATGTATGGATGCTATATTCTTTTTGCTCTTCTTCCCTCTTTAGAAATATTTCGATATATTCCTCATCCAGTTCTATTCTACTAACTCCAAACAAATACACTCCATTGATACAAAGTGGCACACTTCCTAATCCTTCCACCTCAAAAACAATTTCTAAATAGGAATATATGTTTGCATAGAAAAGAATTCGTTCCATATTTTTTCTATAGTCTTTTGTCCGTATTCTAATCCGTTCTCTCAAACTTCCTTCTCTTTTTGGTAACAGTTTTAATTCATAATCATTTTTATCCTTGCTTTTCTTTTCTTTCTCTACCATACTTTTTATTATTACTCCCGATATCATTACAAAACTCCATGATGGTTCATGCGACCGTGTAATGGAAAAAGTGATATGAACCTGTTTTAATAAGTAAACTACTCCTACCAAAAAATGACCACAATATAGCTTTATCTTTTTTCCCTCTTTTTTCATACAGGAAATATGTCCTAAAGAAATATCATTAATATTAAAATTAGCTGTGTTATTCTGAAGTTCATTTTTATCTAGGATAAATGTTCTTAAAAATATTTTATTTACAATTGGATCTGATAAATCTAATTCTTGTACGATAACCCAATTCCTTGTTACCTTAGTAGGAAAAGGGGTTGAATCACCAAAAAAATTTCTAAAGAGTTCCTTATATTCTTCTAAAGATGCAATCACATCTATTGTTTTATTCATAATTTTTTTATTCATAGTTTGTTCCTTTTTTCTTTCTCAACAGTAGTTTTGTATTTTTCTTTTCCGTGATTTTATATTTCTACAAAACTTTTATTTATATCCAACTGGCAAATCTAATACCTCTTTCACAACATGAAAGGGAATTGGGTCTCCGCGGAAACAGAAGGTCGTTTTCTTAAAATTATATTCTGTGTAATTAATACTATCCACCCTGTTTCCATAGCATGTTTCATGATAATTATTTTTCTAATTATCTCATCTATCCTAGATCGGATGGCTTTTTAGAATTTATAAAAACCCCCTCTTTTTCTTTTTTATGTAAAAAGTGGGGGTCTATGTAACCATTTATCGATAAATAGAGTGTCCTAATCGCAAATTTTCTTTCGTTGATAGAAACTCCCTATCCGTATCATTATCCATATCCTTGTCATTGTCAAGCGGACATACCAGATAGATGATTTCATGCTTCTTATAGATCTTCATTCCCTCTTCTCCCAAATGTATCCAAAGGCTATATTCTTTTTGACTTTGCCCCTTCTTTTGACTGAGAAATATTTCGATTCTTTCCCATTCCTTATCCAGTTTGATTCTACTTACTCCAAACAAATACAACCCATTCAAACAAAGCACGGGACTAGCTATTTTTTCCCTGTCAAAAATAATTTCTAAACATTCGCTTTCTTTTGCATACGAAACAATGCGTTCCATATGTTCTCTATAATCCTTCGTCTGTATCCTTATCTGTCTTCTTCCTATCCCTTTTTCTTCGGATAACCACTTTAATTCATAATCCTTTTTCTCCTTTGTTTTCTTTTCTTCCCCTAACATACTTGTGATCCATATCCCATGTATACTTACCAAATGATATAGGGAAGCCGTCCTTGTGATGACAAATTCTAACTGTATCTGTTTTGGTAAATAAAATATCCCTACCAAAAAATCTTCACGATAAATTTTTATCTTTCTCCCATCTTTTTCCATATCCGTAATATACCATAAATTAACGGCATTGATGGCAAAGTTAACCGACCCATCGATCTGAAATTTGTTTTTCTCTAGGGTAAAGCTTCCTAACTCGACTGTTTCTAACCATTCTTCTAGGATATCAAAGTTTCTTATGACCTTATCAGAACGTGGTTTCGGGTCACAAAAAAAATTGGTAAAAAGCTGCTTATATTCTTCCAAAACAGTGATAAAATCTATCGTTTCTTTCATCATTTGCTCCTTTCTTAGCTTCTGTAATTTTATTATTCTACAAAATTTTTACTCATATTCAGCCGGTAAATTCAAGACTTCTTTTACAACAGAAAAAGGAATTGGGTTTCCTTGGAAACCGAATGTTGTTTTCTTAAAGTTACTTTCTCTCATTAATGCGTCTACTAACTCTTTCTCTTTTTTCTTCTCTAATTATACTCCCTTCTTTATCATAGGTAAATCTTCTTTTTTCCTTTCTTAGAATGATACAACGACCGCTTTAATTTATTTCTATATTCAATTTTCTCCTCTTTCTTGGCACCCTTTCATGCCACACTCCAAATTTACTAGTTACTGTTTTGGTTCCTTTCCCACATATACTGTAAAAACAATTTCTTAACCTTATATTTGCTGTACAAGTATTTTGTTACCAGCATACTCTTTTTCATATCTGTTAAGTGTTTTTTACTTTATTGGGGTTAGGTTTTTACATTTGCCAATGGAATCCTCTCCTTTCCGAAACATCTGCTCTATTGAGATTGTTTGCTGTTATCCGAAGCTTGCATCTGCTGTTTAGCAAATGCGGTTCAAAGCTTTTTACCATTTGTTTCTTTAAAGCTTTTTGTTTTTCCTTTGGCTTTCCTTTGTTGTAATTGTATCTTAACACTTATTTTCAGGCTTTTCAACCCATTTTTTGATATTTTTTCAATACTGTCGTTCTTACTAGATTCTTTCAGTTATTATGTATAGTTTTTTCTGAATATTCTGACAAATTTAAAGCAGAGGATATTATTTCCTCTGCTTTTTTCTGCCATATTGATCCTCGCTACCTAGGTTGCGATCATCTTTTTTCTTTAAGAGTTGGGAAGTATCTAGTACTTGTTGTGTCTGCTTTGATTTCTTTGGCGGCTTCGGGTTTTTCATGTTTTTTGGCTTAGAATGCGTTTGGGATGCAACAGTGTCTTCTGCGGTATGCTCTGGTTCTGTAAGGACTTCTTCAGGCGTGTTTGGTGCTGGGGTAGAAACCGCTTTTTTCTGTTTTTTTGGCTTGAGAACGTTCAGCCTTGGTACATATTGAAACCGCCGCATTGCCACATCTGCCACAAACAGGCAGACAGCAAAGGCAATCAGCCAATTTGTCAAGGGATAACTTTCTTTTGCGCCAGTGGAAATTCGCGTCCATACAGAGTCCTGATCGGTGATGGTTCGCCCATACTGATTCACAAAGTCCAAATAAGAAGCGGTGCTTACATCAAATTTATATTCATCTGAAAACTGTACAGCGGCTGCGGTTGTCAGATAGTTTCGAATTTCACCGTCCTCATTGCGTCGTATATTGAAATGATATAGCCCTGTTTGGGGCGTGGATAGCTCTGCTGTATATTTTCCAGGTGCGGATGCATGCAGTTTTTCTTCTGTTGTGTTTCCTTCTGGGTCTATCATTGTCACCAAGATTTCTGTTTGGCTGCCATACTCATTTGTCTGATAGGCCACTTCCGTCCGTTCCCCTGCTGTTACAACGTCTACGCTGTCTTCTCCTATGTTGGCGTTTCCAGTCGAATAATCAACAATACGCTTCCATAATTGTACATAGTCCTCCTGTCCGGCAAAAGCACCGCTCCACTTGCCTGTGACATCACTGTTCCAAGCTACAGTTCGACCAAGTCCATACTGCCATACTGTCAGAATTGGATCATTTTTTTCACTGGATACAATAATTGGGCTGGAAGCTGTTTTGGGGGTTGCGGAAATATAGCCGTAAAGGACAGGCCAGCCATTAGGAAATAGATTTCCAGTCAGTTCATGTCCTTTTTGTACTGCCAGTGAAAATACACCATTTTGGATAAAACTGTCGCCTCCCAAAAAGACTTCCTGGGCAAAAATTTTGGGTATATCGCTTGTGATGTCCGAATAATAGTACCTTCCGCCGCAGTTGTCCGCTAGTTGTTCCAATAGTTTTGTGTCCGATCCAGTTCCGACCGCTACAGTAGAGAGGGTAATATCATTGCTTAAATATCCATTGATAACATCTGCGAAATTGGTAGTTTCACCCATGCCGTCTGTAAGCAGCACGACATGTTTGATAGATGCTTCGCTTTTTGACAGTACATCGCAGGCTTCCTGAAGCGCAGGCTTGATTGTGGTGCCGCCTCCTGAATTGATTTGCTTAATACTGTCTTTGATGGTTGATTTGTTATTTGCCTGCTGAAGTTCTACTTGCCAGCTATATTTGTCATCAAAAGTCAGCACGCCTACAAAATCTGTATCCTGTAAATTATCGACTGCGACGGTAGCAGCTTTGATGGCAATATCTAAATTGGTAGCACTAGAAATACTGGTATCCATCATGCTGCCAGAATGATCGATAACCATAACCATAGCCATTGAAGGCGTTTCATTTACACTGCGAAGCTGCATATCAACAGGAAGCACAGTTTCTAAGACGGTGTCTCTGTAGCCGCCCAAAGCAAAGCTGTCTTCGCCGCCGCAGCAGACAAAGCCGCATCCATAATCTTTCACATAAGTCTCTAAATTCTGCAGAAAGCCAAAAGGAAGGTCATCAATATAGGTATCAACCATAATGATAGATTTGTATTCTAGCATAGATTGGATATTGTCTGGTGTGTTGAGCGTGGAAACGACACTATAATCACATCCGGCGGCAGTGAGTATGGCTGCAAGGTTTGACGTATCCGCATTTTTGCCTGAAATAACAAGAATCTTAGGAGGCGACTCCACTACAGAGTAAGCACTAAAGAAATCATTTTCCGGACAGGTATCTCCTTCGGCCTGCACTTGTACACGCAGATTTTCCGTAGCGCCATTATCGAAATCTGCATCAATCTGCGCGCTAAATACAAAACGGTTGCTTCCCTTGTTGAGATGAACCTTGTTTGCGGCGGTTTGGCTGCTTCCGCGATACAGTGCGATAACTGCGTCGGTATCAAAATTGCTTTCTACCAAAACCGTAATCGAATATTTATCGCCAGGATGCAGATACGATGGAAGAGAGACATTATCAATATAAGCATCAGGCGTTTCTTCATTTTCATAAAGCAGTGTCAGAAATTCCGCCCGGCTGGCAGTTAGCGCCTGTGCCATATTGTGAATATCGCCTCTGGTTTCGCGTCCGTCTGTGAGGACAACCAAACGTTTGCTGTATTCTCCGGGAATCAGTGTGAGTGCTTTGGACATGGCATCTTCAAAATTGGTTGCTGCCTTTTCCGGTAGTGTCATCAGTCCGCCATAATGCTTCTCGGAGGTCAAAAACTGTTCTACCAGTGTATTTTTTCCAAATGTAACAATGCCGTATACATTTCCAGATGGCATTTTGCTGATAGTTTCCTGCAAATATTTTTCGGCTTCTTCTAAATGCTCTTCATTGCTATTGGAGAGATCCACTAAAAAAACAGTGGCAATCTGGTTGCTTCCTTTGTGAATTCGTATACCCAAAATTGCAAGAATTACGCATAATAGCAAGGTTCCTCTCAAAATCAGATAAAACTTTCCCTGGTAGCGCATTTGCCGGACATAAACAATCCACTCAACGACCATAAAGATAAGTACTAGCAGCAAAAAAAGATTTCGAATGGTCTGCTTCACCTTTTGTATCTCCAGATTGTCGGAATTGTTCACAGATTCGGCTGTTTGTCTGCCGTCAGATTCTGTGGAAGTCTGAAAGCGCACTACATAATTTTCCTGATAAGTTTCATTTCCAAGATGATATAATCCAGCCTTGGTTGGGTGGCTCTCAAATGGTGTATTATCCAGTTCTGCCCAGGGCTGTAGGGCAATTTCCTCACCTGCATAGTAAACATTTGAGGTTAGCCATGAGGTATCGGATAAATAAATCATGGCGTTTGCTAGAAAAATAGGAAATTCGGCCCGCAGTGGGAAGTCGGATTCTCGAATATCAAATCCTACGACAATTTCTTTTCTGCCATTTTGTTCTCCATAATAGCCGACACACTTTCCGTCATATTCCAAAAAACTTTTAGCCCATTTTGGAAGTGTGAAACAATAGGCAGTGTTTACTCCAATCTGAAACCCAGATAAACCAGAAGTAAGATCACAGTCTGTCATGTCCAACACAACGTTTTTTAAGGTTTCAGTTGTTTCAAGTCCTGCATTGCCAAAAATCAGATGGTTTATCTCAGAGTTTTGCGGCATTTCGCCTGCATCATAAATAATAACGTTGTAGCCGCTCTCCTTCATTGGAGTTTGCATCAATGTATTGAGGGTTGTATCTTCTGCTGGAGCATCAGTCTGTGATTTGGTAATGCTTGAACCAGTAACCGCATGATAAGCCTTTTCAAGAAAGGTATTGCCATCGCCAACAAGCAGTCCGTTCATAAGGTTCTGTTTGTTTTTGACAGCCCATGAGGTATTATCGCTTTCCAGGCTGTCTGCTGCACCGTCTGCAAATGTGATGCCGCCAAGACGGGAGAGAAGTGTTTCTCCATTCCAATTTATCTGTTCAAACAGACACATAGAATTGGCAGAAGGTGCAAGGTGCATTTGCTGTAGTGCAAGAAGTTTATTGTCGCTGTCATATAAACTGACATCAAAAGAGGCTTCGGTATCACTGTAATTTGTCACACTTACCATCACATCAAAAGAACCATCGTCTCTTTTGGTAAACGCGGTATATTCATTGGCGGCATTGGAAACTGGGCTGCCTGCCACATAAAGTTCCTTTTGTGCTGCACCGCGTAGTTCCTCAAACGCAGAAGCTCCGCTTCCGTCTGTGTAAACTATCAAATCTGCTGTGCGATGTGAAGTATCTTCCATCAAGGTATCAAGAACGCTCTGTGCCTGTACCAATGAACCGCCGCTGTCACTGCATGTAATACCGCGCAGCATTTGCAGCAGGCTGTTTTTGTCAGAAGTATCTACTGCCAATAGCTTCGTACCAGCGGCGTCGGTGGTCACAATAGAAAACTGGGTATTTTCTGCGGTCTCGACAAAGCTGCACGCCTGCTCAACTGACTGCGCAAGCCGGCTTTTGCCGTCAGCACCGATGTGCTGCATACTTGCACTGGTATCCAATAGCAGAATCTTTCTGCCGCCGCTGTGCCCATTTCTTTGAATCAATGGAGACATCAGCGCGATAACTAGAAGCGCAATTATCAAAATTTGCAGATACATTAAAATGTTGTGTACAAACTTTTCAAAAAAGGTGCGGGACTGTTCATTTTTGAGCAGATTTTGCCAGAGAAGATTGGAAGAGATTCGATAATCGACTCCTTTTGGTTTTAATAAATATAAAATAATGATAATCGGAACCGCTGCCAGAAAAAACAGCGGCCATAGGCTTTCAAATATCATATAACCCCTTTAAATCTTGAAAAATCAATTGATAAATATCTGTTTTTGTGCTGCATACTGCGTGGAATGCACCTGTTTTGGCACTGGTGCTGCCAATCTGGGTCAAAAATTCCTGCAGTGCTTTCTCGTATGCCTGTATGCTTTTGCTATCCAATGTAAGACGCAACGTACTTTGATTTTCCATATCGATCAGGTTTCGTGTTCCAGTAAGCTCTACAGAAAGTTCTTCTGCAGCCAATACCTGCAAAAGAATCGCTTTTTGCTTCCTATAATCCAGAAAACGCAGCAGTTTTCCAAGTGTTTCCTGTGTGTGGTCCAGCAAAGATTCCTGCAGGAAATCACTGATAAGAATTGTAATGCCTGGACCTTTTGCAGGAAGTTGTCTGATGACTTCATCAATCGCTACAATACCATCAAAAGAAAGCTGTTCCAGCCATGTAGTGATTTGGGATAATGCGCGTTTTCCGCCGCTTGCCGAAAATGGCGACTGCATTTTTTGCATGTCATAGAGCCACACCCGATCCATATTATTGATGCCAAGATAAGCAAATGCAGCGGCAAGCAGACAGGCGAGATTGCTTTTTTTGTTTGCTCCATAGTCCATAGAAGCGCTCGTGTCAATCAATATAGAGACAACGGCTTCCTTTTCTTCCATATATTCCTTGACGTAGAAGCGGTCTAGGCGTCCATAGGCGTTCCAGTCGATGCGCCGGATATCGTCGCCTGGCATATATTCTCGAAAATCTGAGAACTCCATAGATGACCCTTTTTGCACAGACTTTCGGTTTCCGGTTAGATTCATGGAAGCCTTATGTCCCATCGCAAGGCGAAGCCGCGATAATTTATCGAAAAATGCTGCGTCAATTGTCATGCTCAACCTCCCTGTATGAGGGTACTTTTCTTTTTAAGCAGGATTTCCCTGATGATATGATCTTCGCTAAGCCCTTCACTGATTGCATCAAAACTGGAAATGATACGGTGTCTGAGCACAGGATAAGCCATTTCTTCCACATCTTGAAAGGAAACATTAAAGCGTCCTTCCAAGAATGCTTTTGCCCTGGCAGCACGAATCAGAGACTGCGCGGCTCTTGGGCTTGCGCCTTCCCGAATATATGGATTGGGTGCATGTGTTTCCATAACGATTTCCAGCAGATAATCAAGGACCGCATCTGCGATGGGTATCTGATTCACAAGCGCGCGTGCCGCCATCAGCCCTTCACCGTCCATCTTTTTTTGGATAACAGGTTCCTGGATTCCCTCGGTTAGCGCAACGATGTCTTTTAGTTCTTCTTTTGACGGAAAATGTACCAATATCTTGAACATAAAGCGATCCAACTGCGCTTCTGGAAGCGGATAGGTGCCTTCGTTTTCGATTAGATTTTGTGTCGCAAGCACAAAAAAAGGTTCTGCAAGGATATGGCTGTCATTGCCGACAGTTACTGTGTGTTCCTGCATTGCTTCCAATAGTGCTGACTGTGTTTTTGGCGTGGCACGGTTGATTTCATCTGCCAGAATCAAATTGGCAAAAATCGGGCCTCGCTCAAAAGAAAAAGAACTTCCTTTTTCATTTTTGATAATAATATTAGTACCTGTTACATCACTTGGCATCAAGTCCGGTGTAAACTGAATTCTTTTGAAGGGCAAATCAAAAACTTTGCCAATTGTGCTGACTAACCTTGTTTTTCCAAGTCCGGGCATACCTTCCAAAAGAACATTGCCTCCAGTAATCATCGCCAGCATAACCTGGCGGATAATTTCACGCTGTCCAATCATTCCCTTTTGGATTTCCATTTCACACGCAGCAATCTGCTGTGCTACAGATGAAGGATCAATTCCCGCACTGTTTTGCATGTTTTCCATAATTTCCTCATTTCTGTGCAATTTTGCACGCTTTTATTCGATAATCATACTGCTAACGACGTTCGTTAAAGCTTGAAAAATAGTCTTTTATAATGTCTTCCATTCCACTAGGATATCGTCCTTGGGAAATTCCTTCATAGGCGTTTTGCTCATAACTGCCAATCACCGATTCATGAGAAACATGTTCTCCTTCCCAACTCAATCCGTTCTGGGCACGAAAATATTCGGAAGACTCATGATTAACGGCGTTTCCTGTGAGATTTCCACTGTCTGCAATCGCATTTGGTACACTGACATAATCATGCTGGGTATTGCTGCTGCCGGTTCCCCGACCTTGTCCATTTCCTTGTCCATTGCCCTGTCCTTGTCCCTGACCATTTCCATTCCCTTGTCCATTGCCCTGACCATTTCCGTTCCCTTGCCCATTGCCCTGACCAGAACCATTCCCTTGTCCATCGTCCTGACCAGAACCGTTTCCTTGTCCATTCCCTTGTCCCTGACCATTTTGAGAACCATTTCCTTTTGCAAGCTCGCTCCCACTCATATTTTGAAGCTTTTCTGCCATTGCCTGCAGTGACTGAGCCGTGACAGGCGAAACAGCAGCTCCATTTTGCAGGCTCTGTGCAAGGCTGTCAATTTGACTGCTCATATTTTCGTATCGATAGTCAAGCTTTTCGGAGGCGGCAGCCAGCATTTGGGCAGTTGTGACCTGCTGGTAATCAGCAAGAGAGGACTGCAGACCTTCTATCATTTCCTGTAGTTCGGCTTGTTGTTCTGGCGTGAGAGATTCTTGCTCAAGTTGTGTAAGCGCTTCTACAAGCTCCTCAATTTCTTCTTCTTTTTCTGAGACTTCTTCTTTGAGGTTGTGCAGCTCCTGTGCCTGTTTTTTTGTCTCAGAGGGTATCAGGGCAAGCGCAAACAAAGCGGCAATCAAGATTGGTACTGGAATTATTTTTTTCCACGAAGGCAGGATCGGAATCCGAATTCTGTCCTGATGCAATGAAAGCTGGTTCACTGCATCTGCCCTCTGCAGTGCGATCAAAGGGCTATCTTTGGACAGATGCTCATAGGCGGTCACAATCCGCTCCTCAAAACCAAACCGATCGATTGTCAATGCCGCCTGCTGCATGGAGATGCGTTTTATGATTGCCACAGCAAGCGCAGACAGCACGGCAAGCAGCAGTGCAAATCCACAATATAGATTGACATAATAAAGCGGTATCAAAAATGCTGCTGCCTGGAAAAGGATTGCCACACCAGTGCCAATGCAGAGCGCAGACAGCAGTTTTTTTAGAAATTCTGCAAGATTGAGTTTGCGTCTGCACCGCTTTATAATTTTTATTAATATGTTTTGATCCATAGATTATCCTTCTTTCACAGGTGCTTTTGGGGGGCGGGGCGTTTTTTTCTTGACAGAGGAACTGTTTATAGGATTGACTCTCCACGCGGCGATCAGAATAAACAAGAAGGACAGCAGCAGGATGCATATTGCGGAAAGAAACATCCAGGTTTTTCCCTGTGATAATTGATAGGTAATAAATCCGACCTCATCTTTGGAAAACATGGAACCTTTGGTGCCAAAAAGCGATTCCCCTGTCATAATCTGCATAAAAAATTCTTCAAAAAATACACCGGGATTGAAAAGAAGCAACAGCATTGATTCTCCGGCGTGCTCTCCTTTTGTCCAGAGCAGATTTAAAATCATTGGAACCATGGTCAAAAAATAAATGACAAAATAAAATGCAAAAGACAGTACAACTGCTGTGATAGACCTTTTGCATAAAGAAGAGCAAAAAATTCCAATACTACCAGAAAGAATGGATAAGAGAATAATCGTAAGTACAAAATAAAATAGATTGTCCCAGCCAAGGCCGCCAACGACAAAGGATAATGCCATAATAGGCATTCCTGCCACAACAAAAAACAAAATGCGCAGCACTGACGAGGCTACTTTTCCCAGTACAATAGAGAGGGGAGACATGCACGTGGTCAGCATAATATCAAATGTCTGACGTTCTTTTTCTCCGGAAATAGCAGAAGCCGTCATAATAGGCATAATCAATGCAACAATGAGTACCTGTGATACAGCAAGCACTGGAAACAGATAGATAAGGTAATTATAGATATTTCCGTTGCCGTAGAAACTTCTGACATTTCCTTGAATAATTGCCAAGGCCAGCAAAAAAGCGAGCATCAGCACGCCTTCATAGGCAAAAACGCCCCAGCTAAAGCGCATACTGCGGGCGGTTACCTGCAAATCTTTTTTGACAATAGGATTCCATCGTATTTTCATTGTGTACCTCCTCCGGTTAACTGCATAAACAGGGATTCCAAACTGCCTTCTTCCCGATAAAAACCGGTTAAAATGACCTGATTTTGAATCAATTCTCCAATGAGTGCACTCAGCTCCTCATCGGTACCATTTCTCGAAATGACAATTTCATTCTCACGGACAGATTCGACGAGAACGCCTGCATGTTCCTTCAATATCCGTATTGCGGTTTCAATATTTGCACTCGCCTGGATATGAATTCGGTTTCCGCCGGAAATCTGCTGCATAATATCCTCAATACGTCCCGCGGTAATGAGCTGTCCATGGTTCATAATTCCAATACTATTACACATTTCTGAGAGCTCCGAAAGAATATGGGAGCTGATAACAATGGTTTTGCCCATAGAATGCAGATTCTTCAAAAGTTCTTTCATTTCCACCCTTGCTCTAGGGTCCAAACCGGAGCTTGGTTCGTCCAAAATTAACAGTTTGGGATTGTGGAGCAGTGCTCTTGCCACACATAAACGCTGCTTCATACCACGCGAGAGCGTATCAACATAAAATTCCCGTTTGTCTGACAGATTTACCAATTCCAGCAAATCATCTGTTAATTTGGCAATATCACGGCTGTACATGCCATACATAGATCCATAAAAATCCATATATTCCCGAACTTTCAGATTGTCATACACACCAAAGAAATCCGGGACATATCCAATGAGGCGCTTCATTTCTTTGCTTCCCACAGCTGCAGAAGTATTTCCGATTCGCACAGAACCGCCGCTTGCTTTGAGCAGACCGCACACAATGCGGATCGTCGTTGTTTTTCCAGCACCATTCGGTCCAACAAAACCAAACAAATCTCCTTCCGGGATGTGCAGTGTCAGTTGATTGACTGCTCGGAACGTGCCATAATTTTTTGTTAGATTATTGATATATAACATTGTATTTCTCCGTTTCCAGAATTATTTTTGAACCGTGTATACACAGCCGTAAGATTCCTCGCTGCAGTTATCGTCCACAATATTTTCCCAATCCTGTGTAACGCCGACGACAAGTGTGGCGCCGATATTTTCATGATAATAATATGCTGTACAGATTCCCATACCCAATGCAGCCTCTAAGTCCATGCTGCCTGATTTTTTTTCATTATACGACTCTCTTAGAAAATCATACAAATAGGATTCTATTATAATATAACCATATCGGTTTGTAGTGTTTGTAAAGACAGGAGCCTGGAATGACAGGTCACAGCATTCTCCAGACGGAAGGTTTTTGTAAACACGCAGCCGATCCCCCATAATGACTGCAAAATATGCAAAATCCTTGCTGGTTTGATTGGTGATGGTTCCACGAATGCCGTTTTGCCCATGTGCTTCAATATTGCTTATAATACTTCCGTCTTCAAAATTTTTATTGTTTCCTACTGTAAAATAGCCATCTTCAAAGCTGATGGATGGCCGAAGGCCAAAATAAAACCGTTCGCCTTCCTTTTTGATACGTGAGGTATACTTGTCATTTTTTGTAGTGTCAAAGTATGTGTTTAAACTAGGACCAGCATACGCACAGTTTTGTGAGAGACGCAGGCTCCATTCTTTGTGGCTGGAATCATAAGAGTGCAGGTATGTTACAGGTTTTTCACGGTGGGAGAGATCTTCTACTGTGACAGAATAAACATTGGTATTGATAACTTCAAATCCCCTTCCGCTTAGATAAATCAGAAGGACTCCCAAAAGTGTTGACAGGGGTACAGCTATCCAGTAAAAATCTCGTTTTTTCAGGAACTTTAATATCAAATATAGTATGGGACCTACAAAAATTACATATAGAATAACAATTGCTTTGAGTGTGCCAAAATGCAGTTTGTCTTCACCATTTCCCCAAATACGAAAAAAACGGGATAAATTGTATCCATAATCGGAATTCTGCACCGATGTTCCGCCATAACGGGAATTGGCATAATGTCCAATATCATTCAAAAGGTCATTCACAAGAGGGCTGGAATTTGTCATTGCACCCAAACTGCCTAATTCGGAAAAAGAATAGGGAACAATACCCACCGAACCATCTCCGCGGGAACATACAATGGAAAAGTTGTTATTTTTGAAGGAGTAGGTATCATAGATATCGTCTAGCTCAGCCCAATAAGTCTGGGATGTGTCAAAGTACGCTGATTCATGAGAAATCGAATCTCCAGGAGAAAGCACTTCCGTACATGTTATTCCAAGAAAATCAAGTCCGCTCAGGGTATCTTGTACACGGTTTCCTGTACCAACAATTAACATTCCGCCGTTTTCTGTCCAAAGTTCAATTTCCTTTATTTTTTCCTCTGTCAAAATGCTGGTATTGTAGCTGTCAATGACTAGAAAAGTCAGGGAAACCAGCGAACTATCCAGCGAGTCCTGGTTTAAGTCAACTAGTTTTATAGGAAATTCGTTGTTATTGTATTGATAGGGTTCTCCGCCCATGTCCATATACGTGAGCGAATCATAGTTATCACTTAATATTCCCATTAGTAAAGCATCTGTACCATGAAACAAAAGACGTGTAAATTCCTTTTGCGCAATGATGTCATCATTTTTATCTACGAGGTTGACAAAGATCGTTCCGTTCGTCGATCCAACGCTGATTGTGGGAATTTTAACCGAAAATTGTTTTTTGCTTCCCTGCGGCAGCGCCAAAACAGTATCAAAGGCACAGCCATTTAATTCACCATATGTTGTTCCAAGCCTCAATCGTACAATGCCTTCCCAGTCTGTTCCCAGATTTTCAACAGTCACCTGAATATCATATACATCGTTGTCAGAAGGCAAAAGTTCTGCTTTGATAGAAAACGGAGATTCCTCTGCATACGCCTGTATACTTGTGCTGTACCAAAACAAACAACAGCATAAAATGATAAAAAACAGCGGTTTTCGTAGTTTATTGTCTATTTTTATTTTCTTTTCCATAGCTATTTCCTTTCTATATTTCGAAATCAGAAATAGTTTATCACAAAATATTCCATACGTCATTGACTTTCAGAATATTTAAAAATAATATTATGATTTTCTTAAGAAATTGAGTTAGGGTGAAGATGCACTGCAGCCCGCCTGCTTATGAAAGCAGGCCAGAGATGTTGATTTTTAGGTCTTCAAAAATGCAGGAAGAAATGGTTTCGTCAAAATCGTATTGGTTTGATTTCTCTTCATTTTCTAGGTCGAATACGGTAACTGTTTTTTTCATAGGATTTACAATCCAATATTCACGAACACCTGCAGTGCGGTATTTGAACAGTTTAACCCCATAGTCAATCCGGCTTGTGCTGGGAGAAACGATTTCGATAATCCAGTCGGGTGCACCGTTGCATCCCTTTTCATCTAATTTGTTTTTATCACATATCACAGAAATGTCAGGTTCGACATAGTTCTGGTTATCATTATTTAAGAAAACTGCAAATGGGGCTGGAAATACCTTGCAGTTTCCACCTTTTGAGCGAATATAATTTCCTATTGTGATGGTAAATTCACTGACAAGATTCTGATGCATGGTATTTGGCGGCGCCATCATATAGATGCGTCCGTCAATCAGCTCTGCCCTCTCTCCGTCTGGTAGGGCATAGATGGCATCGATTGTGTAAATTTTTTCTTTAACTGATGTCATTGGGATGTCCTCGCTTTCTGTTTTATAATTTTATCATCGCATTATATACATAAAAAAACAAGGAGGAATTGAAATTCATAAAAAAACAGGTTAAAGAATAATGGGAATAAGGTAACAGGAAGCCGCAAGCTGCACTGTTATGGAAGAGGTAAATTACAAGTTGTATTACATTGAAAATCATATGAATTTGTGTTACTTTGAATATATAAGGGATATGATATCAGAAAGAATTGAAAGGAAGCGAAAAAAATGTGCTTTGAGATAAGAGCAGCCATGCCAGAAGATGCACAACAATGTGCAAGGATTCATATATGTTCCTGGGATTTTGCTTATAAAGATTATGTGCCGTTGGACATTATCAAAGAGCATAATGCACGCCGGCCTGCTATGTGGAAAAAGCTGCTTGCAGAGAATCAAGATGTTCACTATATAATCACTTTAGACCACCAGGCAATAGGAATTATAACAATTAATCCTCAAAATGAAAGCGATTTGCCAGACACGGTATATGAGTTATCGGGTTTGTATTTTGACCCTGATTTTGTGGGAAAAGGATTGGGAACACGTGCGATGAACTGGATAAAAACAGAAATTAAGACAAGAGGGTTTCACGGAATCTCACTTTGGGTTCTCAGCCAGAATGACAGGGCAAAAGCTTTTTATATAAAAAATGGATTTCATCCAGATGGAAGGCAAAAAGAAAGTGGGATTGGAACAGCGCAAAAAGAGCGTTTTATTTATATTTTTGGGGATATTCTGTGAATGGAGAACAGGTTATGAGTGAGATAGAAAAAATAAACAGAAAACTGCTTGCCTCACAAGTTGAGGAGGAATTGATGGAGTATATCTTGCAGGAAAGCGTTTGTATTGGGGAAAAGCTTCCAAATGAATTTGAACTGGCAGAAAAATTTGGGGTAGGCAGAAGCACCGTCCGCGAAACGGTCAGAAGCTTAGTGACGAAGGGTATACTCGAAGTGCGCAGAGGTTCTGGAACATATGTAGTCAGCAAGCGCACGATTGAGGACGATCCCTTGGGACTGTCAAAATTTTCAGACAAATACAAGCTTGCATTGGAATTGTTTGAGGTTCGTTTGATGCTCGAACCGGAAATTGCCGCCCTGGCAAGTGATTATGCGACGCCAGAAGAAAAGGAAGAGTTAAGACAGCTCTGTGACGAGGTGGAACAGATATACCGCGCAGGAAAAAACCATGCCAAAAAAGACGTGGAATTTCATACATGTATTGCAAAATGCAGCAGAAACCGGGTGGTTACACTGTTGCAGCCGATTATCCAGACAGCGATTGTCACGTTTGTCAATTTGACACATCGGAAACTGATAGAAGAGACAATCGAAACACATCGCGCGATTACAGAAGCTATTTTGAAGGGGGATTCAGTTGGCGCCAGATGCGCGATGATTATGCACCTGACTTATAACCGCCAGATGCTGATGAAATTAATGGAAAAAAATAACCAAGAATAAATTTCCTCCGAGTGGAAATAATATAGTAATTATTGACAAAAGCACAGTGAAATTGAATCAAAATTTTATCTTTTTTTATGGAAAAGAGAGAAAAGTTGGAAAATATGTCAGACATATTGACTATTTGATATAGAACATGTATCATAAATATAACAAGACATAAGACGTCTGATGTCGAAAACAAAACTTTTTGAAACACTTTAATTATTTAAGATGAATTTGTGCAGAATGAAACAGATTATTTTCCGGACAAATAAGCTGTTGCTTTGCACAGTTCTACATGAAAGGTAAAGGAGGATTTGATATGGATTCTGCTGTAGTACTTAATCCCACCCGGCTTATCATTGCAGCAATTATAGGTCTGGCGCTTTTGCTGTTATTGATTATCAAGTTTAAGATTCATGCGATGCTGTCCATTCTAATTGGTGCGGTTACAATTGGCATGATAGCAGGTATGCCGTTTTCGGACATTGTCACAGCGGTAGATGATGGTATTGGAAATACGCTAAAGGGCATTGCGTTGTTAGTAGGTCTTGGTTCGATGTTCGGCGCGATTCTGGAAGCTTCCGGTGGTGCGCAGACACTTAGATCGGAAGAGCACACGTCTGAACTCCAGTCACATCACGAT
>OFGM01001158.1_pt1 | contig 17293 bp, 11 predicted proteins | sample 1521741 | NCBI WGS metagenome assembly OFGM01 (sample SAMEA3504079, study PRJEB24116) | mouse gut metagenome | biome: mouse gut; feature: mouse-associated habitat; material: faeces | place: Denmark | collected 2011
CATTTTCTAATGCTGCATTGAATTCTTCTACTACTGCTGGTACTACATTTTCTAAGCTTGCGCTTTCTGCCATTTCAATAGCAATTTCTAATGCTGTTTTATTAGTATTATTAGGTACTAATAACGCTAATACTTCAGCATATTTTCCTTGTAAATCTGTCTTGGCACCATCTACAACAGATTGAGCTAATTTATGAGTTAAATTAACATTTTCAGCAGTTTTTAATAAATCTTTTAATTCACTAAGCACACTAGCTGCATCATTCCAAGATTCAGCAGTAAATTCATCTTCATTTAAAGATTTTGCTTTTTCAATCATTTCATTTAAAGCTGTTTTATCTGCATCTTCAACAATAGAATCATACTCAATACCATATCCTAATTCATACACATTTTCATCAGTTGAATATACTTTAGAACCAGGCACATATTTTGGAACATCAACTGGTAATTTACCTGTAGCACCAAATGTTCCTAATACAACTTCAGTACCTGCAGTTAAGTTAGGACTAAACGCTGCAGTTGCACCAACTGTACCACCACCAAATGACTCAGTAATATCCAAACCTAAACTAGTTGTACCATATACTGCTAAAATACCATCAGCATTTGGAAATGCTTGTACATCATAAGGATGATTTAATGAAATAACAACTGTTTGTTTTCCATTATCTTTACAATATTGAGTAAATAACTGTGGACATGCCACTAAATATCCATCAATTCCACCAGCACTACTGATTTCTGATGCATGAACAAGAACAGTACCCCAATCTAAAACATCTTTATTTGTACCTGCAAAATTAGTACCATCAGAATTTATAGCACTATTAACTTTATCATTTAATCCAGTCCAATTATAATGTTGTAAAATCTTATAATCTGCACCTTCTGGAATAATTCCTGCTTGTTTAGCTCTTTGCCAAGCTAAAACAAAACGATTATTATTTCTTGAATATGTTGATGCAAATACCACTTTTGAATCACTAGTTAATTTAAGAGGTAATACATTATTTTCATTTTTTACAACAGTAACTGCATTAGCAGAAATCAATCTTTCTGTTTCACGATTTTCAACAGAACCAACAACACTTGAAGCAATTGCTTTCTTTTCTTCTAATGTAGTTGTATCATTAACTAAATCCATTACCCCTCTGTTATATTTGCAAATTAAAATTCTTTCAACAGATTCATCCAACTCTTCTACTGATAATTTTATTCCATTATAACCATCTTCTTTAGTATAAGCATCTACAAACGCATTAATCAATGGAATTAATTTAGATTCCATATCAGCCATAGAAGACATATCAGTAAATGGTATATCTAAAATATCAACTCCAGCTTTAACAGCTAATAAGTTTCTTTCATTTGTATCAAAATAATTAGCCACACCTTGCATTGTCATAGAATCAGTTACAATGACACCATCAAAATTCATTTCATCTCTTAATAAGTCAGTCAAAATCTCTCTAGATAATGTAGCTGGCGGACTCATTAACTCATCTTTTTTATCAGAATAAATTTCTTCTGTTACAATATTTGGGAATTGAATATGAGCTGTCATCACCATATCTGTTCCTGCATCAATTGCTGCCTGGAAAGGCACTAACTCTGTTGCATATAATTCTTCTTTAGTAGCAGGAACTGAAGGTAAACCTGTATGAGAATCAGTTGCTACATTTCCATGCCCTGGAAAATGTTTAGCAGCAGTTGCCACATTATTATTTTGAACACCTTCAATATAAGCAGAAACAAATCTAGCAGCTAATTGTGGATTACTACTAAATGAACGTAATCCAATAACAGGATTATTAGGATTATTATTTACATCAGCATCAGGTGCAAAGTTAACATTTACACCAACTGCACTCAATTCACTACCAATAATATTACCTGCTTTAACAGCATTTTCTATGTCACCACTAGCACCTAAAGCCATATTACCAGGTAAAGCAGTTCCACCAGTTAAACGATATACAATTCCACCTTCTTGATCAGTAGCAATTAATAATGGAATACTGTTTTCACCTAAAGTTTCATCCATTGCTGCTCTTTGTAAACCATCTGTTAATTCTACATTTATTTTTGCATCAGAATTAAAGTTAGCAGCAAATAAAATTACACTACCAATATCATATCTACCAATAATTTCATAAATTTCATCATTAATATTTTGGACTGCTGAGATTCTTGTACCATCTCTCATTGTCCATCCACTTCTAAATGACAACATTATTTTTTGTCCAATCTTTTCTTCTAATGTCATTTTACTCACAAGTGCTTTTGCTTTTTCAGCATTTTCAGATGCACTAACATTAGAAATTTTTACACTAAATATAGTTGTAAAAACCATAAATAAAGCCATAATTAGTGAAATAATTTTCTTTTTCCCTAACCTTTTCATTTTTATCTCCTCGTATTTACCTTTCCTCAAAAACTAAACAAGTATTATACTCTAAAAAACTATTCAAATATAAACAAGATCCCCATCCCTTTAATTTTCACACTCCTTACCTCTATATTTTGTTTATACTTGATTAAAACCGTAAACAAATGCTACTTCTTTAAAAAGAAAACCCAAGTAAAGTAAGCAAAAAATATTTTTACTTTAATCAATACTTGGGTCATGCCTAATTTAATAGTAACACCTTGCCTATATCTTTATTTTAAATACTTACATAAATAATGTCAATATTAACCATAAAATAAAATTAAATAAATGTTGTTAAATGATTGAGTAAACATATATATCACTATATATGACCATCTCCAAACTAAGCGTTTGGCTTTCTTGCACCCAGCTCTTCATAATATAGTATTTGTTCGTCAAGTTGCATATATATTTACTTTTATTTTTGGAAGTGGTAGTTTATATATTTTAAGCATTTGGTTAAAACCATTCCATTCATAAACCTTTTTCTGACCTCTTCTGTTTAACCATTTAAATACGACAGTAATAACTAGAGAAAAAACAACAGGAATAAAAGTAGCACTATCGCTCCAACCAAGTGTGTAGAATTTGCAGTTTAACATTCAATTATCCCTTCAAAAGTTATTTCCATCAATTTTATCCCATACCTATATATCAGCTCTTTCACCAACAATATCACCTTCTGCAAATATATGTATTTTTATTGAATACATAATATCCATAGATCAACTATATATTTTTCAGATTTATTAATCAAAACCATTAATCAATTCAGCATCATACCTTAATATTTGAATAGCATCTAAAAAATCTATACTTCCATCCTTATTGACATCTGCTGATTGTATTTGTTTATCATTCAATTTTATAAATTCTGCATCATTTCTTAATATCATAATTGAATCCAAAAAATCTATCTCTCCATCTTCATTAATATCTCCTAACACTATTGATACTTCTGGCATTTCTTCTGTAAGAATATATTGACTAAAATGCCTTGTCTTAAAGATCATATATCCTTCTTTGTATATTGCATTCATATCTTTATATTTTCCATTATCATAATAGTAAATTTTACATTTATTTCCACTCATATCTTTACCTACTGGTATTTTAACTATCGCTGTTCCATCTATCATAAATGACTGACTATTTTTATAATATCCAATATCATACATTTCAAATTGGTTAAATGATTGTGAAACAATATTATAATCATCCCCATTTGTAACATGACTAACTTTTAGTATTGCTGTTTCATCTATATTATTACACGTTCCTGAATCCACCTGTATTTTTGTATCTTTATCTATTTGCTCATTAATAATTTTGTAATCAACTGCTAAATTATTCTCCTTAATATAAGATAAAACTTCCGATCCAGAATACACATAATTTATTCCGCTAATTCCAAAAATATATCGAGTAGAGTCTTTAGATAAATAAATTCTAGTATCATCTGGAGTATATAAAGAAGCTCCGCTACTAAAATCATCTAAACATGTAGCATATATTTCCATCAAATGATTACAATTATAAAATGCAAACATTCCTATAGCATTTACATTTTGTAAATCAATAGATTGTAAATTTTGAAAATCCATAAAAGCATATTGTCCTATCCACTTCACTCTTTGATCAAGAATAATATTTATTTTATCTCTATTTAACCAATGTACTAAACCACTATAATCTTTTCTATATAGAGCATTTTCATCACTTGTATAATTTGGATTATCTTTTGAAACTGTTACTTGCTTTAAATTAGTACAATGACGAAACAAATATGCCTCTTCAATAATAGGAGAATCAGAATCCCATAAATTTGTTAACTGACTAGGAATATTAATTGTTTCTAAACCACTGCACCCTTCCAAAGCATCAGATGAAATCTCCTTCATACTTTCTGGTAAAATAAGATTTTTTATATTTTCATATAAATAAAAAGCTTTAGTTCCAATTTTTATAGTTCCTTCAGGAACAACATATGTTTCATCTTTTTTTCCAAAAGGGTAATACTTTAAAATATTATCTTTAAACAAAACACCATCAATACTATATAAATATGGATTTTCTTTAACAACATTAATCTCCTTTAAATGATTACATTCTTCACAATATCCCTCTAAATAAACTGGTTCAAAATTCTGAATATTTTTTGATATTGTTATTGATTCTGTATAATTGTAGTTAAAACATCCAGGTAAAAGAACTTTAGTATCCTCATGTATTTCCGTATTTTTTTGATTAGAACTTCTTAATAATGTATCATATCCTTTAGTATAAAGATCTCCATTATACGAAGCCAAATTTTTATTATCCTTATCAACAATAAATTCATTAACCAGTAATTCTTGAAGATATCCAAAATTCCAATTTTCTATTGCCATTGTTCCTATCTTTTTTACAGATTTAGGTATAAACAAACTATCAATCACTTTACTATTTTTACAATAAAATGATTGCGAAATCTCAGTAACTGGTAAATCATTAATAGTTTCTGGAATAATAACATTATTATCATTTCCTAAATAACTATTTATTTTTATTTCATCGTTAAAAACAATATAACTAAATTCATTATTTTCCAACGCAAAAACTTTTACAGAAAATATACATGTGTACAACAAACACAATACTAAAATAAATTTAAATTTTTTCAACATATTTATCCCTCACAATTCTTATTTAGATTTTTTATGACTCTTTTATACAGTGTAGTTTTTATTTTTCTAATTTTTTTATCGAAACTAAATTTTACATATGACAAATATTTTATCATAATCAACTAGAACCAAAATAAACATAACACTTATTTAATTGCTGTTTAATATCTATGATTAAAGTTGCAGTTAAATTTTATCAACTTATAATATAGCCAAAATCATCACAGATATTATTATAAATTATAATTTCTCCATATCATTTATTTCCTCCTTTTTTCTAATCAATATAAATTAAATAAATATTATTACATTATACCTATTACTTATAGATGTTCCTTCAATTGTGTCGCTTTATTTATTTTTTTTAATAACTACATCTAACTCTTTTTCCATTTAACACTTACATATTTTTCAATAATACAAAGTTTTTTCTATCAACTAATATTTCACCACATATAAAAAGTTAATCATATCTCCATTTATTTCAAATGACTGTATACTATGAAATCATCCTTCTTATAGAGAATTAATCAAATATTCTACAAGCCTAACTTTTTTAATTTTCTGACACATAATATGTCACATATTGTATATTTTTAAATAAAATAATAAAATTTATTAAATTTATATAAAAATCATAATTATAAAAAGGATGTTTTTCATGAAATATAATAATTTTTCAGTTTTATTTAAACAATATATTCATAATTCTCAATTAAGTATTTCATCATTAGCTAAACTCTCAGGTATAAATAGAACTCTAATTCAAAAATATATTTCAGGAAATAGATTACCTCAAAATTACAGTATTGTAGAAAAAATAATTCAATTTTTAGCACTAACTCAATTGCAAAAAGCAGAATTAAAACATTCATATAAATTAGAAAAAATAGGATATGAAAGATTCAATAAACTTTTATCTCTTAAAAATATTATTTTAGATTTAGAAAATAACCAGAGTTCATTTTCTTCTTTCCCTACTTATCTTAGCAAAGAAATTTCTAGTGCTAGAAACATACATGAATTAAAATACCTAACACAATATATTTTAAACAACATGGATCATACCAATGACACACTACAAATATTACTTAATACTGATAATCAATTATTCCCAATAATTTTTCAATTTTCAAAATTATTTTCACACATAAAAATTAATTTATTTCTACATTTTGAAACATTAAACAATAACAATTTATCTAATAACAACTTAATACAATTTAAAAATATTATTCCTCTTATTAAAATTAATAAAAATATAAATATTTATTATACTTATATAGATAATCCTACTGATTATTCCCTATATCCATTTTTAATTAGTACATCAAATTTCCTATTATTTATTAACGGAAATATAAACTCTGGTATATTATTAAAAGATAATTACTTAATTCAAAATGAATTTAACACCAAATTATTATCTACAAAACATTTAATCAAGTTAGCAAAAAATAATCTAGAGTATCAACAAAATAGTCTTTTTTTTAATATGAACAGTCATTCAGTTACATATTACAGTGGTAATCCATATATTATTCCATGGATAGATATCAATATCCTTGAGCAACATTACATAGGAAGTAATAACGATAAAAAACAATTAATAGATTGTTTTTTATCATTTCAAAATCAAATAAAAAAATACATCAAAAAAAACAAAATACACTTTTATTGTTATTTATCTAATTTTGAAAATATCTCTTCTGACATATATTTAACAGGGATTTCACAAGAGTTATTTAAACCGTTTACTAAAGATGAATTAATACAATTTTATAATAATATGCTTTATTCATTAGAAAAAGAGAATAACTATATTTTTCAAATTATAGATGATAAAAAAATTATATTTCCACTAAATCTTAATATACAAATTTATCAAAATAATATAATAATTACAAATAAGGATTGTTCATTTAATATTTTAGAAGAAACCTTGTATCAAGATTTTCATTTATTATCTCAAATTTTTGAGGAATTAGAAGAATGTATATTTAATAATGAAATAAGTATATCATTATTAAAAAAATTTATAGAAAATCATCTAGATAAAACAATTAAAAAATAATTCATTTGAACAAGAAAGTTCTGTCTTTCTATATATTATTATTCTTTTATTGGGAGGGGTTATATGTCATTGTTTGCAAACTTACTATCTCAATTCATTAGCGACTCACCATATAGTATAAAAAAACTTTCTGATGAGTGTAATGTTGATAGAACAGTTATACAAAAATATATTTCTGGTGAAAGATTGCCAAATAGTTATAAAAATATAGAAAAAATTATTAATAAGCTAACTTTAACTAAAAAACAAAAAAAAAATCTAAGAAAAACATATGATATTGAAAAAATAGGAATAGATAAATATAATCATTTTATAAAACTAAAACAAATTATAGAAAATATAAATCATATAAATATAAATCATATAGAAATAAACTATAACTTAAATACAAAACATACAATTGCTAAGAATATTGATGAATTAATTATTAATATTCATTTTATTATAAATGATGCCATCAATTCAAAGAATAATACACTTAAATTGTATATCCCAACAAATAATATCCTATATTCAACCATTATAAATTCTTTTTATTTATCTCACAATTTTCATATAAAGCAAATTTTACATTTAGAAAATGATCAAGAAAATTATAAAAATATGCTAAATCTTATACAATTTGATAATTGTTTTTTTACATTGCTTTCTCAAAATGTTATAACCAAATATAATTATAATAATTTTATATCAACATTATCCCATTACATTTCTTATTCTTATATGATTTGTAGTGAACAATACACATTACTGATTGATAGTCAATTATCATCTGGTATTTTATTAACAAATGAAATTAGTCAGTTTTTAAATCACCAATTTGATATCATTTTTAAGAACTCACAAATATATAATTCACAACATTTTTCCTCATTTGGATATTTACAATGCCATCATAATTTTCATTATATACAGAATCGTAATCACAATATATTGGCTAATGAACCTAGTATCATTTCTGTAATAGACGATAACTTATTTGATTATCATTTCATTGGTAATAAATGCGATTATAACAAAATAAAAAAATATTTTTCAGATTATAAAAATTATATTTTAAATTTAACAATTACAAATACACTGAATATTTACTTTACAAAAAGCGGACTTCAAGCTTTTATAGATACTGGTTTTACTTGTGAATTCCCAAAAGAGTACATGACTCCCCTTTCAAAAAAAGAACGCATTTTTATTTTAAAAAGATTCATGAATATAATAAACAGTAACAAAAACTATCAATTACACCTCATTAATGAAAACTATTTTACTTTTCCCCAACAATGTATAATATCTTATCAAGAAAACAGTGATATTATGATAATGATTAATTCCAATAACCAAAATAGTACTATTTTTATTAAAGAATTAACAATAAAAAAAGAATTTTATCATTTCGAATCATTTATAAAACTTGAAGAATTAGAATATGATGTTATTTATACAAAACATTATTTACAACAGTTCATCAAAAATAACTCATAATTTTTTCAAAAGGCAGTTATGTAAATACATAAACCGCCTTCTTTTTATATCATTATTTTCTTTTATTTTTAAAAGCAACTAATCCCACCACTAATATAACTAATGATAAAATCATAAAAATATATACATTGTCATTATCACCCTTAATTTCTGTTTTTTTAATTTCTTTTTTCTTTTCTTTATCTTCTATTTTAGCTATTGATTTATCAATATAATCCATATTTTCATCAATAACAGAATCCCCTTTTGTTATTATTGAAGCAATTGCAGTTTCATTAATACCTTTACTAACTATACCATTTTCATCACTAACTTTACATTGTTGAACAATCACATCATTTTGATCTATATTATCCTCTTTATTAGAAAAAACAATCACAGCAATTCTTCCCTTAACAACATCAACACTTGCAAATGTTATCTTTATCTTATTCCCTTCATTTTTATAATCTTTATTTGCTACAATATACATATTTTGATTAATATCATATTGTACACTCTCAATCGTTAATTTCTCATTATTATAAGTAAATACAAAACTCCCACCTGCTACTTGTATCTTTTCATCAATAAAAATAACAACCTCAATATGTTTATCATCTAATACATGTTTATAAATAATAATACTTTCATTTTCAGCATATATATCATTTATTTGAAAACAAATAAAGAGAATAATTAATATTTTTCTTATACACTTCATTTTTAAAACCCTTCAATCAATTCTGCATCATATCTTAAAATCATAATAGCATCTAAAAAATCTACACTATTATCTTTGTTAACATCCGCTACCAATAACTGATTATCATTTAAATCCACTAATTCTCCATCATACCTTAAAATCTTAATAGCATCCAAAAAATCAATGTTTCCATCTTCATTTACATCACCTAATAATACATTCTCTTCCAAAACAGTTTCCTCTGTTAAAATATAATGACTAAAATGTTCTGTTTGAAAAACCATATATCCTTCTTCATATTCAGCATTCATATTTACATATTTTCCGTTATCATAGTAATAAACTTTACATTTTTCTGGATCTTTATCCCCTACTGGTATTTTAACTGTTGCTATACCATCTATAGTTACTTTTTCATCATCTTTATAAAATGATATATCATATAAATTAAAATCAGATAATGATTTTAACACCTCATTATATTCATTTCCCTCTTTTATATATTTTACTTGCAGTTCTGTTGTTTCATCTATATTATTACATGTCCCTTAATCTATTTGGATACTTGTAGTTTCATCTATTTGTTCGTTAATAATTGTATAATCTGCATTCAAGAAACCACTTTCTAATTCACCTAGCACTCCTGAACTCTCATAAACATATAATCTTTCACATCCAAAAAAACTATGTTCCCCTATATTTTTTACTGATTTTGGTATAACAACAGCCAATTTTTCACAATATACAAATACATATTCATCTATATCTGTAAGATTATTTGATAATCTTACTTCTTTTAAATTTTTACAATCATAAAATGCACGATATTTTATAGTTATAATATCATTTGAAAAATAAACTTTTTTTAAATAAGGGTTTCTTGAAAACGCATAAACCCCAACTTCTAATACATCATTGGGAATCTTATAAGTTTCATCAGTGTCAGCAGCAGGATAATATATTAATGCATCGCCTTCAAATAATGCTCCATCTTTGCTATAAAAATGATTATTTTCCTCAACAACCTCTACTTTTTTATATAATCACACCCCTCAAATAATCCACTTTCATAATTTGAACGAAAAGATTGAACATTTTTAGGAATAGTTATTGATTCTATTTTTGTATAATCAAAACATCCAGGCTGAAATTTATTAACATTTTCATGAATTTGGATAGATTTCTTATCTGGTATTTTAAGTAATGTTTGATAATTTTTTGTATATATAGCCCCATCATAACAATCAAATATTTTATTATTCATATCTACAATAAATTCTTCAACATTTAAATCTAAAAAATATGCATCATACCACCCTTTATGAACTTTTTCTATTGTTTTTGGAATATATAAACTATGTAGAGTAGCATAATTTTCAGCCATAAACTCCTGTGAAATAGAAGTAACTTTTAATCCATCAATTGTTTCTGGAATAATAACATCTTGCTTATTTCCAATATAACTAATAATAACAACCTCATTATCATAAATAATATAATTAAATTCATTATTTTCTAAAGCATAACTTTGTATAGGAAACAAACACAAACATATAAATACTGATAATAAAGCTAATCTTATCTTTTTTAACATTTATTTTTCCACCTTTTATCCACTTAAATTTTCTGTACACCTTATAATCATATTTAAATTCTGAATCTGGTTTATCATAAACTATATAGTCTAAAATATTTTTTATCACTTTCATTAAAAAAAGATAAGTTCATTTAGAAATTCCAAATGAACTTATCATAAAATTTTATTTATTTAGAATTTTCCCCTTTTTTTCTAAACAATATACAATTGTAATCATAACGATACTTACTATAACATATAACATGTATAATTGTGTATTTGCTATATCCCCTGTTTTTACATTATTAGTTGAATCACCATTATTATCTGATGGTTTAGAATTAACAATTAATTTATCTATAACTGTTATTTCTTTTTCACCACATACACTACATCCTCTTTCTTTAGAGCCTTCTTCAATTCCAGTTGCTGGTTTTGTTATAATCCATTCTTCAAAACTATGCCCTAATGCTAAAAGCTCTCTTGATTCAATTTCTCCACAAACTTTGCACACTCTTTGTTCACTACCATTTTCAGTGCATGTTGCCTCCTTTATTGTTTTCCACTCACTAAATTTATGGTTAATCACTGGAATAGAATTTATAACTTTTTCTCCACAAGTTTGACAAACCTTTTCTTCAATCCCCTCTTCTGTACATGTTGGTTGTTTGGTTATAGTCCATTCACCATAATCATGCCCTAATACTGGAATAACTCTAGTATCTACTTCTCCACAATCTTCACATACTCTTTGCTCATTACCATCTTCTACACATGTTGCTTCTTTTTCTATTTTCCATTCACCAAAGATATGTGTAATAGTGTCAATTTCTCTTGTTTCTAAAATTTCATGACATCTAGAACATTCCCTTGATTCAACACCTTTTTCTGTACATGTTGGTTGTTTAGTTATAATCCATTCTCCTATATCATGGCCTAATGCTTGAATAACTCTAGTATCTACTTCTTTACAATCTTGACATACTCTTTGTTCACTACCATCTTTAGTACATGTTGCTTGTTTTATTGTTTCCCATTCTCCAAAAACATGTGCAATAGTATCAATTTCTCTTATTTCTAAAACTTCATGGCATCTAGAACATTCTCTTGATTCAACACCCTTTTCTGTACATGTTGGTTGTTTAGTTATAATCCATTCTCCTATATCATGTCCTAATGTTGCAATTTCTTTAGTTGAAATAATTTCTCCACATAATGAACATACAGTTGTTTCTTCTCCAGCTTCTGTACATGTTGCTTCTTTAGTTACTTTTGAAGATGTTACAGCATGTAAACAATTAATGTGAACTACTGTATCTGTATCATTGCTAGAAGATAAAACTGTTGCACTTGTATCAGCAATTCTCCATGAAGTTATTGTAATAGTATTTTCATCAAAACTAGCACTTTCTTTTAACGAAAAAGTCACATCATAAATTTCTGTTTCATTTTGATAAGGTGTAATACTTGCTTGTGTAGCAATAATTCTATTACCAGAAGCACCAAAATTAACTACTCCTACTTCATCGTTATCTGTTGGATTTTCCTCCATAACCAACTTATCCCCATCATAAGTTAATTCAATTTTCCAACCACCAATATCAAATCCTTCTGGAATTGAAACTTTTGCTACAATATTATCACTTGATATTAGTTCAACATCTAAATGAACTGCTGGTACATTTACCGCTAATAATGTTGTTAATCCAAATAATGACACTAAAATCATAGCAAATGCTAATGTTAATTTTAAAATTTTTTTCATATCCTTTATACTAACCTCTCTTTCCTTTAATAATATAAATTATCATTTAAATACTATAGTATAATATTTGCATTTTACAGATGTTCCAAAAAATGTGTCACATAATTTTATTACTTTTTAATCACTTGAAATAATTAAACCTAAGATAACAACCAATTATAAAAAGGCCTCTGAGTTTTAACAAGATTTGTTAAAACTTAAAGACCTTTCTTATTTAACAACAAACATTATTGTTCTTTTGCTTTTAATCGATTTTGCTGTTTACGTTCTTGTTCTGTTAAATAACGTTTTCTTAATCGAATATTTTCTGGTGTTACTTCAACTAATTCATCATCATTAATATAATCAAGACAAGCTTCTAAATTGAAAACACGTGGTCTTTTTAATACAACTGTTGAATCTTTTGAAGAAGAACGTGTATTTGTTAATTGTTTACCCTTTGTTACATTAACAACTAAGTCATTATCACGACTATGTTCACCAACAATCATTCCTTCATAAACATCTACTCCAGGACCAATAAACATTACTCCACGATCTTCAACCCCACCTAAAGCATAAGCAGTTGTTTGACCGCTATCAATTGACACCAAAACACCAAGTGCTCTTTCCCCAACAGCATCACCTTCCATCGGACGATACTCTAAAAATGAATGTGATATTATCCCATATCCTTTAGTCATTGTTAAAAAGTTTGTCATAAAACCTATCATTCCTCTTGAAGGAATTGTGTATGTAACACTTGTTTGTCCATCATTACTAACCATATTTTCAAGTATACCTCGACGATATCCTAATGATTCAATAACATTACCAATACAATCATCAGGAGCCTCAATATTTACTTCTTCATATGGTTCACATAATACCCCATTGATCTCTTTAACAATTACTTTAGGTTTAGATACTTGTAGTTCATAACCCTCACGTCGCATATTTTCAATTAAGATTGATAAATGTAATTCTCCACGTCCAGAAACAATCCACTCTTCACTATTAGGAATTCTTTCAATCTTTAAAGAAACATCTCGATTAGTTTCTTTAAACAATCTTTCTTCTATTTGTCGAGCAGTAACAAACTTACCATCTTTACCTGCAAATGGTGAGGTATTAGTACCAAATACCATCTGTATTGTCGGTTCGTCTACCTTTAATAAAGGTAATGCTTCTTCCTTCCCCGTTGTACATACGGTTTCACCAACACCAATATCAGCTAATCCTGCTATAGCTACAATATCTCCTGCTTCAGCTTCCTCAATTTCAATTCGGTGTAATCCAATGAATCCAAATAATTTTTGGATTCTAAATTGACTATGTGTACCATCTGCACGTACACATGTAACACTTTCATTAACTCTTATTTTACCTCGTTGGATTCTTCCAATTCCAATTCTTCCAACATAATCATTATAATCTAATAAAGCTGGTTGGAATTGTAGTGGTCCTTCTTCATCTACCAATGGTTCTGGAATTTCACTTATAATCATATCCAATAAACAATCCATATTTGGTTCTTGTGTTGATAATTCAGGAGCCAGACTAGATGTTCCTTGTAATGCTGAAGTAAAAATTGTTGGGAATTCTAATTGAGCATCATCTGCTCCTAATTCCATAAATAATTCTAATACTTCATCCATTACTTCTTGAATTCTTACTACTGGTCTATCTACCTTATTAATAACTACGATTGGTTTAACCTTAGCAGCAAGTGCTTTTTTTAAAACAAAACGTGTTTGAGGCATTGTACCTTCATATGCATCAACCACCAATAATACCCCATCAACCATATTCATGATTCTTTCAACTTCACCACCAAAATCAGCATGACCTGGAGTATCCATAATATTAATTCGATAATCTTTATAATTAATCGCTGTATTTTTAGCTAAAATAGTAATTCCTCGTTCACGTTCAATTGCATTACTATCCATTGCTCTTTCTGCTATTTGCTCATTATCTCTAAATGTACCTGATAGCTTTAACAATTGATCTACCAATGTTGTTTTACCGTGATCTACATGGGCAATTATCGCAATATTTCTTATTTTCATTTACTCAACCTCTCTTATAACTTCATCATTATATCACAGAATTGCATTTTGTCATTATTTTTTTTAATTGAGATAAAATGGTGCTTATATAGCCATAATTTCTATTTTTTTATCAATATATTTAATCAACTATGATTCCCAATAAACTCGCTAAAGCAATTGCTTGATACATATCAACATGAACTCCCTTTAAACTATAATTATCAATTCTTATTCCTTCTATATTTGTTGTTTTAAAATCCATACCCTTTAATCCTGTTTTAAAAATTTCTCCACCAATAAAACTAACTTGATTAAATATCAAATTTTTAACATCAACTTCCATAAAACTACTCTCATCAAGCACTGTATCAATAAAATCAACATTACGAATATTACCAAGACTGATATTCAAATATCTCCCTTGTACTCCTTTAAATAAAAGATCATGTAAAGAACAATTAATAAAATTCACTCCTGTCATTTTACAATTAATAAATTGACAACGATGGATACTAATTTTATTAAATTCTAAATTTGATAAATCACAGTTTTCAAAAATACAATCAACTATATGAGTATTAATAAGTTTAATCAAACTAAAATCAATTTTTACAAACTTGCACTCCTCTATTGTCATATCTTTAACAGTTATTAAACCTAATGGATTCTCTGTAAATAAGCATTGATAATAATTATCTTCAACTTCATGAAAACAGCATTCATTTAAATCATAAATAACTGGTTTTCTTCTTTTCATTCTATCACCCCACTAAATTATTATAAACATAGCCAATTAATAATGTAAAGATTTCAAAATATCATATTATAATTATCTAATAACATATATAAATGTTCAATATAGTTTGTATCAACTTATTAAATATAAATACTATATATAAAAAATAAAAGGCTATATAACAAAGATCGTTTTAAAAACTAACTTTGTCAATAGCCTAAAATTATTTATATAAATAATCTATTGTTCATTAATAATCCGATTACTTGCAAGATATGTCGCTAAATAATAACCACCATATACTATAATAATAAAGATAGTCGTGATTAAAATATTATCAGCTATATTTATACTTGCCATTAAATTAATTATATAATTTATTTCATTTAGAGCTACAAAACTATGAACTAAAGCAACAACTAACGGGAACATAAAAGTGATTCCAATTTGTACTAACAAACTGCAATTAACCATTGGCCTACTTGCGCCTAATTGTCCTAAGATACAATAACGCTCCTTATTATCAGATGATTCTGATAATTGTTCAATCGCTAAAACAGTACCACTTGCTAGAGCAAAAACAATTCCCAAATATAATCCCACAAAAGTAAATAATGCACTTGTTCCAATATTAGCCTCTCCTAATTCAATTCGAGTAAAAGAATTAATTTGATGTCCCTCAGCTTCTATTTGTTTATTAAAAATAGATATAAAATCTTGAAATTTTTCTTCACTTACTTCTTTATCACTTTCATAATTACCAACTAAATAAATTTCTGACATTTTTGGTATTTGACCATATTTATTTACAATTTCATCATTTACAACAATAAATCCCTCATTACCACTACTATTAGTAATTGATAATTCAACAACTTGATTAGTTAAACTAGTTAATGTTGTTTCACCAACTTTTATTGTACTATCATCTTCTAAAAACTGATTATAGCATTCTAAAGCCATTGGTAATGTTGCTACTAGTTGATACTGATTATTTGCTAAATGAATATTTTTATCTGTTTTTCCATTTAAAGACATGATTTGATTATAGTCACTTTCTTTGATTACCTTCATTGGCTGTTCTTTTAAAATATCCATTTGTTTATACATATCATTTTTAGGACTGATAAAATCACCTTGACTTAGTCCTTTTAAGTTTAAATAACTAAATTGATAATCATGTTTAACAATTCTTTGATAAGAAGGTTCTTGTTTTAATTTTTGTAATGATTCTATATCTAAAAAAAGTACTGTAATATCACTAGGACAATTATCGATATAAGAAGCATTCATTGCTGAAGCCATTGCTAATGATGAAGATAAAATTCCTATTGTAAGTAAAAGCATCAATGAAATAACAGTTGTTGATACAACATGTGTATTAATTTTATTGTTTACTTGTTTTAAAATAAACATATTTAAACCCTTGTAATAAATTTTTTTTCGCATCTGAACTACTTTTAATAAAAATCCTGATACAGATAAGAAAAATAAGAATGTTCCAATCGAACCTAATATAATCATAATTAGAAAATCTCTTCCAACAACAAGTAAAGCCCCATCATATAATAACTTATATGCATAACCAATTAAAACTACTGAAACAATAAAAATCAACCAGCCATTCTTTATTTTAACTTTTTCATTTTTACGATTCGCATACAATAAATCAATTAATTTAAAACGATTTAAAGTAATAATATTAAAGATCATAACAATAACATAAATAAAACTAAAATTAATAACAGCTGATACCATTGCTCCACTAGAAAACACAAACGTAAATTTAGTCATATCAGCCTCAAATAATTTAGCTGTAAAAATTGACAATAATTGTGATAA